>ERZ506887.380-NODE-380-length-26234-cov-8.343596_pt1 | contig 26234 bp, 14 predicted proteins | sample MGYA00512905_ERZ506887 | MGnify/ENA metagenome assembly ERZ506887 | reverse complement strand
TGACTTTCGTAGAAGAATAACTATTCGTCATGTCCGTAAGACCTCCTCGGATAAGAGCATTATCTTTCCATCTTATACCTACTTCATTTACACCAACCATTCCGAATAGCTATTGGGCTTTGGTTTGTTTAGCAACCTTACCCATGGTCATATGCCTTGTATGAAGTTTCTGTTCGTTAGGTCAGATGTTTGCCGCCAGCTTCCTTCAGATTTCACCTCACGATGAACACCCTTGCCTTTGGCTATGTAATTCCCGCTATTAGGGCTTACTCGGGACTTGCACCCGTTAGATAATGTTCATGCCGAGCGTACTAAATAAAAAGTCTCGCGAGATTATTCGCGAGACTTTTTATAATAATAAGGAATCATCAATTTTATTTCTTCAGATGGGGTATCTTCATGAAGATTTTGTAGTACATACGTGAGCCATTGCAATGGATTGACACCGACGATATCACAACTTTCTATCAATGAATAAAAGATAGCATTATCGAATGCTCCACTATCGCTTTTGCTGAAGAGATAGTTCTTACGTCCTATAACCGAAGGTCGTTGATTACGCTCTACTGGATTGTTATCAATATTGTATCGTCCATCAAGTGCATATCGTTGCAGACGTGGCCATAGTTTATAGGCATAGTCAAGAGCCTTACCCATTGGATCGGATGGGGTACATTGTGTGTGTACATTTTCCATCCATTTTTCCATGACATTCATGATAGGTATAGCCTTTGACTGACGTTCGGCTGCTATACGATCGTATGACGCATTTTGTGCTTTCAAGTTAGCCTCAAGATTATACAATAATTCTATCCACTTTACGGCTTGTATAGCCAATTGTGGAAACGATTTTTGTGCATCAGTGAATTTACGGCGCACGTGAGCCATGCAACTCAGAAGAGTCACATTATCCTGCTGCTCAAAATAGTCATAAACCCCATACCCGTCTGTTTGTATGGCACCCTGGAAGTCACGTAATTCCGCTCGCGGTATCTCCCCAGCCCGTGAACCGTTCATATATAAGAAATAAAGGCCATGGCTTTGCGGTCGGTTGTCAAGAAATTGCCATGCATATCCTTTTCGGCTCTTTCCCTTCAAATCAGCTATGCGCCATGGCACTTCATCTATTTGTAGATAGTCGCTATGGCGGATGTCATTGCGCAGAGCTTCATAGAGGGGATCAAGTTTGGAGGCTACAGCATGTACCCAGTCATTTAGTGTAGAGGTTGGAAGTTTTACCCCTAAATCTGCATATTGTTTAACCTGTCGGTATTCTGGAAGATGATAGCGGAACTTGTCTATGATTATCTGTGAGAGCATATCAGCACCAATGTGATTGCCACCGATAACTGCTTGTGGTGCCTTTGCTTGATATATATGTGGATAAAGCTCGTTCTTGTCAGCTTTCTTGCGCAATATGGGACGCTCAATGACTTCAACCCAAACTTTAGCAGGTTCACGATGAAGAATACGAGTTACGTCTGTTCCTATAATATCACATTCGCTTTCATCCAATCCATCAGGCATTATGACAGTTTTGCGTTCTTCAAGGCCAGTATAACGATATTGAGTTGGACGAGACGACTTCTTCTTTGAACGTTCCCGACGTTTCTTTGTTTCGGCTTCTATCTCTTTGGCTGTTTCCTCTATTTGAGCCATTTTTTCGTTCATTTCCTCTTTGAAGAAATCGTCAAATAAGCCAGGCTGATTATCTACTTCTTTGCTAAGAAGTTTGTCTGATTTACTACCATAAAGCATACGCTCAAGATAGGCGATACGTGTGAGCATGAGCTTCTCGTTCGCCTTCATGACCTCTAATTCCGCTTTCATCGAAACATTTTCGGCCGATAATTCTTCGTATGTCATGGTCTTTTTCATGCTTCTAAGGTACGAATTATTATCGAGATAGCCAAGTTTTTGTTGTACTATTTTCTTGTTTTTTAGGGCTTTCTGATTCTTTTTTGTAGCGGTGACGACGTGCAACTTTAGGTGATATACCTTCCATTAAAAGAACTAACTCATCCCAGCGCATTGAACGGAAACCAAATCCTTCGCGTAGGAATATGCGAGGATGAAAACGACCTTGTTCTAGACGTTTGTAGTACATGACATAGCCCCCACGTTCCCAATGGAGAAGTTTCATTATTCTTCGACTTTTACCGACAAAGATATAAACGTCACCATTGGTAGGGTCTAGTCCTACTTTTCTTACTTGTCCACACATGCCATTGATACCTATACGCATATCATTTGGGTGTTGCGCCATTACTATGCGATTATCCTCATTTAAACTAAACATTGCTTTTTGGGGACAAAGATATGGATTATTGGAGGGGGAATAAAGTCGGCTTAGTTCGGATGGTTACATGATTACTATGCGCTACTGTGAGCCTTTACTTAACACAAAGCAAAAGAACTCCCACACTTGCCATCACTCGGCATGTGCGGGAGTTCTTTAGTTATCTTTTAAAACCCATTGGCGGAATTACGGGGTAACGGGTAAGTATGCAATACTTTTTACATAAGTGTGTTAAAGTAAAAATGATTAGACAAACTTACTTGTTAACTAATTCCGTCAACTCATATATTATGTGATTATTTCACACCATCCTTTTCGGTCATGTCAGTTGGACGCATTGACACGGTGATGCAGTTGTTCTGCTTGAGCAATACGTTGTTGACAAAGTCTTGAATATCCTTTGAGGTGACGCTCTTGAGCGTAGCCTCATAGTTGGTGTAGAGGTCCTTGTTCCAAATTACCTTTTCAGTAATGAGGTTGAGCCAATATCCGTTTTTCTTTTGACTATCAGCATAGTCCTTCAACTCAAATGCTACGACTTTTTCGAGTTCATCGGCAGTTACACCATTCTTAGCAATATCATCAATGCCTTGCTTCATGAGCAACAATGCAGAGTCAAGTTTGGCTGGCTTAACAGGACACTGTGTGATAAGTGTGTAACGATCGGTGCGCTCATAGCTGGCACTACCATCGGAGCCAACACTGTAGGCAATGCCTGCATCCTCGCGAATGCTCTTAAGATAACGCTGTGTAAGCACTTCGCCTAAGGCATTGATTACGGCAGCCTCCTTCATTGAATAGGGGTTTGTACCATTCCACACCTGTACGACAATGGCCTGGGGTGTTTCCATTTGACGATAGAAGTGGTTGTTAACAACACCCTTAACTGGCTCTATTTTCAAGTTAGCGCACTGTTCACGTTTCTTTATACCCTTGAGCGGTGCAATGTACTGCTCGGTGAATGCACGGAGTGAGTCAACATTAAATGCACCAGTGAAGAAGAAGTCGAAGTCGCCTGCTGAGTTGTAACGTTCAGTGTAGAGTTTCTTGATGGTTTCATAATTGGCCTTGTCAAGGTCTTTCAACTTGAGCGAAGCACGCAAAGGGTTGTGACCATAGATGGTGCTGGTGAGTGAATCAGAGAATGCCTTCATGGGTTGCTTTTCGGCATTTTCAAGTGATGTGCGATAAAAGTTTAAGTTGTTGTTGTAACCATCAACATCGTTAGCGGGTGTTTGGAAACGAAGGTAGATGAGTTCGAAGAGTGTACGCAAGTCCTTAGGTGTAGATGTACCCGAAAGGGTTTCGGTGTTGCGATCGAGCATGGCATTGCAGCTAACTTGCTTTCCAGCAAGTTTCTTTTGCAACTCAGTGTTGGTAAAGTTGCCCAAACCAGTTGAGTTCATTACGCTTGCAAACAACTTGGTGTTGATGGGGTCCTTAGCAATAACGGCATTTTCGCCACCAAAGCTACTTGCGATGAAATCAACTTCAGAATCGTTAAAGTCAGTCTTTTTAAAGAACACGCGTGCACCATTAGCCAAGGTCCAGCAAGTGTAACCAAAGTCGCTCTTGGTTTCTTTCACAATTTTACCCTTCTTAGGAAGCACAGGAACCAATGGGTCGCTCTTAACGTTGTCAACATAAGCCTCTACCTTGGCAGCCTTGGCATTGGCTATAGCATTTTTGAATTGGTCGACAGTAGGAATGGCTACGCCCTCCTTTTCAGGATACATGGCCAAACAAACAAAGTTGGTGTCGGTGCGTGCTGTGAGCGATTTGAAGAGTTCAGACGAAGCAGGAGCAGTCATTTGCATTTGAGCCATTTGCTGCGCCATCATTTTGTAAGTGTTGTATTCGTCTTCAATTGAGGGGATGGGGTCGTTTTCGAGGAAGTGACGTACATACTGCGGCACAAAGAAGCTATTCTTTTGCTTGTCGCGATTGTTATAGATGGTTTCAAGACCGCTCAAGAAATTCTCGCTGGCGCGATTGATTTCGGTGCCAGTAAAACCAAATTCGTCAACACGTTTCACCTCTTTCATTACTGCCTCAATGGCCTCTTTGTCGTGTCCGGGTTTGGGTAATATAACAATGTTGAACGCATCTTTCGTTTTTGAAATGATGTAGTTGTCATCGCTCACATAGGCTGCTATGAATGGGCAGTCGGGCTTTTGCGCCACCTCGTCGAGGCGAGCATTAAAGGCACTGCAAGCAAGTGTTTTGACGTAGTCTACTGACAAATAGGCTACCGTGTTTTTGTATTCATCTGGTACAAGGGGGTCGTGCTTAAACGCAATTTGCACTACTGCTTGGCTTTGTTCCTTGTCTTTGTCGATGAGGTAGATAGGTTCGTTGGTGTCGGGTACGGGGTAATGCTCATACTTAGCAGCATTGGCGGGCATCTTGATGGGTGAGAAGATTTCCTTAATTTTAGCTTCTACCTTGTCAACATCAATGTCGCCTACGATAATGATGCCTTGCAAGTCAGGACGATACCACTTTTCGTAATAGGCACGTAGCTCTTGTGGCTTGAAGTTGTCGACCACGCTCATTAGGCCAATGGGGAAACGATGGCCATAACGTGAATTGGGATAGAGGGCTGCTAAATTACGTTCGAAGATGCGTTGTGATGCACTTGAACGCATACGCCACTCTTCATGAATTACACCACGTTCTTTGTCAATTTCTTTAGGGTCGAGCGTTAAGCCATCAGCCCAGTCGTGCAGTATAAGCAAGCATGAGTCAACGTTTGAATCGGTTACGGGTACATCGTCAATGTTGTACACCGTTTCATCAGTTGAGGTGTAGGCATTGAGGTTTTGACCAAACTTTACACCTATGCGCTCACAAAACTTTATGAGTGCATTGTCGGGAAAGTGATCGGTGCCGTTGAAACACATGTGTTCAAGGAAGTGGGCCAAACCACGTTGGCTCTCTTCCTCCTGTACTGCGCCTACCTTTTGGGCAATGTAAAAGTTGGCACGATTTTCGGGCAAATTGTTGTGACGGATGTAATAGGTCAATCCGTTGGGCAACTTGCCAATGCGCACAGCCTTGTCAACAGGCAATGTGGGCATTTGTTGAGCCATTGCAGGGAGCATGACAAGCGTCACAAGCAATAGCAAGAGTGCTTTGATTTTGTTCATTGTGTTATTTAGTTATGTTTGTGTATTTTATTAATTAGGTGTTCACATTGAAGGAAGCATCTGCGCCCGAGGATGTGCTTTCAATATGAAAATAATATCTATCAATAATATAAATAAAAGGGTTGTTCTAAAAATTCTGATTTTAATATTCTAAAATAATTTAGAACACCTACTTTTTAATACTAATTGCTACAACTCGTGTTTGTGATACGAGTGTTTGGGTGAGCCTCAACTTTAATGTGCCATGTTTGAACATGTAAGTAAACAGAGGTTCGTGGTAAAGGCTGGGCTATTTCATTTAAATAGACGCATAATGGGCTATTATTGCTACAGAACGTGTCGGTAAAAATCGTTTCTTTTTTACTTTTCAAACACTTTATGTGACTATTATGAATAAGTAGGTCCTCAAAATTAGTTAATATAACCCTATTCAAATTTAGTCAATATGTCTTGGCGCATTCCTTCGCCCAGAAACATAGATTTCATCGGTCACGTAGCCCGCTACATTTCCTCTTCAACCTATGTTTATAAACGAAATACTGCACCCATTCATATCCACTCATTTTGAATACCTACTTAGCATGAAGTAGATTTTATTTTCCAGCTTAATATTGCAAAAGTAAGCATTTATGTTTAGTTGCCTTTCATTTTCAATGAACATTTTGTAAATTCGCGGGCAAATTAGCGACACACATACTGATGATACGCAAATTCGATTTCTTGGTAATTGGTTCTGGCGTTGCCGGAATGAGTTACGCCCTCCAGGTGGCCGCCTCGGGCAAAGGAAAGGTGGCCCTCGTGTGCAAAACATCAATTGAAGAGGCTAACACTGCTAAAGCACAAGGCGGTGTGGCCTCAGTTACCAATTTGAAAATTGATAACTTTGAGAAGCACATTAAGGACACGATGATTGCAGGTGACTATATATCTGATCCTCGTGCCGTAGAACAAGTTGTGAAAAACGCTCCCGCAGGCATTGAACGCTTGGTAAAGTGGGGTGTAAATTTTGATAAAAAAGAGGATGGCACCTTTGACCTTCACCGCGAAGGTGGGCACTCTGAATTCCGCATCTTGCACCATGCTGATGACACGGGCTTTGAAATTCAACGTGGACTGATTGAGGCTGTTCGCCATCATCCTAATATTACGGTGCTTGAAAACCACTTTGCGGTTGAAATTATAACACAACACCACTTGGGCATTGAGGTGACACGCCGCACACCTGACATTGAGTGTTATGGTGCTTATGTGCTTGACCCTGACACGCAAAAGATAGACACTTTCTTGTCGCGTGTTACGGTGCTTTGTACGGGTGGTTGTGGTGCCGTTTATGCCACTACCACTAACCCCGAAATTGCTACAGGCGATGGCATTGCTATGGCTTATCGTGCTAAGGCTACGGTTGAGGGCATGGAGTTTATTCAGTTCCACCCAACGGCTCTTTACAACCCTCGCGAAAAGCATCCTGCTTACCTCATTACTGAGGCTATGCGTGGCTATGGTGGCATACTGCGCTTGCCTAACGGCGAGGAGTTTATGCAAAAGTATGACAAACGATTGTCGTTGGCTCCACGCGACATTGTGGCTCGAGCTATTGATAAGGAAATGAAGATTCACGGCCTTGACCACGTGTGCTTGGATGTTACGCACAAGGACCCTGAAGAAACGAAACATCACTTCCCTAACATTTACCAAAAATGTCTTTCAATTGGCATTGACATTACTAAGCAGTACATTCCCGTTGTGCCATGTGCTCACTATTTGTGTGGCGGCATTAAGGTGGACTTGAATGCTTGTTCTTCAATTAACCGACTGTATGCTGTGGGCGAATGCTCATGCACGGGCTTGCATGGTGGTAACCGCCTGGCCAGCAACTCGCTTATTGAGGCTGTGGTTTATGCCGATGCTGCTGCTAAGCACTCTATTGAAAATGTTGACAAGTATGACTTTAACGAACGTGTGCCTGAATGGAATGATAAGGGTACGCTGACGAATGAAGAGAAGGTGCTGATTGCACAGGATGTGAAGGAAGTGGAACAGGTGATGTCGGCCTATGTGGGCATTGTGCGTTCTGACCTCAGACTGAAACGTGCTTGGACAAGACTTGACTTGCTTTATGAAGAAACTGAGGAGCTCTACAAAAAGGTGAAGGCTACACGCGACATTTGCGAGTTGCGCAACATGATTAATGTGGGCTACCTCATTACACGTCAGGCTTTGGAACGTAAAGAGAGCCGCGGATTGCATTACACCGTTGACTACCCGAAGCATGCTTATGACCAAAATTAATGGGACGTGGAAAAATCGGTGTTTAAATGGTTTTAAACACTGACTACTATTCAAATGTATTAAGGGGTGTTCTATAAATTAGCTCGTACTAATTTGTAGAACACCCCTTAACTATAGGTGGGTGTGGAATCTATTTTTTTGCTCCAAACTTTTTTATTAAGAAACTGGGCGTCATGCGCAAATAAATGCCCGCGGCTATGTCGGAGGTGGAGGATGGACGTGACTGTGTGCCATTCTTTATGTTGACAATGCGCTTTTGCCAATGTTGGTCGTAGTCAAACTGTATGCCCCACGAAAAGCCATGACCTAAGGTCTGTGCAAACTCAATACGTGCAAACGCCATACGTGGATTGTCGAAGGTGAGTCCATCGGTGCTTTGACTCATGGCACCAAATAGTGGACTACCGAATATGCTAATAAATTGGTGGGCTTGCCAATAGCCCATGGTTAGGCCAAAGTGCCACACGCGGGCTTGTGCCTTGGCCATGATGCCGTAACCTTTATTAAAGGGGAGTACATCACCCTTTTGCTGACTATAATAGGTGGCTATAACTTCACCACCTAACTCTACGGGCAAACGGGTGGCTAATGGCACATTTATACCTGCACCCGTTGCTGCATTGAGCCATGTTTTGATTTGGCGATCGGTGGCTGTGGTGTTTATTTCGCCCCCCGTATGTTGCATGAGTAGCTGTAGGGGCAAGTACCATTGCGTACGTGCCGCATGGCGCGATGGCAAGAATCGTGCTGAAAGGCCAAAGGTGAAACGCTCTTGTGTGTCGTCGTCCTTAAATATAAAGTCTTGCCAATTTACCCATGAGTCAAAACGTAGCCATGTATTTTGCCACAACACTTGCAAACCCGTTTCAGGATCGGCACTGATGTTCATCTCGCTATTATAGAGTGGCTCGCACAGCTGATGAGTTGACTTGCCATAGAGTGTGCCTAACACTACATTGACGTGATGGTTTAACTGTAAATTGGCTCTGAACACGGGGGTGCAATGAAAGGCTTTAGTGGTGCTCTGCGCATCGAAACGAGCCAAATTGGTGTAATTGGATTTGGGGTAAGCATTGGCGCCCCAATAGTGTAACATGTGGGCGCCTGCCTCAATGCGTAGGTTGCTGAGGGGCTGATAGCTTAGTGTAGGCATGAGCCACATGCCTGGCAAGGTGTAACCCTTGAGTACATCTTTGCTATTGTACTCATTGTCGCGAAAAAAGGCTAACGCATCTATCGTTGCACGGAGTTCACCCTTATGCCTGGGGGTGACGCTTATGGTACTATCATTGGCAAAGACTAATGAGTCGACACGCACTTGTGCCATTGTGGGTAGGGACAATAATATATATATAAGGAGTAAACTGAGGGGGTGCTTCATAATTTTGTTTGTAATGTTTGTGATGAGAAAAGTAGGTGTTGCTATGTGAAAATTATTTTGAACAACTTCATATAGGCTACTGGGTATGCTTACTTGCACAAGTGGTGTTAGGTGGTGGTGGGAGGGCACAACAAATAGATGTGCAAAAGTACGAAAAACAGTGAAGACTCAAGTACTTTTTTTTCCACATTTATAGGGATTGTGCACTATGGCTGAGCGACGTAACTTTGCAGCCGTAAATATAAAAATAACTACGATTAACTAAGCTTTATGCTCACTTTACTATCACTCATCTGCCCTACCCTACCCACAACGGCTGATACTTTACGTAACTTTGACATTGAAACGGCTGTTGTGGTGGCCCAACCTAAGGAAACACGACAATTACGCCAACAACCCGTTAGTGTTTCACTATTTGACGGCATGGCTTTACAAAACCGCAAGGTTACGGACATGAAGCAGCTCACGGCACTCGCTCCTAACTTTTTTATGCCTGACTATGGTAGCCGCCTTACTTCGGCTTGCTACATTCGTGGTATTGGGTCGCGTATTAATACTCCTGCTGTGGGTTTGTATGTGGACAATGTGCCTTATGTTGATAAATCGGCTTACGACTTTAGGTTTCAAAATGTGGACCGTGTAGATGTGCTGCGTGGCCCACAAGGTACGCTTTATGGACGCAACACTATGGGCGGACTTACACGCATTTTTACGGCGGACCCTATTACTCACCAAGGTACAGACATCAGTGCGGGCATTGGCACTGCTGCTAAAAAGCACGCTACAATGTCACGCCATGCGGCTTTTACTACTTATCTGCACCCTACCGATAAAATGGGACTGAGCATTGGGGGATATTACGAGGGACGTGATGGTTACTTTAAAAATACGTTTACGAACAAAAATCAAGATGCCAGTGAGGCTGGCGGTGGACGCTTGAGGTGGTCGTGGAGACCTACGAACGTGGTGAAACTTGACTGGACGGCTTCATATGAGTATAGTGATGAAAAGGCTTGTCCTTATTACTTGTTAGGAACTACAAGCTTGTTTGACGATGGATTTAAAACTGCTACTGATAAGTCTGAAATGGGTGAACTCAGCCAAAATCGCCCCAGCCGCTATCGCCGTAGCTTATTGAACACGGGGCTGAACGTTGAACACCGCTTGCCACGAGTGACGCTAACTAGTATTACGGCTTTTCAACACTTTGACGATAGGCTGTTTATGGATCAGGACTTTACGAAAAGTGATGTTTTCTCACTGTGCCAACAACAACACATGAGCACGGTGTCGGAGGAGGTGGCACTGAAGTCGCCAAGCACTAACCGCCGATGGACATGGACTACTGGAGCCTTTGCTATGTATCAACACCTTAACACGGATTGTCCCGTAACGTTTTATGCTGATGGGGTGCAGTATCTTAACAATGAATTGGCAAGCCATATGCCTACACGACCTCACATAGATTTGTACTTTACGGGGAGTGAAATTCCGTTCAATGCCTCGCTTAAAACACCTTCGGTTAACGCAGCTCTATTCCATCAAAGTACGGTGCAATTGGTGGGTGGACTGAGTGCTACGATTGGTTTGCGTGTGGATTATGACCATCGTGAATTGTCATTGGCCTCGGGGGCTGGTGCTGATGGTGTGCCTTATCACTTTGGCATGAGCATGGGGCCTACTATGCAGTTTAACACGGATTTGGCTGCTGACCCTACTATGAATGGCGAGTTGAAGCATGACAACTGGCAGGTGTTGCCTAAACTTGCGCTGAATTATACGTTGCCTCGTGACTTGGGTAACATTTACGTGAGTGTGGCTAAGGGCTATCGCTCGGGGGGATATAACATTCAGTCATACTCTGACTTGTCACGTACTTTGCTACAACGCCAAATGATGTTGGGAGTGAAACAGTATAGCACTGACATGATTAATAGCATTCCGCACATGCCACAGGCAAGCAAAGATAAAGCTATTGCTGGCATGACGGGCATTCTTGATCAATACACCCCTGACGTTCCTTCACTATCAACGCTGTATTACAAACCTGAATATACATGGAGCTATGAGCTGGGCTTGCATCATAACTTGGCCGACAAGATGCTGCAACTGGACCTTTCGGCTTTCTACATGAAGACGCGTGACCAGCAAATAGCACGTTTTGCTGAAAGTGGCATGGGACGTGTGATGGTGAATGCTGGGCGAAGCCGTAGTGCGGGTGTTGAAGTTGGACTGCGATCACTATTGCTCAATGACCAATTGAACCTTGCTGCTAACTATGGCTTTACTAAGGCTACTTTTACAAATTATGACTTGGGCTCATCGAATGGTCTTAAGGTTGACTACACGGGTAACCGCGTGCCTTTTGTTCCGCAACACACGTTGAGTGCTTCAGTTGACTTTACACAACCTGTGCGTGATAATAAATGCTTTGAGAGTTTTACTTTAGGGGCTGACGTTAAGGGAGCTGGCAACATTATGTGGAATGAAGCGAACACCTTTAGCCAGAACTTTTATGCTACTTTAGGTATGCACCTTGATGCTAATTTTACTCATGGGGTGAGCCTCAGCCTTTGGGCTTGTAACCTTACGGGTACGCATTATGCTACCTTTGCCTTTGATAGCATGAACAATCGCTTTGCTCAATACGCACAACCTCGCACTATGGGCTTGGACGTGAAATGGCATTTTTAAGTAGATGAACGTTTTTTCCAGCGGAAGACGATGATGGACACATATCTCTCGTCTTCCGCTGAATTGTTTGCTTGAGTTGACATTTGATAGACCTGCGTTGTTATTACACATTTTTATTGCTATCTTTACTTTGTCAGTCTGCCTTTTTGCAGTAATTTTGTGGTGTTGAAAGGGGCATACTCCTCTTCTTTTAACCTTTAGTCCACCCTTCGTTTAAAAGGAGTATGCTCAGTTTAAGGTGGACTTTACATTTTTTGATAGCAATTCTGCAAATAACGGTTTGTCTTCAGCGTTGATGATGCTTTTTGGGTAAACCTTCTGATTCTGAAACTTACTTACCGATTACTTTTCAAGAGTTGCCTATATATTATTAAAATACTAACTATTTCCACACATAAGCGAATGATGACAGATATCGAAATTGCGCACAGCACTCAGCTTAAACGCATTGATGAGGTAGCTCAACAATTGGGCATCGACCCTGAAGCTATTGAACATTACGGCAAACACATTGCTAAACTTCCGCTCTCACTCATTGATGACAAGAAGAAAGGTAAACTCATTCTTGTTACTGCTATTACAGCTACCCGCGCTGGTATTGGCAAAACAACAGTGAGCATCGGTTTGGCCTTAGGACTTAACGCTATTGGCAAAAAGGCTTGCGTGGCTTTACGCGAACCTTCACTCGGTCCTTGCTTTGGTATGAAGGGGGGTGCTGCTGGCGGTGGCTACGCTCAAGTGCTTCCGATGGAACGCATTAACTTGCACTTTACGGGCGACTTTCACGCTATCACTTCAGCGCACAACATGATTGCTGCATTGCTCGACAATTATTTGTATCAACACCAAAGTGAAGGGTTCGGACTTAAAGAGATTCTTTGGCGACGTGTGCTTGACGTGAACGATCGCTCACTGCGTTCTATTGTTACCGGACTGGGCCCCGCTACAAATGGCATTACACAACAAGCGGGTTTCGACATTACTCCTGCTTCTGAATTAATGGCGATTCTCTGCCTGGCTCAAAACGAGGATGATTTGCGCCGCCGCATTGAAAACATTTTGCTGGGCTATACCTACGAGGGAAAACCTTTTACGGTTAAAGATTTGGGCGTAGCTGGTGCTATCATGGTACTGCTCAAGGATGCTATTCAACCTAACTTGGTACAAACTACTGAAAACACGCCTGCCATTGTGCATGGTGGCCCATTTGCTAACATTGCTCATGGTTGTAACTCTTTGGTTGCTACACGTATGTCGCTGAGTCATGCTGATTACACTATTACTGAGGCTGGATTCGGTGCTGACTTGGGAGCTGAAAAGTTCTATAACATATTGTGCCGTAAAAGCGGACTTGAACCTGACTTAACGGTGATTGTGGCTACCGCACAGGGACTGAAAATGCATGGGGGTGTAGAACTTGACAAAATTAAAGAACCTAACGAGGAGGGATTGCGACAGGGATTGGCTAACCTTGATCGACATGTGCATAACTTGCAAGGTTTTGGACAGAGCGTTGTTGTGGTATTTAATCGTTTCGCCTCAGACACGGATGCAGAAATGGCTTTGCTACGTGAACATTGTGAACAAACTCTGGGCGTACCCTTTGTCATTAACAATGCCTATGCTGAAGGTGGTAATGGTGCTAAAGAAATGGCTCAATTAGTAGTTGACACCATTGAGCAGCATCCGTCACAAAAGCCTTTGCACTTTACGTACGATGACAATGACTCTATTAAAACAAAAATTGAGAAGGTGGCTAAAACCATTTATGGTGCAGCCAGTGTGACTTTTGCTAAACCTGCTTTGAAGCGCATCAAACTGGCTGAGGAACACAATATGGCTCACTTCCCAGTGTGCATTGCCAAGACTCAATTTTCATTTTCAGCTGATGCTAAACAATATGGCGCTGTAAGTGGCTTCAACATTCTGATTAAGGATGTTGTGCTAAACGCTGGTGCTGAAATGATTGTGGCCATTGCTGGTGACATTCTGCGCATGCCTGGATTGCCTAAAACGCCACAAGCTAACCATATTGACTATGTTAATGGCGAAATCGTTGGCTTGAGCTAACAGATAAATACACATAAAGGAATCGTGATGTTTATGCTTGAAAAATCATAAACATCACGTTTTTTTTCGTTCGTTTTTTATAACAGCATTGACTGGGGATTTCACCTCGTTATTGAAGTTGAATCGGTAGGATCGGGAGTTGTGGGGGTGATTGACTGGGGATTTCACCTCGTTATTGAAGTTGAAACCTATTCACTACTTAAACTCGCATAAAAAAGAATCCCGCTTGCATTTAACATTGATCGTTACATGCAAACGGGATTCTTTTTAATTATTAATTAGTCTATTCAATTAGTCGACAGAGTTATTCTTCTCAGCCTGAGCTTTTTCGTACTCTTCTTTGTCAGCTACAACGATTTTGCTAAACTCACGCAAACCAGTACCTGCAGGAATAAGGTGACCGCATATTACGTTCTCCTTCATACCTTCCAAATAATCGGTCTTACCGCTAATTGCAGCTTCATTGAGCACCTTGGTAGTTTCCTGGAAGGATGCTGCCGACATAAAGCTCTTAGTCTGCAATGCAGCACGCGTGATACCTTGAAGAATCTGAGTTGATGTGGCTGCCATGGCATCACGTACCTTGACGAGTTTTAAGTCACGACGCTTCAACTGTGAGTTCTCATCACGAAGTTTACGGGCTGTAACGATCATACCCTTCTTCATGTTTTCACTATCACCAGCATCCACTACAACCTTCTTGCCCCAAATGCGGTCGTTCTCTTCAGCAAAGTCAAGTTTATCAACAATTTGTTGTTCAAGGAATCGGGTATCACCAGGCTCGTTAATCTGAACCTTACGCATCATCTGACGCACGATTACCTCAAAGTGCTTATCGTTGATCTTCACACCTTGCAAACGATATACATCTTGCACTTCGTTGACAATGTACTCTTGTACTGCCGTTGGACCCTTGATGGCAAGAATGTCACCAGGAGTGATTGAACCATCAGACAATGGAGTTCCAGCACGTACGAAGTCGTTCTCTTGTACCAATATTTGCTTTGACAAGGGAACAAGATACTTCTTCACTTCGCCAAGCTTTGAAGTTACAATGATTTCGCGGTGGCCACGCTTAACGTTACCCATGCTGATTTCACCATCAATTTCGCTAACAACAGCAGGATTGCTCGGATTACGTGCCTCAAACAATTCTGTTACACGAGGCAGACCACCCGTGATATCACCAGCCTTACCTACAACGCGAGGTATCTTTACAAGGATATCACCAGCCTTCAACTCTTGACCATCTTCAACTACAATGTGACCATTGATAGGGAAGCTATAGGTACGGATGATTTCTCCATCTTCACCTATGATGTTACAGTTGGGCACATGGCTCTTGTCCTTTGACTCTATAACAATGCGCTCACGCAAACCTGTTGCCTCATCCTCTTCAACACGATAACTGATACCTTCGGTTACATTCTCAAACTGAACGCGACCAGCAGTTTCGGTTACAATAACGGCATTGAAAGGATCCCACTTAGCAATCACTGTGTCTTTGTCAACGTGTTGGCCTTCCCCAACAAAGAGGAGTGAACCATAAGGTACGTTTTGATTTGAAAGAACAATGCCTGTGTTTTCATCAACAAAACGAACTTCAGCCAAACGACCTACTACTACCTTACATGCATTGCCTTCTTCATCATGTGCATCAACCGTACGGAGTTCATCAAACTCTACGCGGCAGTCAGCCTTTGCCTTAATGGTTGCGTTGGCAGCAGCATTTGAAGCAATACCACCAGCGTGGAAGGTACGAAGTGTCAACTGTGTACCAGGCTCACCAATTGATTGCGCAGCAATGACACCTACGGCCTCACCCTTTTGTACCATACGACTGGTAGCCAAATTACGACCATAGCACTTCATGCAGACACCATGCTTGCTCTCACAAGTAAGCACTGAACGAATTTCAACACTTTCAATAGGTGATGCCTCAATCTCAGCTGCAATAGGCTCGGTGATTTCTTCACCTGCTGCAACAATAAGTTTACCTGTTGTAGGATGTATAATATCATGCACTGAAACACGACCTAAGATACGCTCTGAAAGTGAAGAAATAACTTCATCACCATCCTTAAGGGCTGTACATACAAGGCCACGAAGCGTTCCACAGTCTTCTTCATTGATAATGACATCGTGCGAAACATCCACCAAACGACGAGTCAAATAACCAGCATCGGCTGTCTTCAAAGCGGTATCAGCCAAACCCTTACGAGCACCGTGAGTTGAGATAAAGTACTCAAGCACTGACATACCTTCCTTAAAGTTTGAAAGGATAGGATTTTCAATAATCTGAGCACCTTCGGCACCTGCCTTTTGAGGCTTAGCCATCAAACCACGCATACCAGCCAACTGAGCAATCTGATCAGCAGAACCACGGGCACCTGAGTCAAGCATCATGAACACAGCATTGAAACCTTGATCAGCTTCAGTCATCTGCTTCATCAATGTTTTCTTAATGTCGGTGTTTACGTGTGTCCAAGTATCAATTACCTGATTATAACGTTCGTTGTCGGTGATGAAACCCATGTTATAGTTCATGGTAATCTGCTCTACTTCATCGTTACCACGTTTAACGATTTCAGCCTTCTCGTCAGGAATAATAATATCACCTAAGTTGAATGACAAACCACCTTCATATGCCTTGCGATAACCCAAGTTCTTGATACCATCAAGGAAGTCACATGCACGTGCCATACCAACGGTTTTAATTACCTTTGAAATGATGTCACGCAATGACTTCTTGGCTACAACACAGTTAATAAAGCCACATTCATCAGGAATTACTCCATTAACTATTACACGGCCAACTGATGTTTCAACAATGTGCTTAATTTTGGCACCACGTTCGTCAATATCATCAACTAACACCTTAACTGGAGCATGCACATCAACACGCTTTTCGTTATAAGCAATAAGAGCTTCTTCTGGTCCGTAGAAAGTAAGACCCGCCCCCTTTGAACCTGGACGTAGTTTTGTAATATAATACAAACCTAACACCATATCTTGCGAAGGCACTGTAATAGGAGCACCATTGGCAGGATTCAAAATGTTGTGGCTTTGAAGCATTAACATTTGTGCCTCAAGCACAGCCTCATTGCTCAAAGGAAGGTGTACGGCCATTTGGTCACCATCGAAGTCGGCATTGAATGCTGTACAAGCCAATGGGTGGAGCTGGATAGCCTTGCCTTCAATCATCTTAGGTTGGAAAGCTTGGATACCGAGTCGGTGAAGAGTAGGAGCACGGTTAAGCAACACGGGGTGTCCCTTCATTACGTGTTCAAGAATGTCGAATACAACAGGTTCACGTCTGTCAACAATCTTCTTAGCACTCTTTACTGTCTTAACTATGCCACGCTCAATGAGCTTACGAATGATAAAGGGCTTATAAAGTTCAGCAGCCATGAGTTTTGGCAAACCGCACTCGCCCATTTTCAATTCAGGACCTACAACAATTACCGAACGAGCTGAATAGTCAACACGCTTACCGAGCAAGTTCTGACGGAAACGACCTGCTTTACCTTTCAAAGAGTCAGAAAGTGACTTAAGAGGACGATTACTATCGCTCTTTACTGCTGATGATTTGCGCGAATTGTCGAACAGACTATCAACCGACTCCTGCAACATACGCTTTTCATTACGCAAAATTACTTCAGGAGCTTTAATCTCAAGCAGACGCTTCAAACGATTGTTACGAATAAGTACACGACGGTAAAGGTCATTCAAGTCGGATGTAGCGAAACGACCACCATCCAATGGTACAAGCGGACGTAAATCAGGAGGAGTGACAGGAATAACCTTCATAATCATCCACTCTGGCTTATTGCGATCACGACTTGCACGGAATGACTCAACAACCTGCAAACGCTTCAATGCTTCATTCTTACGCTGCATTGAAGAATCTGAATTGGCACGATCACGTAACTCATATGAGAGGCTATCAAGGTCAATGCGCTTCAAAAGGTCATAAACAGCCTCTGCACCCATCTTTGCGATAAACTTGTTAGGGTCAGTATCTTCAAGATATTGATTTTCCTTAGGAAGTTTTTGCAACAACTCAAGGTACTCATCTTCAGTTAAAAGATCGTTTACTGCAACATCATCAGCCAAAGGACCTGGCTGAATAACTACATAACGTTCGTAGTAAATAATAGAGTCAAGTTTCTTTGTCGGAATGCCCAACAAATAACCCATCTTATTAGGAAGAGAACGGAAGTACCAAATGTGAGCCACTGGCACAACCAACTGAATGTGTCCAGCACGTTCACGACGCACCTTCTTCTCTGTTACCTCAACACCACATCGATCACATACAATGCCTTTGTAGCGAATGCGCTTATACTTACCACAATGGCATTCATAGTCCTTAGTTGGACCAAAAATGCGCTCGCAGAACAAACCATCACGCTCAGGCTTATAGGTACGATAGTTGATTGTTTCTGGCTTCAGTACCTCACCATACGAATTTGCCATGATTTCTTCAGGTGAAGCTAAACCAATGGTAATCTTCGTAAAGTTATTCTTTATCTTGTTATCTCTTTTAAATGCCATTTTTATAGGAATGATTGAGAATGGAAATGTTGTGAGTTTATTGGGTTTAATGAGTTATATGAGTTTAATAAGTTGAGAGATATCAAAGCTGACTCGTTTTGCCTTTCTACATGCACCCAACTTTACGTTTTGATGCAAATGAAAATCAAAAGTCACTCAAACTTTCATTCTCACAAACTCATTAAACTTATAAACTAACGTTTAGTCGAGCGTGATGCTCAAGCCTAAGCCGCGGAGTTCATGGAGCAATACATTGAGCGACTCAGGTATGCCTGGTGTAGGCATAGGATCACCCTTGACAATTGCCTCATAAGCTTTGGCACGACCTGTAACATCATCTGACTTGATGGTAAGAATTTCCTGGAGCACATGTGAAGCACCAAATGCCTCAATGGCCCAAACCTCCATCTCACCAAAACGCTGACCACCAAATTGAGCTTTACCACCAAGAGGTTGCTGCGTAATGAGTGAGTACGGACCAATTGAACGAGCATGCATCTTATCCTCAACCATATGGCCAAGTTTCAACATGTAAGTAACACCTACCGTTGCCTTCTGGTCAAAAGCCTCACCTGTTGCACCATCATATAGCTGCGTTGAACAATAACGTGGTAAACCAGCCTTATCGGTCCATTCGCAAAGGTCCTCAAGTTTTGCACCATCAAAGATAGGCGTTGCAAACTTAACACCTAACTTGCGACCTGCAGCACCAAGCACGGCCTCGAATATCTGACCAATGTTCATACGTGAAGGCACACCCAACGGATTTAAAACGATATCTACTGGAGTACCATCAGCCAAGAACGGCATATCTTCCTGACGCACAATCTTTGAAACAATACCCTTATTACCGTGGCGACCTGCCATCTTATCACCTACACCAATCTTACGCTTTTTAGCAATGTAAACCTTGGCCTGTTGAATGATACCCGAGGGTAAATCATCACCAATAGTAATAGAGAACTTCTTGCGTTTAAGAATAGCATCAAGTTGGTTGAACTTCTTCAAATAATTGATAACCAACTGACGAATGAGCTTGTTGGCATGAGCATCGTCAGTCCAATCATGCAATTCAACCGAAGTATAATCGAGCGAATTAAGAACAGACAAATTGAACTTTGTGCCCTTAGCTATAACCTCAGAGCCCACATTGTCCTTCACACCTTGCGATTCCTTATCGCTAATGAGAGAGAGGAGTTTGTTTATCATTGTCTCCTTCAATTCATCAGCATCTTTTTGGAAGTCATCATCAAGTTTCTGTAAAGTAACTTTGTCTGCTGCCTTTGCGCTACGTGTTTTTTGTTCACGCTTAAAGAGGCGCTTATTGATTACAACACCAGCTAATGATGGATTGGCCTTCAACGAAGCATCCTTCACATCACCCGCCTTGTCACCAAAGATGGCACGTAATAACTTCTCTTCAGGAGTAGGATCACTCTCACCCTTTGGAGTAATTTTACCTATCAAGATGTCACCAGGAGCCACACGAGCACCCACACGAATGATACCAGTTTCATCAAGATCCTTAGTAGCATCCTCACTTACATTAGGTATGTCATTGGTGAACTCTTCCATACCACGTTTGGTTTCACGAACCTCCAAAGAGTATTCATCAACATGAACTGATGTCAAAACATCATCACGCACCATACGTTCGTTCAATACAATGGCATCCTCATAATTGTAACCCTTCCAAGGCATGTAAGCTACCAAAAGGTTTCGACCTAATGCTAATTCACCATTTTCAGTAGCATAACCCTCGGTCAAGATATCACCTTTGTGTAAACGCTGTCCCTTTTTGCAAATAGGACGAAGGTCAATGGTCATATTTTGGTTCGTACGGCGGAACTTAGGAATGTCATACTCCTTGACATTAGAGTCAAAACTTACAAACTCCTCGTCCTCAGTACGATCGTAAGCAATGCGAATGGTCTTAGCATCAACAAATTCAATAACACCTTCACCCTCAGCAGTAATCATCGTACGTGAATTCTCACACACTTGTTTTTCAATACCCGTACCAACAATAGGAGCTTCACTACGAATAAGGGGTACAGCCTGGCGCATCATGTTAGATCCCATCAATGCACGGTGAGCATCATCATGTTCCAAGAAAGGAATAAGCGAAGCTGCGATTGAAGCAATCTGTTGGGGCGATACATCCATCAGTTCAACTTGTGATGGCGGAACAACAGGATAATCTGCATCTTGGCGACATTTTACTTTATCGCGGATAAATGAACCATCGTCATTCAAAGGTGCATTACCTTGACCTATAATCTTTCCTTCCTCTTCTTCAGCTGATAAATAAACGATGTCATCATTATCAAGGTCAACCTTCGAATTCTCAACCTTACGATAGGGCGTTTCAATAAACCCGAGATCATCAATCTTGGCATACACACAAAGTGAAGAGATAAGACCAATGTTCGGACCTTCAGGCGACTCAATAGGACAAAGACGACCATAGTGCGTATAGTGCACATCACGAACCTCAAAACCAGCACGCTCACGTGACAAACCACCAGGACCAAGTGCTGACAAACGACGCTTGTGTGTAACCTCAGCCAATGGGTTCGTTTGATCCATGAACTGTGACAAAGCATTCGTTCCAAAGAAAGAGTTGATTACACTTGAAATAGTTTTAGCATTAATCAAATCAGTAGGAGTAAACACTTCATTGTCACGAACGTTCATACGCTCACGAATGGTACGGCTCATACGAGCCAAACCAATTGCGAATTGGTTAGAAAGTTGCTCACCAACCGTACGTACACGACGATTACTCAAGTGGTCAATATCATCAACCGTAGCCTTAGAGTTTATCAACTCAACTAAGTACTTGATAATTTCGATGATATCCTCACGCGTCAATACACGCACATCCATATCAGTGCTAAGGTTCAACTTTTTGTTGATACGATAGCGACCAACCTCACCCAAGTCATAACGCTTCTCCGAGAAGAAGAGATTATTGATAACCTCTCGAGCTGAAGCATCATCAGCAGGGTCAGCATTACGCAATTGGCGATAAATGTAATTAACAGCTTCTTGCTCTGAACCTGAAGGGTCCTTCTGCAATGTATTGAAAATGATAGAATAGTCCGTTGCCGAAGCTTGCTCAGGGTGTACTAAAATAGTCTGTTCACCCGATTCAAGAATAATGTCAGCCTTTTCAGGAGTAATTTCCTCTTGACGCTCACAAAGCACAACATTACGCTCAATTGACATTACTTCACCAGTATCTGGGTCAACAGAATCCTCCAATGTAGATGAAATAACACGAGCAGCCAATTTACGACCGATAAGTTTCTTTAAGTTCGTCTTATTAACCTTGTATTCCTCAGCCAAATTAAAAATCTGAAGGATGTCCTTATCGCTTTCAAAACCGATAGCACGCAACAAAGTTGTAACAGGCAACTTTTTCTTACGATCGATGTAAGCATACATCACATTGTTGATGTCAGTAGCAAACTCTATCCATGAACCCTTAAAAGGAATGATACGAGCCGAATAGAGCTGAGTACCATTAGCGTGTACGCTCGAACCAAAGAACACACCAGGAGAACGGTGCAACTGAGACACGACTACACGTTCAGCACCATTAATAATAAAGGTGCCATTGTCAGACATATAAGGGATAGAGCCCAAGAAAACATCTTGAACTACCGTGTCAAAATCCTCATGATCAGGGTCAGTACAATAAAGTTTCAGCTTAGCCTTAAGAGGTACACTATAAGTAAGTCCACGCTCAAGACACTCCTTAATGCTATAACGAGGTTCATCAATGTAATAGTCAATGAACTCCAATACAAAGTTATTGCGAGTATCAGCAATAGGGAAATTCTCAGCAAAAACTTTGTACAAACCATCGTTCTTACGCAATTCACTCGGAGTATCGAGCTGCAAGAAATCTTTGAAAGACTTTAACTGAACGTCAAGAAAGTCAGGATAAGGCATCGGATTCTTGACGGACGCAAAGTTTACACGGTTATTTATTACGGTCGAAGACATTCGTCGAAAATGTTGGGGTGAAAGAAAAATTTATGAGTAAAAAAAGGTTGGAAGGTTAAAGGGTTAGAGGGTTAAAAAGATCAGTAACAATAGCAAGGGCCAAAGAAAAACTTTTTAACCCACCAGGCCATTCACCAACCACCCCTTAGCCTCATAAACCTATGAGCCTAAATGTGCCAATACACGAAAGGTATAGACACAAAAAGGTTATGAACCCTCTACCAGAAGATTCATAACCATAACCCTTAAAGGGAAATTTCTTATTAAGCGAGTTCTACCTCAGCACCAGCCTCTTCGAGAGCCTTCTTGAGTGCTTCAGCCTCTTCCTTGGCAACGCCTTCCTTAACCTTTGAGGGAGCGCCGTCAACGAGATCCTTAGCTTCCTTCAAGCCAAGACCGCAGTGTTCCTTAACAGCCTTAACAACTTGGAGCTTAGCAGCACCTGCGCTCTTGAGAACAACGTCGAAAGAAGTCTTCTCTTCAGCAGCAGCACCACCAGCTGCAGGACCGGCAGCAACAGCAACAGCTGCAGCAGCGGGTTCAATTCCATACTCGTCCTTCAGGATAGTTGCCAACTCGTTTACTTCCTTCACTGTCAAATTTACCAATTCTTCAGCGATAGCTTTGATATCTGCCATTTTCTTAAATGTATTTTTTTGTTTATTTTCTTAATTAATTGGGGTTACCCAGCCAAGCAATTAAATTACGCCGGGATTTTATTCTGGGCGTTCGCCCAAAGTCTTAAGCACACCATGAATAGTTTGTCCTGCACCTGAAAGAGCAGAAATAACATTCTTGGCAGGTGACTGCAGCAAAGCAACAACCTCGGCGATAACCTCGTTCTTGCTCTTGATAGCGCAGAGAGTTTCGAGTTGATCTGCACCAACATAGAAACCTTCCTCAGCGTAAGCACCCTTCAAACCAGGGATACCTTCCTTGCCAACCTCTTTGATAAGTTTAGCAGGAACATTAGCAGTCTCGCAGAAGAATACTGCAGTAGTACCTTTCAAGCAATCATAGAGCGCAGAAAAATCTACGTCAGATGCTTCAAAAGCTTTGTGCAAAAGAGTATTCTTAACAACTACCATTTTGATGCCAGCACCAAAAGCCTTACGACGGAGAGCTGAAGTAGCTTCAGCATTCATACCCGTAACATCAACGAGGTAGAAGTGTGCATATTCTTTAAGTTGTTCACCGAGCTTCTCGATGATAATAGCTTTATCTTCCTTCTTCATGATTGTAATTCAGTTTAGATTTCTTCTACAGATTTAGGATCAATCTTGATACCCTTACTCATGGTAGATGAAAGATAAATACTCTTAACATAAGTACCCTTGGCACTTGCGGGCTTCAACTTGATGATGGTAGCCATGAATTCCTTGGCATTACCAAAAATCTGCTCGGGAGTAAAAGAAGCCTTACCGATTGAAGTGTGAACAATACCACTCTTATCAACCTTAAAGTCAATCTTACCCTGCTTAACCTCGCGGATAGCCTTGGCAACATCCATTGTTACAGTACCACTCTTTGGGTTAGGCATCAAGCCACGAGGACCGAGCACACGACCCAGAGCACCAATTTTACCCATGATAGCAGGCATAGTGATGATTACATCAACATCAGTCCAGCCACCCTTAATTTTCTCGATATATTCATCGAGACCTACGTAGTCAGCGCCAGCTTCTTTAGCAGCAGCTTCAGCATCAGGCGTACAGAGGCAGAGAACACGTACAGTCTTACCAGTACCATTCGGAAGCGAAACAACGCCACGAACCATCTGGTTAGCCTTACGAGGGTCTACGCCCAAACGTACGTCAATATCGATAGAAGCATCAAACTTGGTAGTAGTAATTTCCTTTACCAAAGATGCAGCTTCTTTCAACGAATAAGCCTTCCCTGCTTCAACTTTGTCAGCGACTAACTTCTGATTCTTTGTCAGTTTACTCATTGTTCAAATTTGAAGTTTAAATTATTCACCAGGGAAGTCACCCTTTACTGTGATACCCATGCTGCGGGCAGTACCAGCTACCATACGCATTGCACTTTCAACTGTGAAGCAGTTTAAGTCGGGCATCTTATCTTCTGCGATTGCCTTAACCTGGTCCCAAGTAATCTCAGCGATCTTGGTACGGTTAGGAGCTGCAGAACCGCTCTTCTTTTTGGCTGCTTCCAGCAATTGAATTGCTACAGGAGGAGTCTTTACTACGAAAGAGAAAGACTTGTCATTAAAGTAAGTAATGACAACAGGCAATACCTTGCCAGCCTTGTCCTGAGTTCTGGCGTTGAACTGCTTGCAGAAATCCATGATGTTGATACCCTTAGAACCTAAAGCAGGACCTACGGGAGGAGATGGATTTGCAGCGCCGCCCTTAATCTGTAATTTGATTAATCCAGCAACTTCTTTAGCCATTGTTGTTTATTGATAATTAAAATGTGACGTGGAACAAACTCTAGGGCACGTAACATTGCCCATTAAAGATTACTCCTTTTCTACCTGCATAAAACCAAGGTCAAGCCCAGTGCTGCGACCAAACACCTTAACGATGACAGTCACCTTTTTCTTCTCTTCATCAATCTTTTCGATTGTACCAGAGAAGCCACTGAATGGGCCATCAGTAACCTTAACGCTTTCGCCTACGACATAAGGAATTTCGATTTCTTGAGGTTCATTCTCAAGTTCGTCAACCTTACCGAGAATACGATTCACCTCACTTTCACGAAGAGGAGTGGGGCTATCCATTCCACCGAGAAAACCTAACACATTAGGAGTGTTACGCAACTCGTGAACGGTTTCACCAACTAATCGTGCCTCTACAAGAACATAGCCGGGAAGATATAGCCTTTCTTTAATAACCTGTTTGTTACCACGAAGAGCTTTCACCTTCTCGGTTGGAATGAGTACCTGCGAAACATGGCCGCCAAGGCGACCATTTTTAATTTCAGCATCAATGTACTCCTTAACCTTCATTTCCTTTCCGCTTACAGCACGCAAAACGTACCATGCCATTTCTGCCTGTGCCATATCGAATTAAATTTGAGGATAGATAAGTTGCATGACTGACTCAAAAACCGTATCCATGAGATACACCACGAGAGCTATGATGATGGAAGCTGTTAACACAACTATCGCGCTGTGAGTCAACTCCTTTCTCGTAGGCCACGTGGTCTTATGAGATAATTCGTCGTATGAATCTTTGCAATATGCAATTACTTTCTGGAACATATATGTATCTATTAGCACGGGAAGAGAGGCTCGAACTCCCGACACCTGGTTTTGGAGACCAGTGCTCTACCAACTGAGCTATTCCCGTATAATAGGGCTTGCTCACATTTGAGCAAGCACCTATATATTTAGTTTATCCTTATCTAAATATTAGTCAAGGATTTCAGTAATCTGACCAGAACCTACTGTACGACCACCTTCACGGATAGCGAAGCGGAGACCTACGTTGATTGCAACAGCGTAGATAAGTTCTACAGAGATTTCTACGTTATCACCAGGCATTACCATTTCAGTGCCTTCGGGGAGATGAATTTCACCCGTGCAGTCCATGGTACGGAGGTAGAACTGAGGACGATACTTGTTACCGAATGGAGTGTGACGGCCACCTTCTTCCTTCTTCAATACGTAGATAGAAGCCTTGAACTTCTTGTGCGGAGTGATAACACCCGGGTGAGTGATAACCATACCACGCTTGATTTCAGACTTATCGATACCACGGAGGAGAAGACCAACGTTATCACCAGCTTCACCTTCGTCAGATCGGAAGAGCACAGTCTG
>ERZ506887.373-NODE-373-length-26389-cov-4.254386_pt1 | contig 26389 bp, 26 predicted proteins | sample MGYA00512905_ERZ506887 | MGnify/ENA metagenome assembly ERZ506887 | reverse complement strand
TTCGGGGACAGCCGTAATTGTTTACCGGACAGGCGCCCGTTTGTATTTACTGTTCATCAGCTTAAAAAGCGCCCGGTCGATTCCGCCGCTGCTCCGGCCCGCCGACAGGTAGGCGTCGCGCAGATTGTTAATCCCGCGAACGGCGCATTCATACTCCGATTCGTCCAGAAAAAGCTTCCCGCCTGTTACCGCCATCGTCTTGCGGATCAGGGCGTTCACTGCCTCTGAATTTCCGCCCCTGCTTTGAACAGAAACCGCATAACTGCGAAGCCCCTGCATTAAAAAATTCCGGTCCACCATTGTCATTTTAAACAGCCTTTGCTTCTCCATGGAAGCGCCCCCTTTCTCTGCTGTTTTTCCACCTTCACCATACCACACCCTGGGCCGGAAAGCTACCGGACAAAAGAAAACAAACTGAAAACTTCCGGCTTACCGCGGAGTTTCCTGAGTCTGTCCGTCCTTTGCCTTAGACGATTTGGCAGGCTTCTTCGCTTCAATGGAAAATTCATCGGGCTGGATGATTTGGTCCAAGTCCTGGAAGCACCTTTGGATATCCCGGCTGACGGTATAGGCCGCACTCTTGACTTCCCCAATAAAGCCGCGCTTTTCCTCCGCGCTCATTTCAGCACAGTTTCTGCATACTGTGTCAAACCGGAAAGCGGAAGTATCGAGGCCGAATTTCTGCGCCGTCACATAGGCGGCGCAGTATGCCTGGGCCGCATACGCCTGCCGGTAATACCCCATGCCTGCCGTATCGAATCCGGCGTGGGCCTGTTCCCTGGCGATGGCGCAGATGGTAGCGGTTTCGTTCATCCCGTTTCGCACATAGATGGTCCGCTGTTTCGGTACATACTGCGCTTCCACCCCCTGGGGAAGCTGATCCGAGATTGCCAGGGGGACAGGGCTCCGCTCGATCATGGCGGCGATGATTTCCTCCGGCAGATGCTTTGCGGGAGGGATCAAACGCGGCCCTCTTGTCTGGGAAATATCATAAGCCTTGGTAATAACGTATCCGCTGCCTCTGGTCCCATCTTTTCTTTGGTATTCCTGATCGGCAAAGAAAAGATATCCTTCCGCGCTGCCGTATACGGTCCGGCCTGCTTCTTTCCATCTGTCTGCGGTGCGCGGCTGGGTAATGGACGGGTCCTGCTCGTAAAGGAGCAGCAGGTTTCGGGTGCTCTGGGGAGTGCATTGGGCCATGAAGTTCAAAAAGCCCCTCATGGACTCATCGTCCCGGAAGACCTCCTCCGCCTGGGCATTCACCCGGTCCCATATTTCTTCGCGTTCCGCCTTTTTCATGGCCGCGTATTCTTCCTTGGACAGCCTTCCGCCCTCCTGCAGTTCAGGCTGCTGAGTTTGCTGTTGATTCGTAATCAGCTTTGTTAAATCGATAAAGCATTACCTTCCTTTCGCTCTTTTTCTTTTCTTCTTTCGGGAACGGCCGGCAGCGGGAGGCTGATGCTCCTGCTGTTTGGCCTTTTCTGCTTTTTTCTCCGCCTGCTCCTGTTTGATCTCCTGGAGCTCCTTTCTGACAGAGGGTTTCTGTTCCGGGGTTCGTTCAGGGCCTTCCGAGCCGGGCAAGGAGTTTTTGCTGGGCGAGGAAAGCCCGGACGGATTCTTTTTCTGCTCCGGCTCCTTTTCCCGGCCTGGGGTAAAATTTTCAGCGCCGTTCTCCTGGGCCGCGGCTCCGCTGATACTGAAATCGTCCTCAAAGCCGCCTACCTCAAATGACACCGCGCCGTTTTCCATCTGAACGGTTTGGCTTTGGCTGGGAGTGGGCGCCGTGGGAGCCACCGGTTCATCCTCCTGCCCGATCATCATTTCGCCAGCCTGAGCCTTGACGTAATCCAAGCCAAGGTTGTCATAAATGCGCTGGATTTTTGCGGCGTCATCGGCAAACACCACGACTTCGATGCTCTCCGGCTTCTTCTTGTTCCAAATGGGAACATACAGCAGTCCATAGCCTTTCGCTTCCTTTGCAAATTCCTTCATGAATTCTGCCGGAAGCCTGAAAAACTTAAACGGGCGCTGTTCCTTCAGCATTCGTACCATGCGGGTTTTACCACGGGTTTTCTTTTGATCGCTGAGTACGGCGTAAACAAACATGGCAAAGTTTTTCGCCGCCAGTCCTGATAGCTTCAGGGCCACCTCCGTCCCCTCCAGGGTGAACCGGACGATTTGATCCGCTGGATCGTTTCCGTAGTTCAGTCAATTCACTCTCCCTTCATCGCTCCCAATGATGAGAGCGTTTGTCTTGTTCTTTTTCCTGCTCTTGCTGTTCCCGCCGCTGTTCTTCCAGCCTGGCAGCCCTCATTCTCTGTTCCATTTCAATGGAATGGGCGGCGATCTCCCGACACAGCTTTACAGTATGCCGGAGTTCTCGAAGCCGGTCTGTAAAAACCGCTATTTGAGGGGACCCCGGCTTGTACCGGTAAAACTTCCGGCGTTCTTTGACCAGGGCTTCGATCTCCGTTTCCCTTTCCTGCCGGATCGAGGCAAGCTGTTCCCGGTCCTGGATCTGATTCCTGAAAATGAATTCCATCTGCTCGATCCGCTGGTCCAGCTTTCGGATATCCTCCCTCAGCGCATAGTTTGGACGCCGGGGCTTTTTCTTCAGCACTCCCATCTGATACAGATAGGAAAAGTACAAAGCCCGCAGGCCGGTGATCCCGCGGGAAGGGAGCTTCCCGGCCCGGAGGGTAAAGCGCCGGGCCGGGGCTGTCCTTTTCCCAGCCGGTAAGGGAGGCTGGGTTTCCAGAATGCGGCGCTGGATCGCTTCCGGGGTGTAGTCCGGGCCCAGGGTTTTAAACCGGACGGGACGTTCCTTTCCCGGAGGACGCAGCGTGAAATACTTGCGGTTCAGCTGAAAGGTATATCCCTGTTGTCCCAGAATCCACAGAAATTGTTTCCAGGTCAAGGCTGATATGGCCGCCGCGTCCACATCCTGCTGAATTACAGTTTTCCAGGTTGGCTGTCCCTGTTTTTCCGCCAGCCATTGGGCGTAGGGCATAGCCGCCTGTTGGGATTTCTCTGTATCGATAATGGAAAGATGATACTTTTTACACAGCTCATCGGAAATCCGGCGTATTCGGGTAATGTATGATTTTTGATTGCTCCGGTATTTCTTTCCATTCGTGAGGGATACCGAGTTCCAGACCAGGTGATTGTGCAGGCATTTGGTATTCAGGTGGGTGCTGATGACAACCTGGAATTTTCCGTTTAACAGCTTTTGGGCGAATTCCTGTCCGATCTGATGTGCCAATTCCGGGCTGGCCTCTCCGGGAGCAAAGCTTTGGACCAGGTGGAAGCCCTGCACGCCTTTTTCCTTATGCCACATCTTTTTAATCAGGCACATATCGTCAAAAGCCGATTCCACAGTGCAGCCCACAGCAGACAGAAACAAATCCCTTTCCGTTTGATCCTGATTCAGCGCCTCATCTACCGCCTCCCGCAGCGAAGCTTCCTGTTGAGAGCGGGAAGCCTTTTTCTCATCGAGGGTGTATTCCAGGCTGACGTCCAGGCGGTAAACAGGGATTACGCTGGTATAAGCCACCAGGCTGAGTCTGGACGCAATTCGCGCCCATGTTCTTGCGGGAACCATAACTTGGCCGCCCGCGAATCAGTATGATCGGTTACCAATTGTTTTTGACCTCCTTCCAAATCTGTCTGGCCAGGCGGATCATTTCCTCTATGCTCTGCTGATCAACTTCCCCGTAAGTGTTGGCGATTCTGGCAAGCTGGTTGGCGTTGTTGCAGAGTCCGGCTATCTTTCGGAGCAGATCCGCGTGATGGGTGCAGGGCCTCGCCCGCAGCTCCGTTCCCATAATGAGGGAACGCAGGAATTCCTCACGGGGCAGTCCGCTTTGTCTTACCTGCTTTTCCAGGTATCCAAGTTCCTTCGCGTTTAAGTGCAGGGGAATCACATGGTTTCGCTTTCTCATAGGGACTTCCTTCCATCATCTGACATTCTCCCAATACCTTCGTTTCTGTTTTTGAGGCGCTTTGGCTGGATACTCATAATGGATAGGGACATCCCTTAATCGAAGCTTTTCACAGTCCGGGATAAACGCCGCATACCGGGCGTAGTTGTATCCTTCCGCTTCTATCAGGACTCCGTCTTTGCTGGTTTCTCCCTTGACAAGCACACAGTGCCAGCAGAGTTTCCCTGGATCAAACCACATCTTATCCCTGCTGCCGAACAGGAAGGGCTGGTCGTTCATGAATCCGTTCTTCAGAAAGGAACGGTACTGTTCATCGGTTAGGACGGTTTCCTGTTCCACCTGGAAGCTGGTTTCCTGTTCCGGGGCAGGCCGCATGGGGTTCTGCCCGTTGATATCATCGACGCTGCGGGGCCTGTGGTAAAATACGGCGTGCTCCTGATAAGCTTTCGGTTCTTCTAAAATGATATATTCTTCCGGTACGCCTTTTAAATACACCTTACGGCAGTCCTTTCCATAACCAAGATACAGGGCGTCTCCGTCTTGGGCAATGAGCAGACATTCCTTTTCTCCTTCGGCCCGCGCCATAAGGCAGCGGAACAATCCGCCCGGATCAGCGCTCATGTGTTCCCGGTTATCCTTAAGGAAAGGGTATTCTGGGGAGACGTCCTCTGAAAGCTTCTCAAAATCTTCTCTGCTCAGGATAATAACCTTTGTCACTTCAAAAACGCCGGGGACGCAGCTTGCTTTCTTCCTTCGCAGGCTGTCCAGCGTTTTGGCGTCTGCCGCAAACGCGGCGTATTGTTTTTCCCTCAGTTTGCTTCACCTCAAATTTCTTGAAATCAGCTTATGTTCCAGTAGAAAAAGGGGGCTGGGGTTCTCCCCAGATGCGTTTGGATATCCAAACGCTATGCTTGCGCTTCCAGGTACCGTCTGGGACAAGAAAAAAGACGATACCCTTTTGGGCATCGTCTTTCCTTGGCTGCGGCTCATTTCATATACCGCTTTAATTCATTGTAGAAGTTCTCTCTTGTCCCGGCCATAATGACCACGATCACTTTATCCTCGACATACTCTACGGTGTAGGCGAGTTCATAATTGGTCTTGTTGTAGTAAATGTCATAGCCAAATACACCCGCCAAATCACCGGTTTTTGCTTCTCCTACTGTGTGATCCTCCAGTATTCTGTCAATAGCCTCCTGATAAAGCGCTTTTAACCGTTTGTCCTTCAGCTTTTTCAGGAACTTCGCTGCTGGGGGAAGAATTCGTAACTGCGCCATCATTCTTCCTCCGTGCCAAAAACATCCTCATAGGAACTGCTTTCACTTTCTCCGCGGGCAGCCTGCTCCGCCTGGGTTAGCATTACTTCTACGGCCGGGCGGACCTTTTTCTGCATTTTCTTGAATTCTGTCAGAAGCTGATCGCCGCTGAACCCCTGGGCAATTAAATCCGCAAGGATCTGCTCGGCAAATTCACCGCCTCCTTGTTCCCTGACCGGGCGCAGCACAATCTCGTTGCCCCGCAGGATACACTCTGCTTCCGTAGAGAAGCCGAGCGCTTCAAAAAATTTCTGCGGAATGGTCAGCTGCCTTTTTTCTGAGATACGAATGGTTTTCCGATTCATAGGATTGCCGCCTTTCACTGCTGTTTCCATATAGCTTCTCCTTTCTATTTTATGACAAAAACAATGAAATATGTGTAACAAATTTTCCTTGTTTCTTTGTTTATATTATACCAGTAAAAACCGGCAGCGTCAAGGGCGGCCTTTATTCTTCCATCTCCTTGATTTTGGCAAGGCCGTCAAGGGTAGTGCAGATAAGGTTTCTCTTTTCCGCCTGACCAATCTCAGCGGTCATAGCCGTGCTGATTTCATTTCCGCACACCACCAGCATCCGGCACCGTCCCAGCTTTTGCCGGGCGATGCTGTAAAACGTCCTCTTTTCATCGGGACTTTCCAAGGCAAGATACTGCCCGTCGCTGAGTCTGGGACATATGGGGATATATCCTAATTCATAAACCTTCCGGCAGTAACGCTTTAAAAGGCGGGGCGCGGCTTCTTCCGAAGCGCAGATGTACGCGAACGCTTTTTCCACGGCTCACTTCTCCTTTCTCATTCAGATGTTGGACGTCCCTATGGGCGTCCAGCTTTTTCCCAATCATACGGTTGGGCGCCCAGAGGGACGCCCAGCTTTCATTGACCGGCTGTTTCCTCTGATTTCTCCTGGGCTTCCAGGGCAAACCGGACACGGTCAACGCCTAGTTTGTAATACGCGTCGGTAACCTCGATCCCTACGGCCTCGTAGCCTTCCATCACAGAGGCGAGGACTGTGGTTCCCGCGCCGCAGAAGGGATCGAGAATTCTTCCTCCCGGCACACAGATTTTAATAATCTCCCGCATTAAGGGCAGGGGCTTCTCCGTGACGTGAATACGGTTCTGCGGGTTTGCGTAACGGTAGACCCCCGGCAGGCAGCCCACTGGACGGCTGATGGGCATGGGACCGTTGGAACCCCACACAATGTATTCGCTCTGCTGCCGGAACCGTCCTTTCTGGGGGCGGCTGGTCAGCTTATCCCAAACCACTACGCCTCTCCAAATCCAGCCCGCCCACTGCAGGGCGTCGGTAATGCTGGGGTACTGTCTCCAGTCAATGAACAGGCAGACAGGGGCCCCCTGCTTGCAGGCTTTCCTGGCGTCGGAAAGCCACTCGGCCATCCATCTCGTCCAGCTTCTTTGGTCCCGGTTGTCCCCGTCAAAATCCGGCAGAGCATTTTCCGGGTCCATGCTGCTGTATTTCTGGCTTGTGGTCCGGTTCTTCTCCGATGGCTTCCAGCCCCCGGAAGCGTAGGGCGGGTCGGTAATGAGGGCGTCAAACGTCTTAGGCTGAAAGGATTTGATCACCTGCAGAGTGTCTCCGTGAATAATCGACCATTTCTCTCCGCCGCTGTGTTCCATAGATAAACCGGATTCCTCTGCCGGGTTATTCAGTATTTTTGTATCGTTCAGAAGCCTTTCTCCTTTCCTTTACCGTTCCGGCCCGGAACGCTTTTTCTTTGCTTCGGGAAGCCTTTCCTCCCGTTCCCGGAATCTCTCTTTTAGTTCCCTTCCTAAAAGCTGGAACAGCATTTCCGGGTCCCTGTAGTTCTCCGTATAATGACCAATTACCTTGCTCATTTCTTCCGGTGATAATTCTGATGTTTCTATTCCAAAGCCGGTATATTGATTTTGCTGATCTCCCTGCACAATGGATATCGTGATTTTCTTTACCTTTTCTTTTATGTCAGGATCGTCAAAGTTTTCAAAGAATAGCTCTTTGCTGATATCAAGTTTCAGAGAATGCTGGCCATTCGCTGTCAATCAGGTCACCTCCTGGATTTCTGTTGTTTTTAGCCTTATCGTTCTTCCCAGCGGGAAGGAAAACGGCTTTTCTGTTTTTGCTGTCCTTCTCCAGCTATGGGCGGGGATAAAACACAGAGTTTTTCCCCAAACGGTTTCTTTACCACTATCCTTTCTGGGTAAATATGAAATATGTCCGTTGTAGGGTTATCGATTTTACTTCCCGGCAAAATCACTGTCCTGCCATGGATTTCCACCCTGCCCCTAACTTCTCCATAAACGGACGCGTTTTCGCTGATTACCGGAGCCTCTCCAGTAACGCGGCTGGCAAAAATTTCAGCGTTTCCGCCTATGTACGCATGATCGCGGATGCGGCCCGCCGCAACAAAAACGCCGCCGTCCAATACAGCGTTTCCGCTTACAATAGCCCTGTCAAATATCGTGGCGTGCCCACAAGCCCAGGCGTTATCGCTCAGGAGGCTGTGACCGGACACACAGGCTTCTTCCGCGGCTATCGCATTGTCGGCAATCCAGCAGGTTCCTTCCTGGCTGAGATTCCTTTCCGACTGGACAAAGCCGCCAAGGTCCCCGGCCCGGACATCCTCTCGAACATCCCGAAGGGCACGGATGCAGTGCATCCACGGGAATTTCGGGCGGGCAATCCTGGTAATCTCATATTTAGGCGTCATCTGACATTCCCTCGTTCCTTTTTTGGATCTGCAGGCGTTTTCTCTGACAGTTCGGTTTCCACATATTCGCTGATAATATTGAGGGCCTTGTAATAGTCTCCGGAGTGATAGACACGATTGCTCATTTCTTCGGCCTGTTCCGCCTGACCGTTTCTCTTTAACAGCCTGGATGCCCTGCCTAGAATGGCAAAAATATTTCCATCTTCTCCTACTAATTTCATTTTAGGGCGCTTGGGAACAGGCTGTTCTTTGGAAACTTCTGTACTCTGCACCTGTTCCACTTCAAAATCAAAGCGTTTTTCTGCAAAGTGTACATACAGCACACCGTCGCTGGTTTGGATTTCCTGCTGCTCAAAGCCTTCGCCCCAGCCATCGGAAAACTGTCCATGCAGATAATCCTGTAAATCTTCCATTTCTTCGTCAGCCAACGGTTCTTTCAGCACGACAGTTGTACAGCCCATCAATTCTCCGTTCCGAATTTCTATCGAAGGAATCGCGCTGATTACCTTTTCCTTAATTCCGGGATTGCGTTGTTTATAAAAGTAAGACATGAGATTTCCGGTATACTGTTCTACAGCAGGGCGGATGCTTTCCTCATAGCAGACCATATCCGTACCATCAAACAGCGTAGGATAATCGGATATTCCATTGTTCCAGCCATACTCGTCTATTTCATTTTCGTGGAAATCTCCTGTCAATGGAGAGTAAAGTTTGAGTGTAATTTCTTTATCCGCTATTGCAAAACCTCCTTTTAACGGGAACAGGCTGCCCTTTGCCGGACAGCCTGTTTTTCGTATTTTTCTTTTGTCAGGTCGGCATAATCGTAACCTTCTTTTTCCGGAAGATTCCTCACCATATGGTACTTGCTCTGATAGGCTTTCTCAATATGGTCGGCTGCCCACCTTCCTGCAAAATCGTTATTGGTACAGATTTCGATTTCTTCAATCTCCGGGTGACGGGCAAGAAAAGCGTCCAGCGCAATGGGGTTTTTCATATCCCGGCTTGTCTGTGTTCCTTCTTCAGGCGCATAAATCCCGCCAAGGGACAGCCGCCATTTGTCCGTTGTCCCTTCCAACGTTAAGTGTGCGAGTGGCTCTATTGCGGCTTCATATATGGCGAGTTTTTTGGTTTCCCTTTTCGGCGGGAGACAAAAGCAAAACCGCTTATCGCTGCCGGGTACTTCACCGGCGAAGGTGGTGTCCGAAAGGGTCCCGCGCAGTGCGCCGTAGGCAGGGTTCCCATGTTCGTAGCCCACAAATACGCAGTTACGGCGCTCGGCGTCCTCGTAAAGCTGCCCGTGCTTGATGCAGTGGTTGATGATCTCGGCGTCAATGCCGCGGCTGCGTAAATATGCAAAAACACGCCGATTGTCGGCGTGTTTGGGTGGGAGGGCAAATTCAGTTTTCGGGAGCGGTTCGGTTGGCTCTGATTTGCGCGGCACATGGGGCAGTTCTCCGAGAATGCGCTGCACGGCGTCCAAAAAGGAAACACCCTCCACTGTTGTCAGATAGTCCAGTGCAGTTATGCCTCCGATATTCCGTGACCACCAGCACCATTTTCCATTGGAGATTTTCAGGCTGTCGTGGGTGCGGGTGGCATAGGTATCTCCGCCAATATGTACCAGTTCCTCCGGCTCAAAGCGGCGCAGGTAGGTCAGAAGATCCATCTCGCGGGCGGCGGCGATCTGGTCTTTTGATAAGTAGGGCAAAGTCATCACCTTCCTTCGGATATAAAAAGGCACGAACATTTCTGCTCGTGCCTCAAAATCATTCTTCTTCAGAGCGCGCCGTGTGTGGTGCAGGAGTATACGGCTCTTTCTGATATTTTAGGCACTTTGATATAGTGTTAAGGATGAGTACTAATGTTGATTAATGTGTTTGTACAAGTTGATGGTTGAACTTGCTAAGAAATTCATGTTGCGATGATTAAATTGCATAAAGCAACTCACAACTTACCTTAAAGTACGTCACATCATTATGTATATAAGCAGAGAAACTATATATATTTTCGTTCAAAGTCGCGTTGATGCATCATGCGACGCCATTCGTTGGCCAAAGCATGTAATGGGCGCATGAGTTCATAAATATAGATGTAGGCACCATACTTACGTTCATCGAGCGTTCGCAAACCTCGACGTATCATAACTATAGGCAACACAAGCATTATGCCCCACAACACCAAGCTCACTACATCAATGGGTAACATCGAAATGGAGTATTGCTCAGCATTCACGTCATTCATCACGCGACAAACAGCGTAAATTATTTGACAGGTGGCAAACACGTAAACCGAAAGCGTAGCTACGATGTCCTGCCATTTGTATTTACGCAAATAATGTTTCAAATGATGATTAATTTCACAAGCTTGCATGCGTTTTACGCGCAACACATCAAGGGTCGGTAAGGTCTCTACTAATCGCGTTGAAGGCGAACAGAGCAAACAAGTACGTTCAGCATCAGCATGCAAGCAAGCCAGCATCTGTTCTTCGCCAAAAGCCATATTCACGCTATCGGCAAAGCCATTTTGCTCAATAAACCATTTTTTGCGTACCGCCCACCCTGATGACGGGCAACCTATAACGTGTCCTTGCTCCCAAGCATAAACTTGCATGGCCAAAGCACACACGCGGTCAAATATAGCACGTCGTGCTACCAATGAGCCATCATCATCATAATTATAATAAGGAATAACCCAATCATAAGCATCGCTCAACGACTGCGACACATGATACAGCCACATATCTGACGAAGGCAAAGTGTCGGGCGAGACCACAATAACCCATTCGCTACGAGCTGCACGAATGCCTAACGTAATGGCCAATTTTCGCAACTCTATATAACGAGATGTATTAGGCACAAAGGTATAACGTAGGTTATGAAAATCGGTTCGTTGTAAGGACTCACATAACGCCTCCACTTCAGGCGAATGACACTCATCCGCTACTATAATTTCATAAGCGTCAGCATATTTTTGCGTAATCAAGCGCTGTAACAAAGGGTTAAGTGGTTCCCGTTCATTTATCACAGGCACCACTATGGTCAGCATCGAAGCCTCTTCGGAACGTCCACTAACCAAAGCTTCGTGCGTAGCTTGTTCTACAGCCTGTGCCTCGAGTTGCCACGAAGCATGTTTGGTGAGCAAACTATAGCGGCGGAGTCGTAACACATACAGTAGCAACAACGCCACACCTGCTACCACACAAAGCAGCAGCAATACATATTCTCCCATCTGTAAGTTGTTATACGACACGTTATTTATTCATTTAATTTAAGTTTTACTTTTATGCGTTTCATAAAACATAGAGCATTAGCTTCTGCGTCTGAACTCGGCACACACCACAGCAGTAGCTATTGCCACATTTAAGCTCTCACTTGTGGCACGCCCTATAGGGAAAGGAGGTATAAACAATCGTTGGTTTACACACGATTCCACTTCTGCCGATATGCCACGTCCTTCATTACCCATTACTATCAAGCCATGGTTTTCAAGCGGTTGCGAATAAAGATCGTTACCATCAAGAAATGTTCCATAGACAGGGACTTGCGCATTCAAGCGTTGCATCACATCTACCAAATTGCAATAATGTACCTTTACACGAGCTATAGCTCCCATGGTAGCTTGTACTACTTTGGGGGCAAACACATCGGCAGTATTCATTGAAGCAAACACATGTTCTATGCCGAACCAGTCAGCCAACCGCACAATTGTTCCTACATTTCCTGGATCTTGCACCTCGTCAAGTGCTAAGCAGAGTGAATGTCGTGGCAAATCAGCCAATTGTTCCATGCACATTTGATGTTGAGGCTGTTCAAAGATAGCTATAACATCGCGAGGCGCACAAAGCAAAGACAAGCGTTCTAATGTTTTCTTATCAATTACTTCAACACATTCAACGTTCTTTATTGATAATGAGTTGATACTATCTAAATAGCTTTGCGTAGCATACATCGTTTTACATCGCATGTGCGGTAGTAAATCGCCCACCACTTTAGGCCCTTCAGCCACAAAGCTATGGGTTGCATCACGATGTTTCTTCATGCCAAGCGCATGCAAATCTTTTATGTTTTGTTTTGTGACCACGCAGTTTTTAGTTTAGTTGTTAGGCAAGGCAAATATACGTAATCATTCTGATATACACCCTATGCTCCTTTAATTTTTACATGGTTATAGCAAAATATTACGCGTTGGCGGAATTAGTCAACAAGTTAATAAGTTGACAACTTAACGGGTTGACAGATAAGTTTGCCAAGTTTTTTTAGTTACATATCACATTGACTTCAATAAGTGCCGTATATCATACTCTACTTGTTAACCCAGCATAATTTGTTAACATTACAATAAAATATATGCTTGCCAAATCAGAAAATAATTTGTAATTTAGCCCAAAATTTGCTCATTTATTTACACTTGTGTTGGTTTAAAAGGCCTTGCTTTGCACCTGCATGGTAGGAAGTATTGGTTCAATAAGCAAGCTATATCACCTTCATTAAAAAGTTTAATGAGTAAATGTTATTACGTTGAAAATGAAAGGATTCATTCTATTATTACATATTCACATGCGCAAGTATGCATCTTTCTGTCGTTCTATGTTTAGACCGACAGCAATTATGTGTACAATCTTGGCTCTTTGCAGTTTATTCAACGCATGTAGTAGTAAAAAGTTCTTGAAAAATGGCGAAAAGACGCTCTCGGATGTAAAGATTTCATGCGACACACGTCACTTTAAAATCAACGACCTACACAACTACATCAAGCAACAGCCCAACGCCAAATGGTTTACTTTATTCAAGGTTCCATTAGGCATTTACTGCTTATCGCGCAAAGACTCAATAAAAGGCAATCGCGGACTATCACGCATATGGCGACGCATAGGTCAAGCCCCCGTCATATATGATGCCTCATTATCCCAATACAGCCGACAGAGCATAGAGCAAGCACTTAATAGCCAAGGTTATTTGCATGCCCGTTGCGACACATTCCTCACCATTAAGGGCCATAAGCTAAAGGTGAATTATCACATAACACCAGGAGCACGCTATTACATACAGCAATTTACGCAACAGTTTGATTCGCCAGCCATACGTCAAGCGGTCATGACCGACTCGGCAGCCACATTCATTCACAAGGGGCAGCCACTCAACCTAAACCAACTATCAGAAGAGCGCAGCCGTATCGTTTCGTCACTACACAACCGCGGCTACTACTACATTAATAAAGACTACGTATCATTTGACATTGACACCCTAATAGGTTCAACAGGAGCCAACGTGACCTTGCACGTTCGCATGCCCGTAGGCGTTGACTCAACGCGTGCTTATCAGCCTCAGCATTACCGACGAGTCAACATTATTATGGGTGATGCTGATGCTGGATGGAACACGCCCGTACGTGACTCTATAAGCTATCGTGGGTTAAACTTTATCTATCACGCACATAACTCTATCAACAAGCGCGTGTTTGCTGCGCACGTGGGCATACGCCCCGACACGCTCTATAGAGAAGATATGCTACAAGCCACCTATAGCAACATCAACTCCCTACCTGCCATCAGCTTTACAACTATGCACGTAGCACCTGCTGCCAATGGTGTTAACGACTCACTCGACTGCGACATACGCCTACAGCCCAACAAGCCCCACACATTAGGACTTGACGTTGAAGGCACTAACACATCGGGCGACTTAGGAGCTGCCGTGGCACTCACCTATAGCAATCGCAACGTGTTTCATGGCTCGGAATTGCTCACACTAAAACTTCGTGGTGCCTACGAGGCCATTACTGGTCTTGAGGGGTATAACAACCAAAACTACATAGAATGGAGTGCCGAAGCCAATCTGCGTTTTCCCACTCTATTATTACCCTTTGTCGACCTCGACGTCAAGCGACGCCTAAAAGCCAACTCCGAGGCTAAAATAATGTACGACACGCAAGATCGACCTGAGTTCCATCGGCGTGTGCTTACAGGAGCTTGGGCTTACACTTGGCGACGCACGACTCACCCCGAATGGCAACATCGGTTTGATGCCCTATCAGTTAACTATGTGTACATGCCCTGGATTTCGGACACATTCCGCCGCGACTATCTCGAAGGCGAAGACCCTCATTACTCGGTGCTACGCTATAGTTATGAGAACCTATTTATTGTAAAAACGGGTTACAGCTTTACTTATAACTCGCTACGTAATGCGCAAAATTCACCCACGGGCATATATCAGACCAACGGATTTCAAATAAAGATGGGAGTGGAATTGGCTGGCAACTTGCTATATGGCCTATCAAAAGCCTTTCATGGACATCGCAACAACGACGGCAGCTATAGCCTTTTCAGCATTGCCTACTCGCAATATGCCAAGTTCGACTTTGATTTTGCCAAGAGTACGGTGCTGAACGATCGCAACTCATTAGCATTTCATGTAGCCTTTGGGCTTGGCATTCCTTATGGCAACTCAACCATTTTGCCTTATGAAAAGCGCTATTTTGCGGGAGGCGCTAATAGTGTGCGCGGTTGGAGTGTACGTGGCTTAGGGCCTGGCTCCTATAAGGGTAAAGATGGTAAGGTGGACTTTGTAAATCAAACAGGAAACATGAAGTTAGACCTTAGCGTTGAATGGCGTACCTACTTGTTTTGGAAGCTCCATGGCGCCTTTTTTATTGACGCGGGCAATGTGTGGAACACACGTGCTTATGCCGACATGGATGGTTCACAATTCCACTTCAACACGTTTTATAAGCAAATAGCCTTGGCCTATGGCCTTGGTCTACGCTTAAACTTCAACTACTTCATTCTACGTTTTGACGGAGGCATGAAAGCCATTGACCCATCGGTTCCATCAGGACGCCTTCACTACCCTATTAGCAAACCCAACTTGTCACGCGACTTCACCTTCCACTTTGCCGTAGGGCTACCCTTTTAAAAAAAATTCTTTTCCGTCAACACATAAAAGGGGGACTTTGCTAAAACCCAAGCATTGCCCTTTTAGGGAACGAGCCAACGCATCCCATTTAAAATCTCATCATGCACATATCTGACACATGTTTAAATTCATATCATTAGGTTCAGGCAGTTGTGGCAACTGCTATTATCTTAATTACGATGGTTATGGTCTGCTTATTGACTTAGGGCTAAGCATTCGCAATTTTAAGAAGCTCTTTTCAGACTATGGACAGGCCATTGCGCAAATCAAGGCTATACTGATAACCCACGACCACACTGACCATGTGAAGGCTGTAGGAGCATTATCGCGCGATTTTCGCATACCCGTTTACACATCGCAGTTGGTACACGACTCCATCATGCACAACCATTTTGTATCAAAAAAGATACCTCTCGACTTACAACATTGCATTAAGCGAGCAGAGCCTTTTGAGTTAGGTCCCTTTACCATCACATCGTTTGGTGTGCCACATGATAGTGCCGACAATAATGGCTACATCATTCGCACCCCCAACAACAAATGTTTTGTGCTGCTTACCGATGTTGGACACTTTACCGATGAAATGCCAGCCATCATTCACCAAGCCACCCACCTGGTTATAGAGTCAAACTATGACGCAGCCATGCTACGAGCTGGACATTACCCCTTACGACTACAAAACCGCATTAGTGGAGGCAATGGCCACATAAGTAATGCCGAGACAGCAACCTTTTTAGCACAACACATTGACCGCGAACGCATAGAGCGCATTTGGCTATGCCACCTAAGTGCTGAAAATAATCGTCCGTCAGTAGCTTACGAAAAATGTGCTGACGTACTCACACAATCGGGCTTTGTGCTGGAGGGCGACAACCGCGACTTTCTATTAGAAGTTTTGCCCCGCCGCACCCCCACGCTTGTTATGGAATTATGAAGTCGTCTAAACTTTTCTGACGAAGATTATATTTAAACTTTTATATCTTCTAAATTCCATCTTTACCTTTCTTTTTGACCGCTTTTTGACATCTCATCGGTCGTGTAGCTCGCTACACTCCCTCTTCAATGCCAAAAATCGCTTCAAAAATAAAGGCAAATCTTGAACTTCATAAAAGTTAAGACGACTTCATAGTTGCCAACCTACTTTAAAGACTAAAGAAGCGAAAGGTTCTCACCTCATAAGCACATACAAACCCCAAGCAAAAACTCATTATGTATCACCTTATTGACACCCTTGTTTGGATGCTTTCTAAAATTCCTATGAAGGGACTTTATTGGCTATCCGATTTACTCTACATATTGGCCTTCCACCTCATAAAATATCGTCGCAAGGTGGTTGAAAGCAACCTGCAGAGCGCATTCCCTGACAAAACGACCGCTGAACTAAAACGAATAGAGCGCGAGTTCTATCATTTCTTTGCCGACTATGTGGTTGAAACCATTAAATTGCGCAGCATGAGCGAAGCAGAAATAAGAAAGCGCATGGAGTTTACAGGAGTTGAGGACATGATGAACAAAGTTAGCCAACAAAACAAAAAGTTCGCATTCATCTATTTAGCTCACTATGGCAACTGGGAATGGGTAGCTTCACTTGCACTCCACATTCATGACTTCAATCCACTTGCCACAGCAGCACAAATTTACCACCCTCTACGCAGCAAAGCATTCGACCGCTTGTTCTTGAATATGCGGAGTCAGTTTGGCGGAGTCAACATTGCCATGAAGGAAACCTTGCGCTATGTCATTCATGCACGTCATAAAGAGCATCCCACCATCATCGGTTTTATAGCCGACCAAGGGCCTAAATGGAACAGCATTCATCATTGGACAGACTTTTTGCATCACAACACGCCCGTATTTATAGGCACAGAGCAATTAGGCAAACGCGTTGACGCACTCATTTATTATGGACACATGGAACGTATTAGCCGTGGCCACTATTGCTGCCATATCAGTTTGCTTACCGATAATATCAAAAATTATCCTGACTATGAAGTAACCGATCAGTACTTTGCCTTGCTCGAAAAAAGCATACAAGCGCATCCCGCTATATGGCTTTGGACACACAAACGCTGGAAACGTACCTACGAGGAATACTTGAAGCGAAAAAGCCTAAACACAAAAAGTTAACAACAAAAACATAGCACAACCTTGCACAAGTAAAACAAACATAGTATTTTTGTAAAAATGGAAAGTGCTTATCCACACTTCAACACATACAAATGTGCAAGCTAAGAGCTAACATTCACCCCCAGCAATATGAACGTATGCATCATAGGAGCAGGCAACGTTGCCACCCACATGGCTAAGGCATTAAGTGGTACAGCTTACAACATAATAGCCATATACAGCCGCACGCTATCACACGCACAAGCCTTAGCACAAGCCGCACATGTAACCTTGGCTACAAACGACCTTATGCAACTGCCCGTTGCCGATGTCTACTTGTTTGCATTAAAAGACGATGTGTTGCACCATGTAGCTCAAATGCTCACCCACAACCCTCAAGCCACACAAGGCCTATGGGTACACACGGCTGGAACACTGCCACTTGATGTATTGCCACACAATCGGCTTACAGCTGTGCTCTATCCGCTCATGACCTTTAGCAAAGAGGCAAACATTCACTTTCATTCGCTACCCCTTTTTATTGAAGGGTGCAACAATGAGGCATATAGGCAAACAGAGCTATTAGCACGAGCCTTATCAACTCACGTAACGCGCATGACGTCAGCCCAACGCAAGCATTTGCATTTGGCAGCCGTGTTTGCCAACAACTTTACCAACCATTGCTGCACCTTGGCATACCACCTATTGAGCCAGCAAGGCATCGACCCACAATGCTTGCAGCCCATTATTGATGAAACCGCGCACAAATTGCGCCACATGCAGCCACAACAGGCACAAACAGGGCCAGCTCGACGTTGGGACGTGAAGGTCATGAACGAGCAACTACAATCACTTAGCAATGAACCCGAGTTGCAGCGAATCTATCAACTCATGAGTAATAGTATTCATCAGTTTGCTCAACAGCCAACGCAAGATGAGGCTACCACTGAATAAGCCTATTTTTGTATAATTCATATTGCTACCCCACAATTAATTTTTCTTCCGAATGATTCATTACGACTTAAAAAAAATACGCGCTTTGGCCTTCGATGTTGATGGTGTACTAAGCACCAACAACGTGTTGCTGCTTGAAGGTGGACAACCTTGTCGCACAGCCAACATTAAAGACGGATATGCCCTACAATTAGCCGTAAAATGCGGTTTAGAGGTAGCCATCATAACAGGCGGTAAAAGTCCATCGGTGCGCACTCGCTATGAAGGATTAGGCATTCAAAACATATTTATGGGTACGTCCGTTAAAATCAAAAAGTACGAAGAGTGGTTAGCAAGCAAAAGTTTGCAACACGACGAAGTGCTATACATGGGCGACGATATACCCGATTATGAGGTAATGCAGCGTTGTGGCCTGCCCTGTTGTCCAGCCGATGCCGCAGCCGACATCAAAGCCATAGCTCGCTATATTAGTCCGTACGATGGCGGACGCGGTTGTGTGCGCGACGTTATAGAACAAGTGTTGCGAGCACAAGGACATTGGATGACAAGTGCTAAAGCATTTGGATGGTAATTAACAACATAAAAATAACTTCAAACTAATAATATAAACGCCATGCTTGACAATTTAAAAAAGTACAACATCGTTTTAGCCAGCAATTCCCCACGACGTAAGGAGCTGCTCCAACGCATGGGAATCAACTTTAAAGTTCGCACTCTCTTTGGCATAGATGAGAGCTACCCCGATACCTTACGTGGCGAGGACATTGTGTGCTACATTTCACGCAACAAAGCACAAGCTTACCGTTCATCAATGGCTCCCGACGAGTTGCTCATTACAGCAGACACCATTGTGTATGTTGAAGGCCAAGTTATGGGAAAGCCCAAAACGCCAGAACAAGCCAAAGAAATGTTGCACAAGCTGTCAGGCAAAACGCACAAAGTGATAACAGGTGTTACCATATTAACAGCCGATCGCATCGAAAACTTTGGTGTAACAAGCCAAGTAAAGTTTGCCGAAATTACAGATGAGGAAATCGACTTTTATGTTGACAACTACTTGCCCTTTGATAAGGCTGGAGCCTATGGCATTCAAGAGTGGATTGGCATCGTAGCCGTTGAGGAGATTAAAGGTAGCTACTTTAATGTAGTAGGACTACCCGTGCAACGACTTTACCAAAAGTTGAAGACCTTTTAAATCGGCATACGCTGAAGCAAACTTTATTACTCTACGCATTATGTTGAAGCTTTACGACAAAAACAACCCACCCGAACGCATCGCCCAGGTTGTATCCATCCTACGCGATGGTGGGGTCATTATATTTCCCACAGGCACCACCTATGCTTTAGGGTGTCATGCCATGAAAGAGAGAGCTATAGAGCGCATTTGTCGCATACGCAACATCAATCCTGCCACACACCCGCTATCGGTCATCTGCTACGACATGAGCGCCATAAGCGACTATGCACGCATTTCTACACCTATATATAAGGTGATGAAACGCAATTTGCCTGGTCCCTTTACCTTTATCATTCCTGGCAAGAACAAGTTGCCCAAAATATTCCGTACACGCAAGTCGGGCGAAATAGGCATCCGTATGCCTGATGCCCCCATTGTGCGCGACATTTTGCATGAATTAGATGCTCCCATCATGACAGCCTCATTGCCTACCGAAGGCTATGACGACGATGCCTACCGCACAGACCCTGAACTGATTAACGAAACATTTGGTGCACAAGTTGATTTGGTGATTGATGGTGGCATGGGGCAACTGGGCGAGTCGACCATTGTAGACTGCCACGACGATGACTTTGAAATACTGCGCCAGGGTGATGGCGAACTCATTTAGTAGTTAACAGGTTAACAGGTTAACGGGTTAACGGGTAAGTTAGTTGACAGGTTAACGGGTTAACGGGTTGACGGGTTAACAAGTTAACGGGTTGACGGGTTGACAGGTTAACGAGTTGACAAGTTTACTATCTCAAAATACTTAATCATTTCTCTTTTGAAACATAAAAACAATGAAGCATATACTCTCGCGATGCACCTTGGCGTGTTCGCTACTCACAATAGGCTTAGTTAGCTGCTCTGACGACAACGAGCACAATAGCAAGTATAACTCGCTTCCCCCCACCTTTACCAATATGGTGGCTACTGAACTTGAGACGGGAAGCAACACCCTGCATGCTGGCAAAAAATTTGTAGTTGCGCTTGAACAAAGTCAAAAAGGCCAATTACTCTACAAAGGCACTTATGCATGGAACCTAAGCCCTGAGGTTGAAGGCAATTCACAAAAGTACACTACGGTTGTTTTCTACGACAACACGCCCGATGCTCCCACCGACACTCTACTCATTAACACGCCTGGCACCTACACCCTTACGTTTACAGGCAAATATGATGCCTCAGGCCACACCACCATTTGGACTAACAGCGGAGCTGCCAACAACGCTACTTATTGGGCCGATGGCTCTGGCAAGGTTAACTACTCCTCACGCGGGCTCTATGGTTTTACGGCCGTAGCCACCAAAAAGATTGTAGTAAACGAATAAAACATTTAAGGGCGGAGGATGTTCATAAAGAAACATCATCCGCCCCTTATTATTTTTTCCTACCATGAAAACCCCACTCCCCCACTACACGCTCCCCATGATGCGCGACACCCCCTTTGCCTCGCTCATGAACAAGCGCATTTATAACGTACTACTCATAGCCACCCCTTACGATGCCTTTATGCTCGAAAACGATGGCCGAGTAGACGAAGAGATATTTAATGAGTACACATCGCTCAACCTACGCTATCCGCCCCGCTTTACACGTGTCACCACCAGCCATGAAGCCTTAAAACTGATGAACGAGCGTCACTTTGAGTTAGTTGTAATTATGCCCAACTTGGCCAACGACGATTTGTTTTGCGCAGCCCACCAGGTAAAAGGGCAGCATCCTCAAACCCCCATTGTGGTGCTTACCCCCTTTTCGAAAGAGATGAGCAAACGCATGTTGCAAACCGAACTAAAAAATATAGAATATGTGTTTGCGTGGTTAGGAAATGCCGAGTTGCTGTTATCTATTATCAAACTCATTGAGGATAGCATGAATGCCCCTCACGATGTGACACAAGTGGGTGTGCAAGCTATCGTGTTGGTGGAAGACTCTGTGCGTTTTTATTCATCAGCCCTACCCTTGCTTTATCACACCATTTTAGAGCAGAGCAAGGAGTTTGCCAATGAAGCACTTAACGACCACCTAAAAATGTTGCGCATGCGCGGGCGCCCCAAAGTGCTCTTGGCACGCAACTATGAAGAGGCCGTTCGGCTCTGCCACACTTATGCCGACAATCTGTTGGGCATAATCACCGATTTCAGTTTTCCACGTGAAGGGCGCAAAGACCCACTCGCTGGGGTACAGTTAGTAGAGTGGATTCGCGCACACAACAAGCATGTGCCTATCATCATGCAATCATCCGAACTTAGCAACCAAATATATGCACAACAGCTGAACGTCACCTTTGTTCAAAAACACGCGAAGAACTATGCCAACGAGCTTCACCATTGCGTTATGAGAGACTTGGGCTTTGGCGACTTTGTGATAACCGACTCCGAAACGGGCAATGAGATAGGCCGCATACGCAATCTGAAGGACCTGCAGCAAAACCTTCACCTTATACCCGACCCTGTGTTACGCCACCACTTAGTTTGTAACCACATCTCGCGTTTTTTATACTCACGCGCCCTATTCCCATTGGCCGAGGTGCTGCGCCACCATGATGCAAGCCAATACAAGGACATGAACGAGGCCAGGACCTTTATTAGTCAACTCATTGACCGCTATCGCGTCATGAAACACGCGGGTGTAGTGGCCACTTTTCATAAAGACAGCTACGACCATTACAATAACTTTACGCGCATAGGCAAAGGGTCATTAGGTGGAAAAGGACGTGGACTGGCTTTTATGAACACCTTTATCAAACCTTATTTACTACATGAGTCAACAGAATCGTCGTTGAAGGTAGATATACCCAAAACCGTGGTGATATGTACCGATGTATTTGACGATTTTATGCAGCAGAACCACCTTTACCACATAGCCTTAAACAGCACCATAAGCGATGCTACCATTTTAGAAGCCTTTGAACAAGCCCAATTGCCCGACAGCGTGATTGACGATTTACAAACCTTGCTTCAAGCCACTCATCACCCTATAGCTGTGCGCTCATCAAGTTTGTTAGAGGACTCACACTTTCAACCCTTTGCAGGCGTGTATGCCACCTACATGGTGCCACACAACAACAATAAGGCACTCATGCTACACAACATTTGTGCAGCCATAAAGGCGGTGTATGCCTCTGTTTTTTATGCCGAGAGCAAAAATTACTTGGCTACGACCCAGAACTTGATTGATCAAGAAAAGATGGCCATTGTGTTGCAAGAGGTGGTGGGACAAACCCATGGTCACTTGTTTTACCCCACCCTTTCAGGTGTGGCACGCTCTCTCAATTTTTATCCCTCTGAGGGCGAGCAACCTGAAGATGGAGTAATGAACATAGCAATGGGTTTAGGCAAGCAAATTGTTGAAGGAGGAAAGTCGTTAAGGCTATCGCCCTTGCGCCAACAGCATGCCGTGCAATGGACCAACACGCAAACGGCACTTAGCAACGCACAACATAACTTTTGGGCCATCAACTTACAGCACAACACGCAACCCATCACCCACGACGAGGGCTATAACTTGCAACAAGTTGACATACGAAACGTTTCATTACAAACGGATGCCACACTCCCCTACGTTTGCTCCACTTATGATTGGCAAAACAATCGCATCATGCCAGGCAGCCAACCCGATATGGGGCGTGTGCTCATTAGTTTTCAAAACTTGCTCCATATGCCACAACTACCATTGGGCAAGGTGGTGCACCAACTTTTGCAATTGGGCAAAAATGAAATGGGGCGCGATGTTGAGATAGAATTTGCTATGCAATTTACTCCTCCTCAAACATTTCAATTCTTTTTGCTCCAAATACGTCCTATTGTCGATTGTGGATTAAGTACTGAAAATTTGTCATTAGCTCGTCAAGCTGAGGGGGCAGACCTTGTGTTGTCAAACAATGTTTTAGGCAATGGCATAGTGCAAGGCGTGCAACACATACTTTATGTTGCCAACAACACATATAGCGTAAAGCAGCGCATCGACATAGCGCAACGTATAGCCCAAGTCAATGCCCATTTTGTGTCAACCTCAACCAGGTATTTGCTCATTGGTGCGGGTCGTTGGGGCAGCGCAGACCCTGCGTTGGGCATTCCTGTGCGCTGGTCGCAAATTTCAGCTGCAGCAGCCATTGTTGAGAGTGACCTGAAGTTGCGTCACATTGATGCGAGTCAAGGTTCACATTTTTTTCAAAACCTTACTTCGTTAGGAGTACCTTACTTTACCATCCATTCAGGTATTCCGCAGCAAATGTTAGATGCAGATTGGCTTACCACCGTTCCTGCCACCTACGAGGACGAATGTTTACGCATCATCCAACTTCCTCACCCTCTGCTCATAGCCGTTGATGGAAAAAAGAGGTTAGGTATTATTAAGCGTTAACGGGTATTTTAGTTAACGGGTTGACAGGTTAACGGGTTGACGGGTAAGTATGTTATACACCACCTATTATGTCAAAGTATGAATGGCGTAAAGCCAAAAGACTTGACAAACTTACCTGTTAACCCGTCAACCCGTTAACCCGTTAACCAAAAATCCCGTCAACCAAGAATCCCGTCAACCAAGAATCCCGTTAACCAAGATATGACAAACTTACCCGTTAACCCGTCAACCCGTTAACCCGTTAACCAAGAATCCCGTCAACCAAGAATCCCGTTAACCAAGCCTACATATACTCTTTGAGCACGCTCCCTATTTGCGCTGAACGCAGAATGTTGAGTGATTTTTCTTTAATTTGACGCACACGCTCTCGGCTAAGCCCCATTTTTTGTCCAATCTCTTCTAACCCCATTTCGGGTGTTTCAATGCCAAAGTACATCTTAATAACTTGCTCCTCACGCTCAGATAACATGGATAAGGCACGATGCACCTCCTCCTTTAACGAGTCAGAAACCAATGATGAGTCAGATGACTCCGTATCACGACTCTGCAAAAGGTCGAGCATACATGTATCTTCGTCCTCAACCAAGGGGGCATCCATTGACACATGACGGCCTGATGTAAGCAGGGCAGCATTCACCTTTTCACGTTCAATGCCTAAAGCCTCAGCTATTTCATCAATTGAGGGTTGTCGCTCATTTTTCTGCACAAAATTATTATAAAAACGATGCACCTTACTCACATAACCTATTTGGTTGAGGGGCAAACGCACTAATCGACTGTCACGCGCCAAGGCATGCAATATGCTCTGCCTTATCCACCACACAGCATACGACACAAATTTAAAGCCGCGCGTTTCGTCAAACATTTGCGCAGCTTGAATAAGCCCAACATTCCCCTCATTTATAAGGTCAATAAGACTCATACCTTGCCCTTGGTATTGTTTGGCAACAGACACCACAAAACGTAAGTTGGCATCAACTAAGCGCTCTAAAGCGGCTTTATCGCCATTGTGTATCATACGAGCCAGCTCCACCTCCTCGTCGGGGCTCACCATTTTTTTGCTACTTATATCCTGCAAATAGCGATCTAACGATTCACTCCCACGAGACGTAATGGCAACTGATATTTTTAACTGTCTCATCATAGTAAACTTTACAGTTAACATGAAATATTGGCCAAAAATATGTGTTTCGCCCGAGTTGACCAAACGTTTTGACAAATAAATGCCTATCTTCGCAGCCGTAAACCCTCTTCTTATTATTTATGCAACTATTTATCAATAAATATTTCACACTATGGCTATGGCTGTTATGTTTGGGGTGCCCTATGGCTCATGCTCAGGGTGGCAAAGGCAAGCATGCTGCAACCAATGTGCCCCCGACCCACCCAACAAGTAGCATAGGCCAACGCTATGCGCTGAAAATAGACTCTGTGCAACAGCTCATCTATGGTCGTTGTAATAATGACTCTACACTTAGTCCTTACCTTATTTCTATCATAGGGTCACCTGCTCCCTACAAGGCTCCTATGCAGCGTTTGTTTGTACCTAATGGCGCAACGCAAGTGCATAATGATGCACCCAACATTAGCAAACATATAGCAAGCCTGCTCCCATTGACCGATGTTTACCTGGCCGAAGCTTGCATAGCGTATCCACAATTGGCGGTTGACATACCTAAGGCTGCTGAGCTGACGAACGATGTGGATGATGTGCCTATCACACCCGAACTTACGTTGGCTGATAAGCAAACAAATGAGTCTACCCCCAACTGGCTACCATCGCTCAATGAGGACGACTTGGGCATAGTGGTTAGAAAGCCCAACTTTTGGACTTTTAAAACGAACTTTTCACTTCAGTTTACGCAAAACTATGTATCAGACAATTGGTATAAGGGGGGAGAAAGTCATAATGCGCTTTTGGCTTCAACCATTATTGAGGCTAACTTTAACAACCAGCGCAAACTAACCTTTGACAATAAACTTGAAATGAAACTTGGCTTTCAAACATCGCACAACGATGAGGAGCACAAGTATAAAACGAACTCTGACCTGATTCGTTTAACCAACAAGTTAGGACTCCGCGCGGTGAAACATTGGTATTACACCATTATGCTGCAAAGTTGGACACAATTTTATAAGGGCTACAAGTCGAATGACCGTAAGGTCTATTCCGACTTTATGTCACCCTTTGAGTCGTTACTCTCAGTGGGTATGGACTACCAACAGAACTCGCGTAACAATAAGTTTCGCATTAGTGCTACGCTCTCACCTTTGGCTTTAAAGTTAAAGTATGTGGCTCGTCCCTCGCTCATTACAAGTTTTGGACTTTCAGAGCCACACCACAGCAAGTGGGAGTATGGTTCGAACGTAACAATAAATTACACTTGGAACATTGTGCGTAACATTAGCTGGACGGGGCGCATTTATTACTTTACTGACTACTCTTCAACCCAACTTGAGTGGGAAAATACGTTTAACCTCGCTATCAATCGTTATTTGTCGGCTCGTGTGTTTCTTTATCCTCGCTATGATGATAGCCGCAACCGCACAAACAACCAGTCTGACTTTGAGTTTAACGAGTTGCTCTCATTGGGTTTGAACCTCAACTTTTAGTAAAATCTTGTAGGTGCAAAAAAATTTTTTGCTTTTTGTTTGGATGGAAACAAAGAAAGCCCTACCTTTGCAACCGCAATGAAGGAAACGCGGCCTTTTCATGATAAAAAGACATCGTGTTATTTCTTCTTTCACACACATGGGTAAGTGCTGTACGGCCAGCTCCCTTCGAATCCTCCAGGGCTTGACCGCAGCAAAGGTAGTTGGTTGTAGCGGCGCGATGCAGAGAGCTTACCCACCCGCCTCTTTAGCTCAGT
>ERZ506887.372-NODE-372-length-26425-cov-4.428479_pt1 | contig 26425 bp, 28 predicted proteins | sample MGYA00512905_ERZ506887 | MGnify/ENA metagenome assembly ERZ506887 | reverse complement strand
TCCGTTCGTGCTGACGCACTGCCGCCTCTCCCGAAGGGCGAGGCTTGAAAGGAAATCGGATCTATAAAAAGGAGGTCTCGCTGTGTCCAATGCAAAAGCTGTTGCGCTGAAAAAGCATAATTTCGGCGATGATACCAAAGTCGGCTATCTGCTGCTGGCTCCGTGGCTGTTTGGATTCATCTTCATGTATGTGATCCCGGCTGCGATGTCCATCTACTATTCCTTTACGGATTATAACCTGCTGTCCGCCCCCAACTGGGTCGGACTGAAAAACTATATCACTATTTTTACAACCGATAAGACCTTTCGCAAGGCGTTGGTCGTTACGTTCAGCTATGTCTTTATCATGGTGCCGCTCCGTCTGGCCTTTGCGCTGTTCGTGGCAACGTTGCTGAACAAAAAGCACATGGGCATGGCGTTTTATCGTGTTCTGTATTACATCCCGTCCATCGTCGGCGGCTCTATCGCTGTTTCCGTGGTCTGGAAGCAGATTTTCGGCAACAAGGGTGTTCTTATGAGCCTGCTGTCTGCCATTGGCATCGAACAGAAATTCTCCCTGCTGGGCAACCCCAAAACTGCTCTGTTCGTCATCGTCCTGATGGGTGTGTGGCAGTTCGGTTCCTGTATGCTGGTGTTCCTCTCCGGGCTGAAGCAGATTCCGAATTCCCTGTATGAATCTGCTTCGCTGGATGGTGCTTCCAAGATGCAGCAATTCTGGAAAATCACCATGCCGATGAAAGCTAGCCGCCCCCAAATGCCGTGTTCATCCACCCACAGGCGGAATTTCTCCGGCTCCGAAACAAAGCGAATCATCGGTCGTCCTACAAACCAGCACAGCAGCCCCATAAAGACTACCAGCCCGAAGACGGTGGCAATGCCCCATATTTTCTTTTGGCGGTCAGTCATCTGCATTTATCGTCCCTCTTGTCCCAATATGGATTTTACCATTAGGATACCCCTTTTGGGAACAGTCTGCAATAAACGAACAATGAAGAGTTCCTTAATTATTTCTTACGAAAGACCCGGTTCAGCAGCATCGTAAAGAGAATAATAATGCCAATGACCAGGAAGATGCCCAGCATACCGGAAACCAGGTAATGAAAGTTACTCACAAAAGCACCAGGATTAAAATAGTTCATCTGCTTTACCCCCTTACGATTACAGGAAGAAGTTGAGGATCAGGCCGCCCGCCACAACGGAAGCAATCTGCCCTGATACATTTACACCAATGGCCTGCATCAGCAGATAGTTCTGCTTATCCTCCGCCAGACCCATCTTATGCACCACACGCCCGCTCATCGGGAAGGCGGAAATCCCTGCCGCGCCGATCATCGGGTTGATCTTGGTCTTGAGGAACAGGTTGAGAAACTTGGCAAACAGCACACCGCCCGCGGTATCAAAGATGAACGCCACCAGGCCCAGGCACAGGATCAGCAGGGTCTCCGGCTTCAGGAACTGCTCCGCCTGCATATTGGCCGCAATGGTGATTCCCAGGAAAATAGTCACCAGGTTTGCCAGCACATGCTGGGCGGTATCGCTCAGGGAATTAAGCACTCCGCACTCACGGATCAAGTTGCCGAACATCAAAAAGCCGATAAGCGCCACAGAGGTGGGGGCAATGATACCGGCAACAATAGTCACCAGGATCGGGAACAGAATGCGGGTGGTCTTGCTGATCTCTACCTGCTTATAGGGCATGCGGATCAACCGCTCCTTGTGGGTGGTCAGCGCCCTAATGACCGGCGGCTGGATGATAGGCACCAGTGCCATGTAGGAATATGCCGCCACCATAATGGCACCTTGATACTTGGAACCCAGCATCTGAGAAACGAAGATGGAGGTCGGGCCATCCGCCGCACCGATGACCGCGATGGAAGCCGCGTCATTGGTTCCAAAGAACATCGAAGCCGCGCAGAAGGTCAAAAAGATACCAAACTGCGCCGCCGCGCCAAAAATCATCAGCTTGGGATTGGAAAGCACCGGCCCAAAGTCGATCATCGCGCCAATGCCGATAAACAGGATCAGCGGGAACAGCTCATTGGCAATGCCGGCATTGAACAGTGTAGTCAAAGCACCCTCTGTCACCTGCCCGTTCGCACCCACCTGGTCGATAGCGCCGGAAAGCGGAATATTGACCAAAATGGTGCCAAAGCCCAGCGGCAGCAGCAGCGTCGGCTCCATGTCCTTGGCAATCGCCAGGTAGATGAGCAGGCCGCCGATGGCCCACATCACCCAGTAGCGCCAGTCGCTCAGTGCCGCTACATTCACAAACAGGCTGCCGATTTCTTCAAAAATCATAGTCAGTCACCTCATGCATATTATTTGCAATTAAATATAAAAAAGACTCTTACAAAAGCCCCCATTAGGGACCTTTGTAAAAGTCTTGTTCTAAACACATGGTGTTTACGGACGGCACGAGCGCCAAAGCGCTGGGATGACGATACCGCCCAACACAGCCGATAGACCGTGCAAACTACTCCCTCTTACGCGGTTTATTATATTATGATGTTCCGGATTTGTCAATCCGTTAGTTTCGGCTAAATCTTATCCCAGGATGCCTAAATGCTCCAGCAGCACCTTACAGCCGATAAGGATCAGAATAATGCCGCCGGTCAGCGAGGCCTTGTCCTTATACTTAGCGCCAAAACGGTTGCCAATAAATACGCCCAACGCTGAGATTACAAAGGTGGTACATCCAATAAGCCCGGAGGCCTTGCCAATACTCACAGAGAGGAACGCAAAGGTAATCCCCATTGCCAGCGCGTCAATACTGGTCGCCACCGCCATCAGCAGCAGTTCCTTCAGATCCAATCGTTCGTTTACAAATTCTTCCTCTTCCTTGCCATCCTCATGCAGGGTGTCCCACACCATCTTCCCGCCGATGAACAGCAGCAGCACAAAGGCGATCCAGTGGTCATACCGGGTGATGTACTGCGCAAATCGGCTGCCCAGCAGCCAGCCCAAAAAGGGCATCAGCGCCTGGAATCCACCAAAGAACAATGCGATGATAAAGGTATGCCGGTAGTTGATGCGCCGCATTCCCAGACCCTTACATATCGCCACCGCAAAAGCGTCCATCGAAAGGCCGATCCCAATGAGCAGAATTTCTACTGTACTCATGCCTTCACCCCATGTCAGTCAAAAAATAAGGTAACCCGATGATTGTAGCATATCATCACCGGGCTGTCAAACATATTTATTCACGCTTCCCTGCCTGGGTATTCATCCGGTACCAGTCCCATAGGGTCATCGGGGTTTCCAGCGCTTCCCTCGGTATTCTCGCCACCGAGATACTCTCCCCGGCCATCTCCAGCTCTTCCTCCAGCAGCACCATCGCCAGGGAATCCAGATAGCCGCTTTGCAGCAGCTCCGTGTTCCACTCCAGCGGCCGGTCACAGGCTCGACACAGTACTTCCAGCAGTATTTCTTTTTTCATGTGCTCACCTCATCTTCTCCAAAATGTTTCATGTGAAACATTTGTTCCTTTCTTTTTCGTCTGTTGGCACAGTGCTTTGGTCCAATAGCGCAGCTGCTTTCCTTCGGTCAATTTTACCGTTTACCGTTATGGGCAGCGCACGGCAAAATAATATCCTCCGGGGAACCATATACTCCGGCAGCATACTGGCAAGAGCCTGACGCACCTGTTCCTCCTGTGGTTCTCCGGTTGCAGCCGCCACCGCCTGAAGGGAAATAACCCGTCCCAAGCGGTCTTTGCGCGGCAGCACCACTGCTTGATGAATCCCCGGCAATGCCGTCAATGCCGCTTCTATTTCGCCGGGCTCTATGCGGTAGCCCTTATATTTGATTTGGTCATCGCAGCGGGAAGCATACCACAAGTACCCATTTTCAAAGTACCCGATATCGCCGGTCACAAAACGACCATGAAATTCCTCTCCGCCAAGATAACCGGCAGCAACGCTTTGCCCCTGCAAAGTAATGCAGCCAGAACAGCTGTGATTTTGCTCTCCGCTCACGCTATCATCGTCTGCCACGCTTTCCGCTTGTAAAGTGATACGGTCCTGTCGTTCCAGCGTAACGGTAACTGCCTCCCCATGCTGGTACCCAATGGGAAGCCTCTCCTCTTTGGCCAGCTCCTTGGTGATTTCCACGGCTGTAACCGCACAAGTTGCTTCGGTGGGACCATAGGCATTGATGATCCGCAGCCCTGGAAAACGCCGCCACAGCCGCCGCACGGTACTGCCCCTCAGCGGCTCCCCGCAAAAGAAAATAGTTTGCAGGCAGGGCAGCGCTTTGGCCGCAAACCGTTCATCCAGCAGACAGCAGTCCGCAAAGGACGGGGTCATAACAGCCAGCTGTGCCCGGCTGCCACAGGCGGAAATGGGACACCCCTCCGTAGAAAGTTCCAGAGTGCATCCGGTGTATAATGTATAATATAGATCGGCGACTGAAAGATCGAAGGTAAACAGCGCCTGATTAAGCACCGCATGAGGATACAGCCCGGCAATGGCAGGACGCGTGGTGAACCAGGCGATGAAATTTTCCAGGTTGGCATAGGTGACCACAACGCCCTTTGGCGCACCGGTGCTGCCGGAGGTGAACAGGATATAGGCGATATCATCCGGAGCGGCAGCAGGTAAAGCAAAGCACTCCCCACCCTGGAGCGGGATGGAAAGGCAATGGACGGTATCCTGCAGCGCTGCGGGAAGCGGCTGCAAACAGATGGCGGTATGGATGTTGGCCTGCGCGACCATAGAACTGACCCGCTGCGCCGGATAGTGCGGTCCGGCCGGAACATAAGGCCTGCCGGCCCAAAGACATCCCACCATAGCGATAACATACGCCGGGGATTTTTCGCCATAAATGAGGACAGGCCCGCTGCCCTCCGCCAGCTTTGCCGCCAGTGCGCTGGCACGGCTGTGCAGCTCCTCCCAGGTCAAGTCCTGCTCCCCCATGCGGCAGGCAATGCCGCACCGATGGGCAAAACTCCGTTCTCTCAGCATGGAAGCTCCTCCCGGAGCTGCTCCGGTGGGATGAGAGCGGGATCATACATCACCTGGGAATGATTGATGAGCAGCAATTCTCTGTCAAGCTCATTGCCTTCACAGTCCGTTTTAACGCGGTAAATGCGGCTGCAGCGGTAATAATGGCCATCCGCTTCCTTTTGGAAGTGGTGATCTTCCTCTATAATACGCCAGCGGTACGGGAAAGCATGCTGAGCCCGCAGTTCACCGCAGAGATCGTGCTCCTCCTGCCAAATAAGCAGCTGTACCGGCGTATCGGTATCATTGCGGAAACGGTAATCAACATTTTTATAAAAGATGCTTGTCCCGGTGCCGAAAGGCACCCGCCGCCCGCTATCCGGGAAAAGGGCATCGGTGTGATGGTGCAGCTCTGTGACTGTAAGAGGGCTATTGAGAACCATCCAGTGGATGAGATTGGCCAGCTGACATAGTCCCCCGCCGGTCTCTGCTCCCAGCCGCCCAGCCCCGATGGTCAGCCCTGGGAGATAACCTTTCCGGGCGGTGGTGCGGCCCACCGTATGCCAAAAGGAAAAGGTCTGACCTGGTTCAATGATAAGACCATGGATGCGTTCCCCCGCCAGACGGAGATTGGTTTCCTTATTATATTGCAACTGCATATCCACACCGGCCAGTTGGCGCAGCATGGGAGAACGGTGCCCTTTAATAAGGGCCGGCAGCGGTTTCTCTTCCCTGTGCTCTGCAAAGCGTACCGGGGAAATGAGATCCCGCAGATTCCGCAGCATGATCTCCTTTTCCACCGAGATACGGTAGCAAAAGGGACTTAGCTGGCAGAAAAGTTTCCTTGCCATTATTGATCTTCTCCTCTCTTTCTCCTTGCGGAGTACCCCCATTGTGCATGGTATAAGACCGTTTGTCAATAGAATTTGGCACTTTAGCTCCTCATAAACCAAAGGAAAATTGTCGAAAAGCTTTCCTTTTGCTGCAAAATGCGCTAAAATAAGGAGCAGTACCCCAAGAAAAAGGAGCAAATCCCTTGAACAAAGTATTTTTTGACCTGGAATGGAACACCGGTTTTCTGGATGGCAACAGCTTTGATGAGATTATAGAAATAGGCGCTGTGAAAACCGATGAAGAATATCGACAGATCGATGGATTCCGGCGGTTGATCCGCCCTGTGATCTACCGCAAGATGAACCCGTATATTCAGAAGATCCTGGCGATCACCATGAAGGACCTGCAGGGCGAAGAGCCTCTGGCCTCGGTTGCGAAGGCGTTCTTTGACTGGTGCGGCGACTGTGATACCCTCATTGCATGGAGCGGGAATGACTTTGGCGTGCTGGAAAAGAACCTGGCGCACATAGGAATGAAGATACCGGAGCAGTTGGTCCGTTACGATGTGCAGATGGCCTATGCCTACCGGACCGAGAACAGCATCCGCAACTATGCCCTAAAAACCGCGGTGGAGGCTATGGAGCTGCCGGAACCGGAGGGACAGGAATACCACGATGCCTACTGCGATGCCCAGTTTACAGCTGCTATCGGGCGGGCACTAACCGAACGCTACGGACCCTTACCGGCCGTAGAAGAACTGCAGGCGCTGAAAAATACCCTGGTAAAACCCAAAAAGCCCAAGCTGCCACTAATGTATAGTGTAAAAAAAGCAATAAGGATGGAGCAGTATGTTGCGTTCCCCTGCCCCACCTGCGGCTTGCCGCTGCGGCTGCCCTGCTGGTACGCATTGGATGATAAGCATTTTATCGGGCAAGCACGCTGTCCGGAATGCGGCCTCCGATACGCCGAACTGACCTGTGACCATTTCCGGCAGAACCGATGTGATGCGCACTTTACCCTGTGGGGAGAAGCCAGCGACTATGCAAAAGATCAAATGAAAAAAGCGGTGGAGTTGGATCACTGCATCAAGCTGTATCCACCGCGGCGTAAAAAAGAAGCAAAGTAACAGATGGAAGCCCTTACGGGGGCTTCTTCTTTTATGAGGTATACAGTGGAATCAGGCGGAAATTATTCGTAAATGTCGAATCTCGTTCCTAGTTAACGATTTTTTAACAATTGCGACGAGATGATATTGACAATTTTCTGCCTTATCGTTATTCTGTATTGTGATGAACGATTGACTGTGCGTTTGTCAAATCAACTTAAAGAGAGGTTTATACCATGAAAAAAGTAAACTGGCTGGTCGTGGCGGCCGGTCTGGTGGTAGGTGCTGCTGCCGTACTGCTGACTGCGCTGGGCAACCCCGGCAACATGGGCTTCTGTATTGCGTGCTTCCTGCGGGATACCTCCGGTGCCCTGGGCCTGCACTCCGCAGGCGTGGTCCAGTACATCCGCCCCGAGATCATCGGCATTGTACTAGGCTCCCTCATCGCTGCTCTTGGCTTTAAGGAATTCAAAGGCCGCGGCGGTTCCTCCCCTGCCCTGCGCTTTGTACTGGGTATGTTCGTTATGATCGGCGCCTTGATGTTCCTGGGCTGCCCGCTGCGTATGATGATCCGTATCGGCGGCGGCGACCTGAACGCCATCGTTGGTCTGGTCGGCTTCGTTGTCGGCATCTTCATCGGCACCCTGTTCCTCAAGAAGGGCTTTACCATGAAGCGCGCCTATAACCTGGGCGCCTTGGAAGGCAGCGTAATGCCCGCTATCGTAGTGGCTCTGCTGATTCTGCTTATCGCTGCTCCCTCCTTCATCCACTTCTCCACTGAGGGCCCCGGCAGCAAGCACGCTCCCATCGCCGTTGCATTGATCGTCGGTCTGATCGTCGGTGCTTTGGCCCAGCGTTCCCGTCTGTGCACCGTCGGTGGCATCCGTGACGCTATGATGTTCAAGGATTTCAAGCTGCTATATGGCTTTATCGCTGTTATCATCGCTGTCATCATCGGCAACCTCATCACCGGCAACTTCAACCTGGGCTTTGAGGGTCAGCCTGTTGCCCACACCGATGGTCTGTGGAATGCCCTGGGCATGGCTCTGGTCGGCTGGGGGTCCGTCCTGCTGGGCGGCTGCCCGCTGCGTCAGCTGGTACTGGCCGGCGAAGGCAGCGCAGATTCCACCATTACCGTACTGGGTATGATGGTAGGCGCCGCTCTGTGCCACAACTTTGGTCTGGCTTCTTCCGCCAACGGCCCCACCCAGAATGGTATGATCGCTGTTGTCATCGGCTTTGTTGTCGTGGCGATCGTTTCCTTCCGGAATGTTGCTAAGGAGGCGTAACTATGGTAGATGCAAGAGGACTTGCCTGCCCCATGCCTGTTGTTATGGTGCAGAAAGAGGTCAAGAAGAGCAATCCCGCCGAGCTGACCGTACTGGTAGATAATCAGTGTGCCGTGGAGAATGTGACCCGCTTTGCCGGGAGCCAGGGCTATAAGGTGGCGGTAAAGGCCGATGGCGAGGACTTCACCCTGACCCTGACCAAGTGATATGAATTCTTACATTGCAACCTTTCACACCCACTTTTCCGCCCAGTGCACCGCGCGTGCCATGATGAAAGCCGGGATCAATGCCAAAATGGCACCGGTTCCGCGCACCCTCAGCACCGACTGCGGCACCTGTGTGCGCTATGAGGCAGCAACCCCGCTGGCCGAACTGATGCACGCCGATTACGATGCTATCTATGCGGTGAAGGACGGAAGCTACTGTGAACTGCAAAAAAACGAAGAATAAAGAAAAGAGCTGTCGGTTTCGTGACCGGCAGCCCTTTTTTATTCAATTGTTGCCCATCTCTTCACTAAGGGTTAGCCAGCGTTCCATAGCGGAATCCAAAAGCCCCTGCTTTTCCTCTATGAGGGCACAGAGCTCCTGCAGGCGCTGGTAGTCATTCTGCACACTGTCCCGCGCCATTTCCGCCTTGGTTTGTTCCAGCTCCTCCTCCAGCGTATGAATGAGCGTTTCGGTTTCGGCGTATTCCTTACGGCGGCGGGCGTCCTCCCTGCGCTGCTCCTTGCCGCGGTTATACTGCTTTTTCTGCTCGCTTTCGGTCTTTGGCTGCGGGGCGGCGGCCCTTTCCGGGCCCAGCTCCGCTTTGGCCCTCAGATAAGCCCCGTAACCACCCTTATACTGGTGCAGAGCCCCCTGTTCTATCGCGAAAATGCGGTTTGGCACGCGGTCCAGCAGGTAGCGGTCATGGGATACGATGATCAGTGTTCCCTCGTACTCCGCTAGGGCCTGCTGCAAAACCTCCTTAGAAGGCAAATCCAGATGGTTGGTAGGTTCATCCAGCACCAGCACATTACTGCCGGCCAGACAGATGATCGCGAGCTTCAGGCGGGCACGCTCTCCGCCGGAAAGCTGTCCCACCAGCCGGTGGGCGTCCTCCCCGGTAAGTCCCATGGCACCCAGGGCTGTACGCAAAGGTGTTTCATATAGACGGGGGTAGGCCTTCCACATGGTGTCCAGTACAGTCAGGGATTGATCCAAATGGTCGCTTCCCTGATCGTAGTAACTGCGCTTAACGCCCCGTCCCCAAGTGATGCGGCCCTTTATGGGCGGCTGCGCTGAAAGGAGGGTACGCAAAAGCGTTGTTTTGCCGCTGCCGTTGGGACCGATGATAGCCACCTTATCCCCCCGCTGGATATTGAATTCCGCACTGGAAAGAAGGACGCGTTCCCACTCTCCGCTGCCAACCGCAATGGTAAGCCCCTCAACATCCAGCACATCCTTGACCGGCTCGGTCTCAAACTCCAGACGGATCTTTGGGGGCTTCAGGCGGCGGTGGGGCTTTTCAATGGGCTCCAGCCGTTCCAGCATCTTCTGGCGGGACTGTGCCATCTTGGTGGTGGAAGCACGCACCAAATTACGGGCCACATAGTCCTCCAGCTTGGCGCGCTCCGCCTGCTGCTGCTCGTACAGCTTCTTTTGGCGGGTATCCTGCTCCTCCCGCTGGCGAGTGTAGGCGGTGTAGTTGCCCTTGTATTCCCACAGGGTACCGTCCTCCAGCTCCCATATTTTGTTGCAGAGTTTATCAAGGAAGTAGCGGTCGTGTGAAACTACCAGCAGCGCTCCCTTGTAGCTGGCCAGGTAATCCTCCAACCAGCTCAGTGTGGCAAAGTCAAGATGGTTGGTCGGCTCATCTAGAATAAGCAAGCTGGGGGCCTCCAGCAGAAGCTTTGCAATTGCAAGACGGGTCTGTTCCCCACCGGAGAGCTTGTCCACACATTTATCAAAGCCATGCTCCGCAAAGCCCATACCGGTCAACACCGTCTTGATCTTTACCTCAATTTGGTAGCCGTCCCGCGCTAGGAAAGCGTCTTCCGTGCGCCGGTATTCCTCCGCCAGGGCCGGAGTATTTTCCTGCGCCATTCGCTCCTGCAGCTCCTTCATGCGGCGCTCCAGGGCATACACATCGGCAAAGACTGACTGCATCTCCTGCCAAATGGTCCCCTCAAAGGAAAGCCCGCAGTTCTGCTTTTGATAGCCAATGGAAAGATCCGCTCCGCGGGCAATTTCCCCAGAACCGTCATCCGGTTCCAATTCCCCGCAGATGACCCGCAGAAGGGTAGTCTTGCCGGTGCCATTGGGGCCCACCAGGCCAATACGGTCGTGATCCTCTATCTTGGCGGTGACATCGGAAAAAATAACCTCGCTGCCAAAGCTCCTACTAACATTCTGCAAAGAGATCTGCACCATGATCCCCCCCTTTCTGCTGTGACAACCATGATATTATAGCACAGAAGCTGCCGAATAGAAAGCCTTTTTGCGCCGGGTGGTTCCCAAGCAGGCTGCGGGATGGTATAATAAAAAAAGAACCGGCCACCGAAAAAGGAGAACGCCATGTTTAAGAAGAATGACATCATCCCACTTACCATAGAATCCATCACCAATGAGGGCAGCGGCATCGGGCACACTGATGGCATCGCGGTCTTTGTGCCAATGACCGCCGCCGGAGATGAACTGAGAGTGCGAATCGTAAAGGTGCAGAAAAGCTACTGCTATGGCATCATCGAAGAGGTCATCACCCCTTCCCCGGATCGTGTTCCGGTTGACTGCCCCAGCTATAAGCGCTGCGGTGGATGTAGCCTGCGGCACATCACCTACGAAGCGGAGCTGCGGGAAAAGCAGCGCTGGGTACAGGATGCCATGCGGCGCATCGGCGGCTTTACAATAGAGCCTTTGCCTATTCTGCCCTCCCCCAGCCACACATGCTACCGCAATAAGGCTCAGTTTCCCTTTGGGCAGGGCGATGCTGGCAGCTATACCGGATTTTTTGCGCCGCGCAGCCATACTGTCATTCCCTGCCGGGACTGTCCCCTGCAGCCGGTGGTTTTCAGCGAGATCGCCGCATGGATGTGTCATTATGCCGATACCCATGGGCTTACCATCTACAATGAACAGACAGGGAAAGGCTTGCTGCGGCATCTTTATCTGCGTCAGGCGGCCGTTGATGGCAGCATTATGCTGTGCCTTATCATCAATGGCGATAAAATGCCCCATGCCGAGGAATTCACCCGGGAAGCACAGCAGCAGTTCCCTGCCATCTCCACCATACTGCTGAACCACAACACCATCCGGGATAATGTAATTCTTGGTCAGCAAGATACAGTGCTGGCAGGGCCAGGTACTTTACAGGATGTCCTTTGCGGTGTTTCTGTTACACTTTCTCCGCACAGCTTTTATCAGGTAAATCACGATGCCGCAGAACAGCTGTACCGGGAAGCCGCCCAACTGGCCGCCCTGCAGCCGAATGAAACTCTTCTCGATCTTTACTGCGGGGCAGGTACCATCGGGCTTTCCATGGTTCAGCCGGGGCAGAAGCTCATCGGTGTTGAGGTAGTACACAGTGCCGTGGAAAATGCTCGCCAAAATGCCGTCCGCGCCGGTGTAACTGATGCGGAATTTCTGTGCGCCGATGCAGGCAAGGCTTCGCAGATTTTAGCGGAACGCGGCCTGCGCCCTGATGTCATCGTGCTGGACCCACCCCGCAAGGGCTGCGATAACGATACCCTGCAAGCGGTAGTGCGCATGGCGCCCAGCCGCATCATCATGGTAAGCTGTAATCCTGCCACCATGGCACGGGATGCCGCCATCCTCCGGGAGATGGGCTACGATCTGCAGTGTTACCGCCCGGTAGATCTTTTCCCAAGGACAGCGCATTGTGAGACGGTTGGCCTATTCACAAAACAATGATATAGCAAGACCGGCCAGGATTCCGTTGGAACCCCGGCCGGTCTTTTTATTGCATTCTCACTGGAATACTGATCTCGGTGATAAACTTTTGCAGGTCATTGGCCAAGCCATAAGCAATCATGTCGTTATCCTCCTCATCCAGCACCAAAAAGATACGGTCGCAGGGGGAATATTTCCCCTACTGCAAGTGTTCCCTCGAAAGGCCAATTCCTACTTTTCCCAGAAAAACCTCCGCCCACAGCCCGCCCAATGCCGGCCGTGGCTCCCATTACAAGCCCCGCGGTCATGACCGTGAGCATATGCATCACCTGCGAACCGATGGACACCGCGGTGGTGCTGGCATCGTCCTCATACCGACCGATAATAAAAAGGTCGGCCAAGCCATACAGGGCCTACAAAAAATTTGTTTTTGCTATACTTTATTATAAATTCTACATCTATTGTAGAGTCAATAGAGAATAGCAAAAAAGCACCGGTTTTTCTTCCCGGTGCTCATTTTTACTGGATGCGTACCAGCAGAACCGTCTCTTCCCCGCGAGAGACCCGGATATCCAGCCCATCCTCCGTCTCTTTGCGGCGGAAGCTCAGCACATCTCCTTCGTAGCAGGAGGCCCGGAAAATGACATCCATCCGCCGAATGGTCAGAGCTTTGCGCTCCTCGTTGGAAAGACTGCCCATAATCATTCGCACATAGGCGGTGTTATTCATGTGGCCGCCCACATCAATATCCGTGGAGCGTACCCGATATTCGGCATAGGGTGCTATCCCTTCAAAATGGTCCGCGATCCGGGCAAAAGGCTCTGGTGCCGCTGTCCCATTTTCAAAGCGCAGTTCCACCGGATAAATACCCTCCAGCGGCACCAGTTTGTGGGTCGCAGTATTAATAACCGCCCATTCCGTCTTGCCGGTCAGGACCGTATCCTCTCCGCAGCGCATAATGTAGCTGCGGTTACCGCGCATCTTATCCGGCTGCTCCGGCCAGGTTTCCAGTGTTACATTCTGCAGCATCCGTGGCCGCCGGATAAAATTCACCTGTGTCTTTACTGTCAGCCAAAAAAGACCCTTTTGGGCCATCGCGCCCAGTCCCACGCCGATCTGCTCCGCGTGGAAGGAAGCGATATCCATAAACAGCCCAAAGGCCTCAGCGTGGCTCAGCTTCCCGCTGGCATCGCAGATGCTGGGGCCGATCTGCCGCCGCATCTCATACTTTTCCATCATCGCTGTCATCCTTTCTGGGTTCCTTGTAAAATTCACCGCAATCTGATATATTAGGGGGGCTTGGTGCTATAATGATATTGTACCACAGTCCGTGGATTTTTCCTACCGTTAAATCCATCATTCTGTACAAAAGGAGCCGATAAAATGTGTACCGCTGCCACCTATCAAACCCGTGATTTTTATTTTGGCCGTACTTTGGATTATGAATTTTCCTACCCCAGCGAAGTAACCATTACGCCCCGCCGCTTTCCGCTTTCTTTCCGCCATACCGGCAGCATGAACGAACACTACGCCATCATTGGCATGGCGTATATGGCCAATGGTTACCCCCTCTACTATGATGCCATCAATGAGAAAGGTCTTGGCATGGCCGGGCTCAATTTTGTTGGCAATGCCGCCTATGCCGCCCCCTGCGAGGGAAAGGAAAATATCGCCCAGTTTGAATTCATCCCCTGGATTTTGGCCCATTGCGCCGATCTGCGGGAAGCCCGCGCCGCCCTGACCGGCATGAATCTGACCGGCACCCCCTTCAGTGAGACTCTGCCGCCCGCTTCCCTGCACTGGCTCATCGCCGATGCCTCTGGCGCCATTGTGGTGGAGAGCATGGCGGATGGGCTGCACATTTACGATGATCCCGTCGGCATCCTCACCAATAATCCCCCTTTCCCGCAGCAGATGGCCATTCTGAACCGCTATCGGGGCCTTTCTCCCCGCCAGCCGCAGAATACCTTTGCCCCCGGGGTGGAGCTGCCCTGCTACAGCCGTGGCATGGGTGCCAAAGGCCTGCCCGGCGATCTGTCCTCCGATTCCCGCTTTGTACGGGCCGCTTTCACTCGCATGAACTCGGTAAGCGGCGAAGATGAGGCGGAAAGTGTCAGTCAGTTCTTTCACATCCTTGGCAGTGTAGAGCAGGTGCGCGGCTGCTGTGAGGTGGCCCCCAGCCAGTATGAGATCACTATTTATACCTCCTGCTGCAATGCCACCCGCGGCATCTACTACTACACCACCTACGGCAACCCGCAGATTACCGCCGTAGATATGCACCGCACCGATTTGCAGGGCAGTACCCTCACCCATTATCCTCTGCTTCCACTGGAAATCAAACAGCAAAACTGAATCAAGACAGCCGGCACACTGCCTCATTAGGGCAATGTACCGGCTGTCTCTTTCTTCGTCATTCTTTTATCACAATGGGCAAGCGGCTTCCCATACGGCTCAGCAGCTCATTGCTGATGCTTCCTGCTTGCTTTGCAATACGAGGGGCAGAAATCCGGCTGTCTTTCCTGTTATCGACCAGCGTAGCAATATCTCCGACAGCAGCCCCAGGTGCATCGGTAATATCCACCGCAAGCTGGTCCATACAGATGCGTCCAACAATGGGAGCTGTAAATTCTCCGATTCGCACATACGCTCTCCCATCGGATAAACTCCTCGGCAGGCCATCGGCATAGCCAATCGGCAGAATAGCGATCTGGCTGTCCCGTTTGGTTTGGAAGGCTCGTCCATAGCCGGTATACTCCCCTTTGGGTACATCTCTTATCAATGCCACTCTTGCCTTTAGGGCAAGCACCGGCCGCAGATCCAGCTGCAAGGCGGTTTGCTCCTCCGGCGCACTGTCAACCCCATATAGAGTGCCCCACCCGTACATAGTCACATCGCAATTCAGGATAATTCAGCAGCCCATAGCTGCTTTAGATGTGCATATTGTTTCAGCTCTTTCGCCCGGTGGATATCGGTATATCCCAAAATGAGGATCATCCCCCGGATCCCATAGCGCCGCAGGCGGATCCCCTCCTCGATCGTCACGACCGCAAATGCCTTTACACCGTTTTTCTCCAGATGTGTCAAAATTTCATAATCCCCGTGGCCGTAGGCATTGGCCTTCACCACGGCCATCAGCTCACTGCCCTGCGGCATAGCCGCCTGCAATATGGCGGAATTGTAGGCAAGGCTCGCCAGGTCCAGCTCAATATAGGCACGCTCTGTTTCTGCAAGGTGTTTTTGCTTTACAGCAAAGCGCCACCACAGCGCAGCCACCGCAAAGCCAAATAAAAATGATATCACGCACACCGCCACAAAATAAACCAGATTGCTCTTCACCAGCAGCGCTTCCAGATGTGTTATCTTCGCCGCAGCCCGAACCGTCACTATCACCATGGGGTGCACAAGATAGATGACCCGTGCGGCGGTGCGCAGTCCCCGTACCTCTCTTCCTCTAAAACGCAATAGCCCCCGGAAAAGGAACACCATACAGATCGGAAGCATTAGGCACATACTGTCATGCCTGGGGATTACATATTGGTGCAGCAGCATACCCTCGGTAAACATCAGCACAACGCCGCTGGCAGACCCGGCCCAGTTCCACCACTTTGTTAGCCGGAGCTTTTGTTCGGCCATATACCCGCCGAGCATCAAGAAGATGGGCGCAAAGAAGATACCATTTCTGGTATAATCAAAGAGCTGGAACAGCAGATCATAAAATTTCTTAACCACTGGCAGTCTTCCCACTATGCCATAGTAGCTATCCCCGAATAACCCAACCAGGTACAAGACCGCGGCCACCGCCAACCCTTTGGGATAATCAAGCTTTTCCACCAGCCGCCAGACAATCGCCAGTCCCAGCATAGCCGCCGGGAGATGCCACAGATGATATACCGTCCCATCAAATACAAGACCCCTCAGTAAGTTTGGCAACAAATTGGGCCGGTTAAAGTAATCTTTATAGATATTAAGCTGAAGATACAGCAGAACGGCCGCCGCGTAGATGGTGCCGATCTTTTTCATGAATCCCTTCAGCCGTCTATTATCACAGTGATACTGGGAAAGCGTAAAAAGGCCTGTCGCCATAAAGTAAAACGGAACTGCCACCCGGGCCACGATCCGTGTTAGGATAAGATCCCCCACCACACTAACTCCGGCCAACGGCGAGGTGTGGCAGGTAATGACCAAAACCGCCGCAGCCAGGCACATTCCATCAATGCCGGTATTCTTTTCCGTTCCATACTGTCCGTCCCTCGCTTTTCTGTCTGTAAAAATAAAATCTCCTGCTTTTGTGTACCTTCATGGTATCAAAAACAGGAGTTTTATTTATTTGTTCCTCCGCACGGGTTTCCTCTTTTTCTCCGTGCAAATTCTTACAATTTTCCTACGAAAGCGGCAGCTTCACCGTAAATTCAATCATATCCTTCGCGCTCCTTGCCTCTATCGCACCGCCGTGCAGCTCCACTATCTGCCGGGCAATGGCCAGGCCCAGCCCAGCACCGCCGCTGCTGCTCCTTGCAGCATCCAGCCGGTAGAACTGCTCAAAGATACGGGCAAGCTTCTCCTCTGGTATGGTATCGCCGTGGTTCCTAAAGCAGATCACCGCGTTACTTCCCCGCACCTCCGCCGTTATGGCAATTTCGGTGTCCGGGTAGCTATAAAGCACAGCATTACGCAGCCGGTTATCAAAAACCCGCTGGATCTTATGGCCGCAAAAAACAATAAAGCAGTCGGCTCCCCCAGCACCAACATCCATAATAGAAAAGCCGGCCGACACCCCTTTGCAAGGCACCAGCCGGTCTATAATGATATCTTTTACGGAATCTCACTGTTTTTATGAACTCCCGTCACCGAGAAAATAACCCACTCCGCGATATTCACGGCGTGGTCGCCGATCCGCTCAAAGTACTTGGCAATCATTAAAAAGTCTAGGGTCTGCTCCCCGCCGGCCGGGTTTTCCGCTATCTGCGCTATCAGCTCCTTCTTTACCTTCGCAAAGTAGTCATCCACTATATCGTCCTCCGCAATGACCAGCTTCGCCAGTTCGGTATCCCGCCGCACATAGGCATCCACGCTTTCGGTCACCATCTTAATGGTGTCCTTGGCCATCTCCCGCAACAGGGTGCTGTTGGCGCACTCACAGTCCATATAGGTAATGATCTCCGCGATATCCTCCGCCTGATCGCCGATGCGTTCCATGTCGGTGATCATCTTTAACGCGGCGGAGATCTGCCGCAGGTCCCGCGCAACCGGCTGCTGCTGGAGCAGTAATTTCAGACATAGACTCTCAATATCGCGCTCCTTCTGGTCGATCTCGGCATCCAGTGGCGCCACACGCGCGGCCAGCGCTTTGTCGCCGTCGGTTAGGGCCTTGGCGGAAAGCGCAATGACCTCCTCGCACAAGGCGCCCATTTCGGTCAGTTCCCGGCTCAATTGGGCCAGCTGTTCATCAAAGTGACTTCTCATTATCCGAACCTCCCCGTAATATAATCCTCTGTCTTCTTTTCCTTGGGCTGAGAGAACAACTGCTCGGTATTACCGTACTCTATCAGATCACCCAGCAGGAAGAAGGCCGTCTGATCCGAAATACGGACCGCCTGCTGCATGTTATGGGTCACGATAACGATGGTGTACTTCTCCTTCAGCTCCATCGCCAGCTCTTCTATCTTGGAGGTGGAAATGGGATCCAGCGCACTGGTCGGCTCATCCATCAGCAGCACATTCGGCTCCACCGCCAGCGCCCGCGCAATGCACAGCCGCTGCTGCTGCCCGCCGGAAAGTCCCAGGGCATTCTTCCGCAGGCGGTCTTTTACCTCGTCCCATATGGCGGCATCCCGCAGCGAGCGCTCCACGATCTCATCCAGCTCCGCTTTCTTGCGGATGCCATGTGTCTTGGGGCCGTAGGCCACATTATCGTATATGCTCATCGGAAAAGGATTCGGCTTCTGGAATACCATGCCGATCTGCCGCCGCAGCTCGCTTACCTCTACCTCAGGCGCGTAAATATCCTGCCCCAGATAGAACACATTGCCTGTAATGCGTACTCCCTTTACAAGGTCGTTCATGCGGTTCAGCGTTTTTAATAGGGTGGATTTTCCGCAGCCGGAGGGCCCAATAAAGGCCGTAATACTCTTTTCCGGTATCCCCATATTGATATGGTGCAGCGCCTGATGGTTCCCATACCACAGGTTCAAGTCCTGCACGCTTATGATATCACTCATTGTTCTTCTCCCTTCCAAAGCGCTTTGTCACCACTCCGGCCGCGATATTCAGCAACAGCGTCATCGCCATCAAAATCGAGGCAATGGCAAAGGCCACCCCAAATTCGCCGTCCTCCTTGGCATAGAAATACAGCGCCACGGTTAGGGTCGCACCTGGTTTTGTAATTGCGGTAAAGAAATCATTCAGCACATGGCCAAACCCGGCCGTGAAAAGCAGCGCCGCCGATTCTCCCAAAATGCGCCCGACCGAAAGAATACATCCGGTGATAACACCATCCACACAGCCCGGCAGCACTACGGTACGGATCACCCGCCACTTGCCTGCCCCCAGGCCGAAAGCGCCCTCCCGGTAGCTCTGGGGCACCGTTTTTAGGCTCTCCTGCGTGGTGCGCATCACCGTGGGAAGATTCATAATAACAAGGGTCAAGGCCCCCGCGATAAGGGAGGTCTGCATCCCGAAGAACTCGCAGAAAAACAGCATTCCCACCAGCCCGTAGATAATGGACGGGATCCCTGAAAGCGTTTCAGCCGCGTATTCTATCACCGCCACTATGCGGCTCCCCGCGGCATATTCGGTCAGGTAGATTGCCGCCCCGACACCCAGCGGCACCACGATGAGAATGGTCGCCAGCACGATATACAGGGTATTCAGAATATCCGGCCAGATACCGATGGTCCCGCTCAGGTAGCTGGGCGCGGTGGAAAGCAGCTGCCAGCTCAAATTGGGCAAGCCTTTACTCAGTACATAAATAATCAAAAATAGTACCAGAGCTGCCGTCATGCCCGCCGCTATCCCCATCAGGATCTTCATGGTCGTGGCATAGGCGCGCCGCTTACCGCTCAGTCGTTGCTTCATTCTGTCAGCCCTCCTTGTTCCGCTTCAGCAGCAGGTTCAGCCCGGCATTGATAAGCATGATAAACAGGAACAACACCAGCGCTATGGAAAAGAGCGCCTGCTGCTGCAAGCCGGAGGAATAGGACATCTCGCTGGCCACTGCCGTGGTCAAAAAGCGCACGCTCTCAAATAGACTCGGCATCCGGCTGGTCGCGTTGCCGGAAACCATCATCACCGCCATCGCTTCACCAATGGACCGTCCCACGCCCAGCACCACAGCAGCCGCTATGCCGCTTTTGGCCGCCGGTACCGATACACGGAAATATGTTTCTATGGGTGTCGCCCCCAGCGCCAGGGAGGCATCCTCATATTCCGCGGGCACCGCCTCCAGCGCCGTGACAGTAACCTTGATGATGGATGGCAGTATCATAATCGCCAGCACAATGATTGCCGCCAGAAGACTCGCACCATCCGGCACATGGAATACCTTCCGGATGCCCGGCACCAGTACCATCATACCCACCAGACCGTACACCACCGAAGGGATCCCCGCCAGCAAGCTCACCGCCGATTGCATCATGCTTTTCACCCTGGGCGGGGCCAGCTTGGCCAGGTACACCGCTGTCAAAAAGCCCACCGGCACCCCCAGCAGGATCGCCCCTGCCGTACCGTATACGCTGGTCAGGATAAACGGCAGAATGCCGAATTTTGGCTCCGCCGCGGTGGAAGCCCACACCTTCCCGAATAAAAAGTTCCATAGCCCGATCTCCCGGATCGCCGGGATGCCGGAAACCACCAGGTACCCGCTGATCAGCAGCACGCATCCCACCGTGATAAGCCCCAGCAGGAAAAAGATTATATGGACTATAAATTCGCCGTTTTTCTTCATTGTTCCCTCCACGGAAAAGGACGGCCGCTATTGCCGCCGTCCTTCTCCATAAACACTTTAGTTGGCGGCTACCGCCCCGGCAGCGGAGATCAGACTCGCTGCCTCGGAAGAAGTGATGTACTCAAAGAATTTCTGTGCGCACTCGCTTAGGGCCCTGCCCTCTACGGTCACCAGTACAAAGGGGCGCTGGATGGCGTAGCTGCCGTCCTTTACACTGTCCTCGGTAGGTACTATACCGCCAACGGAAAGGGCCTTCACGGTGTCCTTAATGGAAGCCAGAGAAGCATAGCCGATGGCATCGGGGTTCTGGGCCACAGTGGTGATAACATCGCCGGTGGAGGTCAGTTCCTGACGATACTGGCAGGCATCGGTGGTGCCGGTGATGGTCTCAAAGCCATCGCGGGTGCCACTGCCGGCCTCGCGGCCGATGAGAACGATCTCGGCGTCATTGCCACCAAGGTCCTTCCAGTTGGTGATCCTGCCGGTGTAGATATCGGCGATCTGCTCCAGGGTCAGGTCGCTTACGGGGTTCTCCGGGTTTACAATAATGGCGATGCCATCATAGGCCAGAACGGTCTCCTTCAGGCCGGTCTCCTTTTCCTCCGCCTTCAGCGCCCGGCTGGAAAGACCGATATCGCAGCGGCCTTCCTGTACCGCCTTGATGCCGGAGCCGGAACCGGTGGGATTGTAGGTAAATGTGATACCCTTGTTTTCATTCATAAAGGCTTCGCCCAATGTATTGATGACCTTCTGCATTGAGGTAGAGCCATCAGTGGCAACCGAGCCGGTCAGCCCGGAGGGCTGAGGATCGGGCTGAGGATCATTGGTCTGTCCGCAGCCGGTCAGCAGCAGGGCGGCGGCACAGGCGATCGCCATAAGGATTGCAATGTACTTTTTCATAGTCGTGTTTCCTTTCTTTTTTTTCTTGTTCTTTATTTCCTTCAGCGTCTTCATCTTACTGCCGCTGTGTAAAAAGCAAAACGCCGCATTTGTAAAAAGAAAATCAAATCCGCCCTAATGAAAAAACTCCCCGGAGCATCTCTGCTCCGGGGAATCATAGACTATGGGCTATACCTCGCCCTTTTTATCCGCTACGATGTTATTGATCCAAATCCCCTTCTTCACCATCACCGTGCCGATGATGCACTTGATGATCTCCAGGCTTTGGCAGCAGGCATACAGCAGCAGAATGGGCATGGCCGTATACCGGCTAAGCACATAAGCCACCGGAATATTGATCAGCCACACAAAAGCGCTGTCGAACAGGAAGGTGACCATCGTTTTGCCGCCGGCCCGCAGGGTAAAGTACAGGGCATTGGTCATGGCGGTAAAGGGCATCAGGCAGGCGCCGATGCGGATGAAATTGGTGGCCAGATGCCTGACGGTGTCGGTGGTGCGGTAGATCAGCGGGAAGTAGGTCCCCACAAAGGCCATCAGCAGCCCCACGCCAATAGAAATTGCCACCGAAAAGGCGGTCGTCTGCCGGGCTGTCACCTTTGCCTTCTCAAAGTCCTCGGCACCCAGCTCCTGCCCCACCATAATGCTGATGGCACTGCCCAGCGCCAGGTAAACGCAGGCAAACAGGTTCCATATGGTGCTGCTTATGTTGGTGGCCGCTACCACATCCAGGCTCCGCAGGGAGTAGCACTGATTCAGCATGGCCATACCGGCGGCCCACAGGCCCTCATTCACCAGCAGAGGGGTCCCTCTCCGCAGAATATCCCGGAACAGGCGGCCGGGAATATGCAGCGAACGGTACAGCCCGGTAATATACGGGAACCGCACGGCGTGCCGGTGGGCCCAGCTTACTACTATGGCCAGTTCCACAAAGCGGGAAAGCACGGTAGCAATGGCAGCACCCACTACCCCCATGCGCGGGGCCCCAAAGTGGCCAAAAATCAAGATATAGTTGAAGGTAAGGTTGACCAGCACCGCCACAATGCCCGCTTTCATAGGCAGCAGGGTTTCCCCAGTTTCTCGCAGCGTGCCCGCGTAGGCCTGCGTAATGGCATAGGGCAGCATCCCGATGTACATCACCTTGATGTACTGCAAGCCATAGCGCAGGGAGGCTTCGGCATCTTCCACGGCGCCCTCGCCTTTCAGGTAGAGATTGATGAGCTGGGGGCCGAAGGCGGTAAAGATACCGATGCAGGCTGCGGCCAAAACCAGACAGATCATGAGCTTAAAGCGGAGGGTATGGCGGACACCGTCCATATCCCGGTTGCCAAAAAACTGCGCACCGAAAATGCCGGCACCGGCTATGGCGCCGAAAACCAGCATATTAAAAACAAACAGCAGCTGATTGGCGATGGCTACACCGGACATTTCCACAGTGCCTACCCGGCCGATCATAACATTATCCAGTAGGCTTACAAAATTTGTAATTGCGTTCTGCACCATGATAGGCACACTGATAGCCAGCACCCGATGGTAGAACTCCCGGCTCCCAAAGAGCTTATTTCGCATAATTTCCTCCTCTTTTTTTCGCAAGTATGTTCTATCGTACAAATTTTTTGGGAAATGTCAAGCCCTTTTCTGAAAAAAATTTATGACAGAATGATCCCCCGCCTTTCCCAAGGGAAAAACGGGGGTGAAATTTTTTCCGGCTGTGATGAAAAAACCAACCTTGTCTTAGGCGCGCTAAGCGCATACAGCCCATGCACAACCGTGTGACCCTATATTATGCGCACACACGCACGCGTATGTAGCGCGCGTACGCGTATAGATAGGAAAAAACTTAAACAAGGTTATCGGCCCGGTCCGGTTCCAGTGCCGCAGGCTGTTTGGGGTGGGCCTTGATGTACTGCGTCCACTTGATGTAGCCGTAGGTGGTATTGGTGAGGTAGCCCGCCTTGAGCACCAGCAGCACCCACTGGCCGGAGATGATATTGATGGCAGCCTCCAGCAGGGCGCAGATATACCAGGCGATCCACTGTTCACGGTAACGCAGCAGGATGAACACACCATTGGCGATGCCGACCGCACTGGCGCAGGCATCCAGGTAGCAGACGATGGTTTCCAGTGTAGGCGTGGAGGAAAGCAGGCCCTCGATCTCCAGCGTGGTGAGGAAATAGCCTACCACCACCGTCCACAGAACAATGCCGGTGAGTACAAGAACCTCCTGCTTTCCCGTCAGGCGGCGGACCTCGGTGAGTTCTTCCTGCTCCCGGTCCTTGTGACGGTTCCAATTGATAAAGCTGATGATATCAATGGGGATCCAGAAGAACAGCGTAGTGGCCATAGTGGCGAAGCGGTAGGAAAGCACCACGCAGATAAGGATCTCGGTGATCTCCACGCCCAGTGAAACAATGAAATTCCACTTGCTCTGCTTGGAAATGAGCAGCTCACAGGTAATATTGAGGAAAATATCCAGCAAATACAGCGCCATGATGACCTTGCCGTTGACACCGCCGAAGTCCTCCTCCGGGAAGATGATAGCGAACACAAAGGCCAGCACCGTGATGCTGATGAACCAAATCTTTTCGTAGGTGGTAAAGTAGTTCCAAAGGTTTTTCAGTTTTTGTTTCATAGTTTCTCCTCCATTATGCTTCCGGCAGGGTGATCAGACCGGCATCACACATTTTTTGCAGCGACATAAGAATGCCCAATTTGGCATGTGCCCAGGTAAGGCCGCCCTGATAATAGATGGCATACGGCTCACGGATGGGACCATCGGCGGAAAGTTCGATGGAGGAACCCTGCACAAAGGCGCCAGCAGCCATGATGACCTCGGAATCGTAGCCGGGCATGGGGTACGGCTCCGGGGTGACATAGCTATCCACCGGGGCAGCGCTCTGCACGCCCTTACAGAAGGCAACCATGGCCTCCTTGCTGCGCAGCTCGATGGCCTGAATGATATCATGACGAGTCTCGGCGGAGGAAGGCACGCAGCGGTAGCCAAGTTTTTCGTACACACCAGCGGCGAAGATCGCTCCCTTTACCGCGGAGGCGGTGACGGTGGGCGCCAGGAAGAAGCCCTGGAAGAAGGACTGCATCAGTCCAAGGGTGGCGCCCAGCTCCGCGCCCAGGCCGGGGGCAGTCAGGCGGTAGGCGCACTGATCGACGCACTCCTGGGTGCCGCAGATATAGCCGCCGGTGGGAGCCAGCCCGCCGCCGGGATTTTTGATGAGGGAACCGACGATCATATCGGCGCCGACATCGCTGGGTTCGATGATCTCGGTGAACTCGCCGTAGCAGTTATCCACCATGCAGATGACGCCGGGCTTGAGTTCCTTGACAAAGCGGATCAGCTCGCCGATCTGCTGGACCGAGAAAGTGGGGCGGGTGGCATAGCCCTTGGAGCGCTGGATGGTGACCAGCTTGGTTTTTTCGTTGATTGATTTACGGATATTTTCATAATCGAAGGTGCCATCCGGCAGCAGTTCGGTCTCCCGGTAGGTGATGCCGAACTCGGCCAGGGAGCCCTTGCAGGGGCGGATGCCGATGACTTCCTCGAGAGTATCGTAGGGACGGCCGACCGGAGAGTAAAGCTCATCGCCGGGGCGAAGATTGGCGGCCAGCGCCAACGCCAGCGCATGGGTGCCGCAGGTGATCTGCGGGCGAACCAATGCGGCTTCGGTGTGGAAGGTATCGGCATAGACTTTTTCCAACGCTTCACGGCCGATATCATTATAGCCATAGCCGGTAGAGGCCGCAAAGCACTCCGCGCTGACACGGTTTTTCTGCATGGCGGCCACGACCTTGGCCTGGTTGTATTCCGCGATGGCATCGATCGCGGCAAAGCGGGGCTTGAGCTTCTCTTCCGCAGAGCAGCAAAACGCCAGCACCGCACTGCTGATGCCCATTTCATGATAAATCTTCTGTGTATCCATTGTTGTTACTCCTTATTCTCTTTCATCCTTTTGGGGCGAATTGACTTTGCCCAGTATCTCCATGGCGACATGATTCAGCACCTCGGCCCGGGCCAGAACAATGCCGTTTTCCTCATCGCCCAACACCAGCAGGCTATCCCCGGGGCTGAGTCCAAAAACCTGCCGGGCTTCCTTGGGGATCACAATCTGGCCTTTATCGCCGATTTTGACCGTGCCAAACACATGCTTGCCCTTTGGCATACCGCTGAGAATGTGCTTTCCCTTTGGCATAGCGGCGCTCCTTTCTTCCCACTTTTCCCACTTTTCTTACTTTGGCATACCTGTTTATTATAATCCACTCTCTGCAAAAGTCAACTGTATTTGCAAAAGAAAACAGGCGAAACACCTGGTTTCGCCTGAAATTCTTATGGGTAAGGTTTATTCGCTTTCCACTACGCTTTCGATGGTCTTCCGCAGCTCCTCGATTCCCCGGCCATTCATGGAGGACACCGGGAACAGCGTGACTTGATCGCCGCAGGGAATCTCGGTACGGATCTCCTCCAGCCGGGTCCGAAGCTGATTGTTGGTCAGCTTATCGGTCTTGGTAAGCACCACCGCAAAGGGCAATTCGCTATCAATAAGAAAATCCAGCATGGTCAGGTCGTCAGCACTGGGGGCATGGCGGATATCCAAAAGGGACAAGACCAGCCGAATGTCCCGGTCCTGATGAAAGTAGCCCTCGATGAGGCCGGACCAGCGGCGGCGTTCGCTATCGCTGACCTTGGCATAACCGTAGCCGGGCAGATCTGCAAAGCGGGCAACATCGCCGCAGCGGAAAAAGTTGATGGTGGCGGTTTTGCCGGGGGTGGCGCTGACACGCGCCAGCTGCTTTTGGTTGAAGATCTTATTGATAAGGGAGGACTTGCCCACATTGCTGCGCCCCGCAAAGACGACCTCTGGCAGGGTGCTTTGCGGCAGCTGGTTGGCCAGGCCGCAGCTCATCTCATATTTCACCAGATGAAAGTTCATGTTGGCGTCCTCCCTTTCTTTTACTCAACGGCACAGCACCGCCGAGGATGCTTCCTTGTGCTCGGCGGCCGCGGCGTGATATCCGCGCTTTTTGACACTGCCGGGCAGCTGTACCAGTGCCTGTTCCAGCACCTCTTCCATGGTGTGGACCGGCACAAAATGAATGGCTTTTTTAACGACATCATCAATTTCGGCAAGGTCCGGTTCATTGGCGGCCGGGATAATGACGGTCTTGATGCCGTTTTTGTAGGCTGCCATGCTCTTTTCCCGCAGGCCGCCGATGGCAAGTACCCGGCCCCGCAGCGTGATCTCGCCGGTCATAGCGACATCGTGCCGAACGGGGATGTTGCCCAGTGCCGAAATGAGCGCCGTGCAGGTGGTGATACCGGCGGAGGGGCCATCCTTGGGGACCGCGCCCTCCGGGAAATGGATGTGGATATCCTTATCCTTGTAGAAGGTGTTTTCGATCTCGTAATGCTCCGCGACAGAACGGATGTAGGTGATGGCAGCCGTTACCGATTCCTTCATCACATTGCCCAGCGAGCCGGTGGTGATGGTTTTGACGGTACCGGGGACGACAGCGG
>ERZ506887.338-NODE-338-length-27710-cov-4.125005_pt1 | contig 27710 bp, 25 predicted proteins | sample MGYA00512905_ERZ506887 | MGnify/ENA metagenome assembly ERZ506887 | reverse complement strand
GATTACCAGTGCAGTGGGGACATCTGGTTGCCTTAATGTGAATTTCAGAGAAACAATAAGGACATTCCTTTGTGACAGGCTCTGCAGGCTTTTCCACCTTTTTATCAAAGCTGGTAATCTTATTTAATACCTTCATAAACATAAAGATAATAAACGCCATAATGATAAAATTAATCACTGCCGTAATAAATGCCCCATAACGAATATCCACTCCATTGATCTTCCACACCAGATCACTAAAATCCGTACTGGCAAACAGACCAATAAATGGTGAGATCACGTCAGATGTTAAGGATGATACAATCGCCTGAAAAGCACCACCTATTATAACCCCCACAGCCAGATCCATCACATTTCCCCGAAGGGCAAATTCCTTAAATTCCTTTAAAAACTTTTTCATCGGTTCCTCCTATGTGTCTGTAACTACCTTCCTACCGTATATCATACACAACTCTGGTATCCGCCAGCATGTCGTGAATTCCCCGTTTTTCGCTGTCAATTCCCACCAGAATATATCCTAAATAAAGGATACCAGACAAGTACTTTCCGATAACCTCCCGGAAAAATATCTGTCCAAAAGTTAATTCATGGCTCTTTACAGAAACTACTCTTATTTTCATTAACATCTTGCCAACTGTTCTGCCACAGGTATATGTCATAATAATAAAGTAAGCACTAAGCAGACAGAAATTTATGATATCAAAAATATCATAATTAAAAAGTATATTAGAAAATATTACGCTGTCAGAAGCCAAAAGTTTTACAAACCAAAGAGGTATATTGATCATGGCAATAATTCCTCCTGCAAGCAGGGAATCGATCAAATACGCCGCCAGACGTATGAAAAATCCTGCATAGTTAGTTGAGGCTTGATTCATAATACATCAACCCTCCATTTCCTTTATTTTCCATATAGTCACTGATAACCTCTGCGTCAGAACGGCCTCTTAACTGCTGAATGGTAGAGAAAAGGCTTGCCAGACTCATATCACTGCTATTCTTTTCATAGAATAAGATTCCTTCTCCCACTTCTGCTTCTACCTTTGCTTTGTAATCTTCAAGAGTGGAAGTTCCATCAATTAACTTATTCTGCAGAGCCTGATTTGCAGAATAAATTCGTCCATCTGCCAGTTTCTTTACTGTATTTACATCCAAGTCTCTTCCTTCTGCCACAATGCCCACAAACTGGTTGTATGCTTCATCCACCAAGGACTGTAAAATACTTCTCTGCTCCTCTGTCAATTCTTCTCCGGAAGACCCCATTGCCTTATTCGCACCACTTGTCACATTAATTTCCTGAATCCCCAGTTTATCATACAGCCCTTTCATATTAGTAAGGCTAATGATAACACCAATGGAACCGGTCCAGCAATTTCTGTTAGCATAGATTTCATCGGAAGCCATAGAAATATAATATCCTCCGGAACATGCCTGATCTGCAAAATAGCAGTAAATCTTTCTTCCAGTTGTTTCCTTATATTTCATAAGTTTTAAATACAGATCATCAGATGCTGTCACTTCGCCACCCGGTGTATTTATATATAGAAGGATTCCTTTGTTGTTATCATCTGCGATCAGTTTGTCCACATATTCCATGGTGGCAGGATGGTCATATCCTGTGCTTTCACCAAACATTGTAGTTGAAGGTTCGCTGTAAATAGTGCCTTCCACCTTGATCACTGCAACATAATCTTCGGATGGAAGACTTTCTTCTGTGCTCTTAAACAGACTGCTTAAAGCACTTTCTGCCTTTTTCTGATTTTGTGCCTGCTTTATATCAGACCATGTGTTAATTGTTACACTGGCAACACCTGTAACCACAAAGACTGCCGCTGCCACCAGTAAACTTATAATTTGTTTCTTGTTCATACTTCTTTCTCCCTTATTTCTCGGTAATCACCTTGATTTTTTCTGATTTTTCATCTTCCAATCCCTGAAAAGTAATACCTGCCCCTCTGTATTCTTTCAACAGCAGATATATTTCTTTTGTAATCAATTCTCCGGGACACAACATCGGTATACCCGGTGGATACATGTACACAAATTCCCCGGAAATGCGGTTGCAGCATATTTCTATTGAAATTTGCTCCTGCGGAAGTTCTTCTGCCTGCCCAATTTTATATACTGTCTTTCCGGAAAGTTTTTCTTTCCATAAAGTTTTAGCATACCTATTTTCCTGCAAGATTTCATCCAGTTCTAAAAGTGCCGTTTCAAGCCGTTTCAAGCCTTCCTCTGTATCACCAACCGTAGTCATTGCAAGGCCATAGGAAACCGAAGACATTTCCAGTTCCAAATGATATGTCCTGTTTAGCCTTTCCTGCAGCTCTCTCCCTGTTATATTAGTATTTTTTGTACTGATTACCAGTTTTGAAATATCAAAATCACATATACTATTATATTCTTTAATGGAATCCGTGACAACACGGATTTTTACTAATTTATCATTTATTTTATAGAAATCACGTAATTGCCGATACAACCGCTCCAGCAATTCTTTTCCCTGCCGTTCCATAATATCCATACACTGGCTGATTCCGGACATCAGTATATAAGAAGGGCTGCTGGTCTGATATATTCCCAGATATTTACGGACTTTTCCCCGGTCTGCCAGTGTTCCCTGCATATGAATCAAAGCCGTCTGGGTGAAGGCGGGCAGCGTTTTATGAACACTGTTGATTACAATGTCCGCTCCACACTGTAGTGCTCCCTTTGGAAATTTATCATGAAAATAAAAATGTGCTCCATGAGCCTCGTCCACGATTAATGGAATTTTCTTAGCATGCACGATTTTCGCGATTGTTTCTACATCTGATACAACTCCCTCATAGGTAGGAGAAGTGATCACCACTGCCTGAATATCTTTTTCCTGTTCTAATAACTTTTCCACATCTTCCGGCAAAATTCCCCCATTTATCCCATACTCTTCCACATATTCCGGGTATAAATAACAGGCATCTAATTCATTCAATAGAATTCCATGGTACACTGACTTATGGCAGTTTCTTGCCACCGCAATTTTTCCCCGCCGTTTTACACTTCCTGCAATGGCACTTAAAATTCCTCCGGTACTTCCATTAATAAGAAAATGTGTTTCCTCCGCCCCGTAAAGTGCTGCCGCTCTTTCCTGACATTTTTTCAAAATCCCTTCTGCATGATGTAAATCATCAAAACCCTCTATTTCCGTGATATCAATATTATAAGGATTACACATCTCACCCATATTCCGCTTATGCCCCGGCATATGAAATGGATAATGATCCGTATTCTGATAATCTTTTAATCTCTTATATAATTCTTCCATGATATTGTCCTCTTACTGGGCTGTCATTGCTCCTCTCCTAGTTCTTTCTTCATCTTACAGTAAATGGAGGATGATTTCAATATGGCATTTACCCTCTTCCTATGCAAGAGTAAGACCAGCAATTTCCGTCACAATCTGCCTGCCAAAGCCTTTTCTCCCCTCTTTACCATAATTTTCTCACACTTTATGTCGAAATATATGTTAAAATATGATATGTAAAAATAATAAGGAGGGAACACATGAAGAAAAAGTTTATTATTACGCCGCTTTTTCTTGTATTGGCATGCCTGCTTTTTGCTCCGTTGTCGGCGTCGGCTTCCAATACAGAACCAACTGTTACCGCTGAAGCGGCAAAATCTACCAGTACCAATGGAAAGAATGGTTTTGTTACCCGAAACGGGAACACTTACTATTATAGGAACAACAAAAAATTAAAAGGCTTTCAGAAAATCGATGGCAAAACTTACTATTTTGATAAACAGGGAGTTATGCTGACCGGCTTCCAAAAAATAAATAACAAAACTTACTATTTTAATAAAAATGGTCAAATGTTAACCGGACTGAGGAAAATCAGTAAAAAATATTATTACTTTAATAAAAGTGGTGTCATGAAGACCGGATTCCAGACCATCAAAAGCAATAAATATTACTTTAACAGTAAAGGTGTCATGCAGACCGGGTTTAAAACCATTAAGAAAAAAACTTACTATTTTAATTCATCGGGTGTGATGCTGACCGGATTAAAGAAAATTGACAAAAAATATTACTACTTTAACAAAAGTGGTGTCATGCAGACCGGATTTCAGACTGTCAGCAAAAAGAAATATTACTTTAACTCTCAGGGTGTTATGGTAACAGGCCAGAAGAAAATTAACAAGAAATATTACTATTTTAACAAAAGTGGTGTCATGCAGACCGGATTTGTGGAACTAAATGGAGTTACGTATTATTTTGATTCCAAAACCGGTGCCAAATATATGCCAAAGAAAGACGGCACCGTAAAGAAAATCAGCAGTACTTATGCAGTGTTTAACAAAGACGGTTCACTGCAAAAACAGTCATCCTATGTAATAGTAAAGGGTGCAAAAATGCAGATTCAATACTACTCTGATCCGAAGGTGAGTACAGAAAAACTCCTTGCTGCCATTATTTATGCAGAGGCAGGTAATCAGAAAAATGATCCGGTGAAGGGTAAACTGAATGGTAAGACCATTACATTATATAAAGGTCACCTTGCGGTGGGATATGTAATAGCCAACCGTATGACATCTTCTTTAGGGATGAAGGAAGTTATTTATCAGCAGTATCAGTTCGAACCTGCTAGAACCGGAGTTTTAACCCATTACTTAGAGAACTATAATTTGGTCTCCACAGACTGTAAAAATGCAGCAAAGGTTATCTTATACGATTTAAACAATAAAACCAACAGCGTTTCCAGTTTTAAACGTTCTGATTTTACCTGGAAAAACTTCTGGGCGGTAAGCTATGCAAAGACCACGAGATTCTTCAGCGTTTATACTCCCAAAGAATATTATATTCTTCAGGGACATGTATTTTTTAATTTCACTAAATCACTCTAACCGCCCTATTACCAGCATGATTGAAAGAGGCTGGCACACTGATTTAATACTTAGTGTGCCAGCCTCTTGCTGCTATTCGATTATTTATTTATTCATACCGCAATGCCTCAATCGGATTCATCTTGGCAGCTTTATTTGCCGGATAATATCCGAAAAATACCCCGATCAAAATAGAAAAAGTCACCGAGAAAATAATTCCTGCCACACTTGGGCTTGCATCATATCCCATAACACTTACTGCCACAGAGCCAAGTACCAGTCCTAATACAATCCCGATAAATCCACCTAATAAACAAATCACTACCGATTCCATAATAAACTGAAAACGAATGGAACCGTTAGTTGCTCCTAACGCCTTTCTGGTTCCGATTTCTCTGGTTCGTTCTGTAATGGATACCAGCATAATATTCATAACACCGATACCACCTACCACCAGGGAAATTCCTGCTATAATTGCAATTGCTATAGATATTGTAGAAAGCATTTCCGTCATGGATGAAATCATGGATTCCATACTGTAGGCACTGATCTGATAGTCCTCATTTCTTGCATAATACTGGTCAAAAAAGCTTTCCACCGTTTCCATAAATGAGGTCGAATCCGTATTTACACTGGTAATAATAGTAAACTGTGAATAACCGGAAGTGTTATGATTCTGTGCCTGTGCTGTTTTTAGTGGAATATATACTTCTGTACTAATATCCTCCTCCGAATTCGAAGAGAATCCGAAAGATGATGCACTATACTCATAAACACCTACAATGGTGTAAACCAAATACTGATTATTTAAAGTAACTTCAATGGTTTCTCCAATGGCTGCACTGGTATCACCACCAAACAGATTATTCACCAGCTTATCTGACACAATGGCTACTTTCTTTGCCTTTTCCTGATCTACATCAGTCAGACTTCTTCCTGACACCAGATCCAGTTCGTTGGCAGCCAGATAACCGTCATTTACACCCGTAATACTGATATTGGCATATAATTTTCCGTCCTCTGCCGTGGCACTTCCCACGGATTCACTTAAAGAAATAGCATCAATATCATCTGCGTAAGTCTCCTTCAATTCCTCCAGCATTTCATCTGTAATATAATCGTCCTCTGACATACTGCGTCCTCTGGAACCACCTTCAAACTTCATACCGGATTCTGTCACTTCATCCTCTATACTTTTCTGCTGTAAACCCACCGTAATATTATTGGCACCCATGGACTGCATGGAAGTGGTCACGGAATTGGTAATGGAATCTCCCACTGTCATAATGGCGATTACCGAACCGATTCCTATAATAATTCCAAGCATGGTTAACAAGGCACGCATCTTATTAGCAATAAGACTGGTTAAAGCAAGCCATATATTTTCTAATACTAACATGCATTTCCTGCCTCCTCTCCAATAATATTTCCGTCCTTGATCGTGATGATCCTGCCAGTCTCTGCCGCAAGTTCCGGGGAATGAGTAATTAACACAATGGTTTTGCCCTGTTCTTTATTTAATTTATGGAATAAATCCATTATTTTACGACCGGTTTTAGAATCCAGTGCACCGGTAGGTTCATCTGCCAGAATAATAGATGGATCATTTGCCATGGCTCTTGCAATGGCAACTCTCTGCTTTTGCCCGCCGGATAATTCATCTGGTTTATGCCCCATACGTTCACTCATCCCCACTAATTCTAACAATTCCTTCGCTCTTTTACTCCGCTCTTTTCTGGGGATTTTGGCATATAGCATTGGAAGCTCTACATTTTTCAAAGCACTGGTTCTGGCAATTAAGTTATAGGTCTGAAAAACAAAACCTATTTTTTCATTTCGGATATTTGACAGTTCTTTGTCCTTTGCCAGACTTACATCCAGGCCATCTAATACATAGCTGCCCTCACTGGCTCTGTCTAAAATTCCTATAATATTCATCAAAGTTGTTTTACCGGAACCGGAGGCGCCTACGATGGACACAAATTCACCCTTTTTTACCGTCAGATCAATTCCGTGAAGAATTTCCAACTCATTGCTCTGCCCTTCATAGAAGCGCTTTATAATATGTTTTAAGTCGATAATAACCTCTGACATGTTCTCACCTCCAGACTACCTTCCGCCCGGACCACCACCGGACATGCCGCCTCGGGAGCCGCCGCCCATGCCGCCAAACATTCCACTCATATCACTGTTGTCTGACTTTTGGGAAGCGGAGGACTGCGTTGAGTTTCCTGTAATAACTAACATTCCTTCCTCTAACTCATCACTGGAGATTTCTGTATAATAATCGCTTTCTAACCCTACTTCAACCACAATGGCTCTCTTATTCTGTGTATTTGCGGAGCTATCACTATCATTACCTATATCAGGCATTTCACCGTTTCCTCTTTCCGGCATTTCACCGTTTCCTCTTTCCGGCATTTCACCATCCTCTGACAATCTGGTATTTGCTTTTCCAGTAGTATCTACCACATAAATAATTGATTCTCCGTTGGCATTCGTCTCAATAGCATCGTATGGAACTGCAAATACATCTTCTCTTGACTCTGTTAAGATACTGGCTTTGGCGCTCATACCAATCCTTAATCTATCATTAGAAGTGTTTACACTGATCTGCACCTCATAAGTTGAACTGCTGGAAGCTGCCATACCACTGCTGTCCGCACTGCTGGAACTGATTGGTGTAGGTGCCACATAGATTACTTCACCCTCTAATTCTTCCTCACCGGTTGCATCTGTTTTTATAACAACACTCATACCTTTTTCAATGTCTGCAATATCATATTCATCTACACTGGCCTCTACAATAAAACTGCTATTGTCCTGAATCACCAGAATTTCGCCACCGGCAAAGGATTCATCCGTTGACACAGAAAGCGAGGTAACTACACCAGAAATTGGTGCAGTCACTGTGCAGTCTTCAATCTGTTCCTGAATGGATTCTACCTGATCCTCTTCTGTCTTAGAGCTGTTAGTTGCATTTAACTTGGTACTTTCCAGAGAAGATGCCTGATTTGCCAGGCTGCTTTCATTATTTCTTGTGGTATCCTCCTGATCCTGAACTGCTTTTGTATAGGAAGAATAGGCATTTTCCAAAGAAGTTGCCGCCTGTTCATAAGCCTGTTTTGCAGTGGTTGTTTCCTGCTGTGCAGTCTTATATTCTGTATTTTTTTCTTCATATTCTTTTTGTGCCGTAGTCAGAGAAGCCTGCTTCTTTGTGATTTTGCTTTGAATACCAGCCTGTTCACTTTCATCAGCACCGTTTAATTGTTTTTCCAACTCTGCAATTTCTGTTTCTAATTTTGTTACTTGTGCTTCTAATTTGGCTGCCTCTTTTTCCAGTGCTTCTTCTGCTTCTGTTGCTTCCTGATAAGCCAGCTTAGTACTTGCTTCTGTGGAAACTGCTTTGGTATATGTACTATAGGCACTGGATACACTTTCCGCAGCTCTGGAAGCAGAAATTTCTGCTGATTCACTTGCCTCTGTATAGGAACGCTGTGCAGATTCCAGCTGATTCGCTGTCTGTGCCTGACTCACAGATAAGCTGGTTTTTGCATCCGATAAACTTTCTGTTAAATCAGAATCGTCAAATACCACCAGCACATCTCCTGCATTTACCCTGTCTCCTACTGCCACATTTAAACTTTCCACATCTATATTACTTAAAGTTGATGTAAGTGTACGGCTGTCTGCACTGGCAATGGTTCCGGTAACGCTGATGGAATTGGAAATATCACGCTTTTCCAGTGTCATAGTTTCAAATGCCATTCCCGCTGCCGATTCCGGCATCTTTTTTCCATTTCCCAGCACTGTAACACCAACTACACCTCCTATAACCACAATACAGATCAGTGCGGTAACTTTCTTATGACGTTTCAAAAAGCCTCCTACCCACTTGATCTTCCTCTTTGGCTTCATTCCCTCCTCTATCGCTGTCTGCTCTTTTTTTCCCAGTTTCAAAACAAGACCTCCTTTTTATCATAAATAATGGATTTTGATAAAACCATTATATGGGTCTGTTGTGTTTAAACTATGGGCAAAATGTGTTTAAATTATGAATTTAGACTCCTTCTTATTTTCTTAAATAAGAATAAAATAGCAGGCAATTGAAGAAATTATAGCAGTTATTACACCCCCAAATACGGTCTTGATCCTTTCTTCTTTATAATCTTCCTGAAAATGAATACATGCAGCCCCCCCTGCCACAGCACCTCCCAGGGCACCTCCAATATGTCCTAACAAGTCAATTCCCTGCGACCAGGTTCCCACTGCATAAATGATCACAAACAATACTGCTCTTAAGAAAGACTTTCCTTCTTTTTTGTTCTGTATTAAAGCCGCTGCCATCAACACTCCGAAAATTGCTCCCGATGCACCAATGGAATATACATTTTCCTGAGGATTCTGAAACATTAATGACAATATACTGCCACAAAATCCTGACACAAAATAAATAACTGCCATTTTCAGGGAGCCTAAGTAAGATTCCACCAATGCTCCCGCCACCGCTAACGCCAGCATATTCATAGCTATATGAGAAATATCTGCATGAAGATAAATGCTGGTTAAAAAACGGTAATATTCTTTCTGGTTCATAACCATATCATAATTAATTCCACCGCTAAGATAAGCATCCTCCATAAAAAATACACTATAAATATATATAAGAATATTTATGACACAAAGTAAAATGGTCACAATATACAGGTTATTTCCTCTGTCTAATTCTTCTTCCATAAGTTCTCCCTTCTACAAACGCACTTCCACTGGTTCATCCAACAAAAGAGAATCCTCTGTCACCAGACAGTCATAGGCCAATATCTGCACACCTTTCACCGCCGCTTCCCGCAATGCATTACAAAACTGAAGATGAGTGTCTTCGTTTGGAGTAAAATACCTGACTCCCTTCATCTGTATCACAAACATGACATAGGCCTCATATCCTTTTTCTACAGCCGCCGCCAGCTCCTCCACATGCTTTACTGCCCTATCCGACGGTGCATCCGGAAATCTGACCACGCCATTTTCCTCCAGCGTAACACCCTTCACTTCTATAAAAATTTTCCTGTGGTCCGCTTCCACATAAAAATCAATTCTGGAATTACCATATTTACATTCTGGCTTTACAAAACGTGATTCTGCTCCTTGTAAAATAGGACAGTTATCTGTAGCCAGCCACTCCTGCACTACTTTATTAGGTGCATTAGAATCTATATTTACCAGTGTATTCCCTTTCTCAACTGCCACAAGATCATATTTTGTTTTTCTACCGGGATTGTCACTTTCTTCTAAATATACTATACTTCCCGGCTTCAGCAATTCCCTGCATCTTGCTGTATTTTTCACATGACAAACCTCCAATTGCCCCTGAATATTTACATGAGCAATAAACCTGTTGGGTCTGGAGACAAACTCTCCTGAAATTATTTTCATATATTTCATAGAAACCTCTTCATTCTTAGTTTATTCTGTACTTAATCTATGTGCTTTTTAAACAATCTCAAATATTATCTGTATAATTTATGTTCCTATTATAATGTATTCTACACCTAATCTTCAAGTAGACTTTCTTAACAAGCTGTATATTTTTTATTAATTTTCCCAAACTAAATAGAAACACAATACTTATTTTTGAGAAAGGATTTTTATATGAAAACCGCAAAAAAATACTGGATTTTATTTGGAATTGCCGGAGTACTATTAATTTTTATTTTTGTTGCTACCATCTTCTACGACAACAGCAAGATCGATCCCGAAAGCGAAGATGCAGCTTTGGCATCTTATCTAATGGAACAGGATGACATTATGACAAATATGATAAGTACTATGGCAATAACACCTACCACCAATGCTGATTTGGATTACCTCTATGGTATGATACCCCATCATCAGGCTTCTATCCGCATGTCAGAAAGCTATCTTAACTATGGTGGTTCCAACCGGAAATTAAAAAAAATTGCCAAGGAAATTATTAAAGAACAGACAAAAGAAGTGGAAGAAATGGAAAAAACTGCTGCAAGACTGGAAAGAAGTGCTATTTCTGATACCACCACGGAAGAAGCATATCTGTCAGCCTATGATGAGATAATGTCAGAGCGACACTATACAAAGCATGGTACTAGCTCTACACAAAACCTAGATCAGGCATTTGCCCAGGGTATGATTTTGCATCATGAAATGGCGGTAAAGATGGCAGAAGCTATTCTTGCCAATTCCACCACAGATGACATTCATGATTTTGCCGAAGATGTCCTTGAACTGCAGCAGGAGGAAATTGCCCAGTTAAAAACTGCCGCTTACCTGCAGGATTCTTCACTTGCCGGCTACTAGAGCCGGCAGTAAAAAAAATGTGCAGGCATTACACCTGCACATTTATACACTAATATTATTTCAAAAGCTTAATGCCACCAATTAATGGCACTGGTTTTTCTTCCTGATTGATCGCAGCGATCAAGCCCATGATCCAGCATATAAGCATAAATACGCCCCAAATCCATCCCACACATGGAATCAGTGAAAGCAATGAAAATAACTAGATAACTAGCGCCTGATTAACATGGAACTTAGCTCCTTCTTTATCACCTGCACATACCGCAATGATCAGTCCGATCCAAGTCAGGTAAGCCACAATACCTGTTGTCTTTGCATCCATTTTGTATTCCTCCTTCGCAATAAACTATACCTATTATACTATGCCCTTTTCATGATTACAACATACTTTTTCACCAATTTATTACAAGTTTTGCCAGCCATTGTACCAATGTAATTCCTAAAAAAATATAGACATAGCAGGAAAGCTGAATCTCTTTCTTTGTTTTGCATATCCAATTTCGAAATATATAAAGAAACAAAAAATGCAGATATTCTGCTACACCAATTAATACGGATGGATGCATGAAAAAACTTGCAATTAAGTGTCCCTGAAACAGCAGACAACATGCCCTGGTGCCGCCGCAGCCAGGACATGGAATAGATGTCTTATCTTTTATAATACACTGTGTAACTTCCTGCAATACTAAATAATCATTACGTGAAAACCAAATTCCTGCAAAAAACATCGGAATAAGAAGAGTAATCCCTATCGCAAAAAACACTGAATCAGCATAAATATACTTTTGTTCTGATTTCTTTTGCAACATTTTCTGCTGTTTCACTGCATTCTCCTATTATACCTACATCTATCACTACAGAAATGTAGCTTGATATTTTTCACGTGCGACTTGAATCGACTCTTTCAATAACTCAATCATATTATCATTCATATTATCTATCCGAACTGGATTTTTATCTAAGTTATATTCCTTTGAATCAAACAATCTTCCTACTGCATTATTTAGAAATGCGGTGTTAACCAGCTCTATCTTTTCAAAATCTAATACAATTTTTTCTTCATCTTTAACCCGCTTTTTTATCTCGTCAAATACCAAATCTCCTTTTGTATCTTCGTCAGCTATGGCGGAATTTATAACATCTTTAATATTTATTGTAATCATGCTTTTTCCTCCTTAAGATACTAGAATTTGATGTAATACTTCATACAAGTGATACATATGTAACTGCCCAAGTTCTGTCTGCATATATGGCTTTTGCTTATAACTTATTTTACCATATATTCTATTAAATGATGACACAATTTTATCTGCTTTTGTAATTTTGTCTTGTTCTTTGCATGTCTGATTAATCTCTTCTTTCATATCCTCTAGCTCTTGCATTGTTATAAGTTCAATCTTTTCGACACTAATTGGTACGCTTATATTTATTTTATCATATAATTCCTTGTCATATACATGTTTTTCGTTAATTTTTGTAAAAACTGCAATATTATCTTTGAATTCCGAATCGTAAAAGAAATCAAATTGTTCAATCTTTTCTATGGCATCCAACGCATTGTTGAATTTTTTTGTTGACTGATATGTAATCCCATCAAATTTTTTATTTTTAACTATTTGAGCAAGCAACTGCGGCAGTACATATTCTTCACAAAAACTGTAATTTTTTAATTCTTGCTTTCTTGGAAAACTACATACAGAAGCCAAAATAATTTTAAAAAATTTGTTTCTCCCATATTCTGTTTCTTCTCCCAACAAAATATCAATATCCATATCTGCCACATCTTCCAATATATTGTTTCGCAAATCATATAATTTCATTTCTTGTGGAATCTGTATCGTAGAAACTTTAAAGTTTTCTAATTCCTCCACCTCCAATTCCTCAGCAATATCTATCACAGACTTTCCAATATACATAATTGGCTGCCCTGTTAAACTATATCTCTGATTTCCAATTAAATATCTCTTATTAAACGGAATATGAAACATATCCCATTTTGTTAGGTTTTCTGCACTAATTCTTCCTTTGAAAAATACATCGAAGTTTTTCACATGTATACCAAAATCGTCCAATTGATAATCTTCAAGCAAGTTTTTTAACCTTTCAATAGCCTCTTGTGATTTAGAATCAATCCACAATAAATACACGTTTCTGATTTCATCAAAGAATTTCCCTATATCATTTTCTAAAATTTTGATTATATCTTTTCGCACAATAGCACATGTACTATAATATGGACATTCGTCTGCTGCGCATTCCTTTTTAGCATACCTTAAATCTGCCAAAAATATTTTCCTGTATTGCTCAATTGCTTCCTCATATGTCTCACTTCTCCCCTGTGCTAATATCCGTAATTTTCTTTGATAAAATTCACTTAAAAATTTAATTAAACAAAGCATCTACTTCTCCTCTTATATTGTATTTATATCAAACTGGTGTAATATACTTTTAGCATTATGTTGCTCTCGTAATTGTTCTGGTATATAAAGTGTTATTATAGTCCCCTCGTACCTGCTTGCCAAATCAATCTTTTCCATATAATAAATTTCATTTTCAAAATCTTTTCTGTAACATCTTTCATCATATTCTACAAAGCAATTCCCCGAAACAATATAAAATTTTCCTCTCAGTTGACTAATGTATTTTCTTAACAAATACAGCCCTAATCCACCTGTTTCTTCTGGAACTCTGGTAGAATTATTCTTGCGCAATGCCCATTGAATGGCAGCATAATCATCCAAAAATTCAATATTTCTTGCTTGTCTTATTTTATTAGCAATAGTTATATCATAATTTACAATGGAAAAAATAAACATACCTCTATTCAGTTCATGGTAACCCGCATAACTCCCATCTTTATAAATAGTATGCATTTTTAAGTTTGCTATCAGTTCACTAAGTAATATTTTTACTTTTTCGTATTCACTCAATTGTAACTCTTTTAAATCACTCAAAAGCAGTTGTTCTTCCTTTCTTTTATGTCTGTTTCCTATTTTTCTTGGATATAAAACATATCTATCATCTTTTGAATAATATTCAAATAAAATTTTCAACATAGTTTCACTGTCTTCTTCATATTCTTTCTCTAATAATATACTAAATTTTATATTTTTTGCGGTAAACTCCTCAAAAAAGTAACTAAACACAGCCAAAAGATTAGTTTCAAAATTTTTGGTCCTTGAAAAATTAAACTTGACTCTATTATAATTTCCATTTCTTACAATTGTGTTAATTTGAAATAAAGCCCCCAACTCTTTTGCCTTATTACATACTCTCACTGGAAAAATAATTTCATATAATTTTTCCATGGTTCCCCATCTCCTTACTCTTCAAAAAATCACTTTGTATTTAAACGCTTTGTTAGCTTATTATAACTTGTAAATCTCAAAAAAACAACCATGCGTATATTAAAATTCCCCGCTCTTTCAGCGAGGAATTTTGTCCAATCCATATATTGCAAATTATATAAAAGGTAATCTTCTACAAAGCCTATTATCTCCTGTCAAACAGCCCTTCCATACATTTAAAATAAATATAGCATCCAACTCTGCATACAAGGAATGCGCAAGCACACATTTACTGATATGTAATGCCACTGCTGGCACCAATTAATACGAATGGATGCCTGAAAAAGCTTGCAATTAAGTGTCCCTGAAACAGCAAACAACATGCTCTGGTGCCGCCGTCAGGACATGGAATATATCATATATACTATTTAATTTTTGTGATCTGTCCATTTTTAACAGCATAATATCCTGCTGCAAATCTATAATCGTTTGAATTATTGTTATCCCAATGGTTATTGCCATCATTAAAACATGCCGTTAGTTTATCTGCATCTCCTAAGTCTATTTCAATCTTATATGCATATCCTTCCAGCTCACTTGTTTTTTCCATTGGCACTCCGGGAACTGCTGTCCATGAACCGGTTCCAATTTGATAATGGATATATGGATTTTCAAACCCACTATAGTAGATAACTGTTTTGTTCTCTATGTCAGGTCTCTCCATTACTGTTATGGTTCTATATCCTACAACCGTACTCTCTCCGCCTTCATCTGCTACTTTATAATATAACTGATAGGTTCCGGTTTTTTCCGGTGTCCATATTAATGTATTGTTGGTACTGCTCTGTAACTGAACTTCTGTATTGCTCGGCCACTGTGTATAATAATAAGTATAAGTTATTTCACCGGTTCCTCCAGTTGTATTTAACGTAAATTCTGCCGGTACTCCCACATAAATAGTTGTTTCTCCTGTAAACGTGGTTCTCATATATTCATTTACATTTATATTCATAGTCTTTGTAGCTGTTGTAACACCATCTGTTGCTGTTACCGTAATTACATGTGTTCCATAGGAACTTGGAATCCAATAAACTTCTGAACTGGTGGTGTCCGCTTTTATTGTTTTTGTTGTTCCGTCTGCTGCTGTATCTGTAAATGTATAAGCCACACTGCCCTGAGCATCTGCTACTGTTGCTGTTAATGTTACAGTTACACAACCGGTAATGCCTTTTGGAAAGTTACTTGTTAATGATGTTACATTTAATTTTGCTATGGGTTTTTCAATTTCAGTAATGACTCCGTTTTTATAAGTATAATATCCTGGTCCAAATTTGTAATTTTTCTGGTTATTGCTATCCCAGTTACCGTTGCCATCATTAAAACATGCTGTCAGTACATCTTCATCACCTAAGTCTATTACCACTTTATATCCAAATCCACTAACTTCATTACTCTTTTCCATAGCAACTCCGGGAACTGCTGTCCAGCTTCCGTTTCCTATCTGATAGTGAATCCTCGGATTGGAAAAACCACTATAATAAATTACTGTTTTGCTTTCTCTTTCCAGTACATTAACAGCAATATATCCTAATCCAGTCTGATATCCACCCTCATCTGTGGCTTTATACCATAACTGATAAGTTCCTGTTTCTGTTGGTTTCCATTTTAACGTTGGACTTGTGCTGCTTTGTAACATAATTTCATTTGAACCGAACCATGTTGTATAATAGTAAGTGTAAGTTATTTTGCCCGTTCCACCTGTTGCACTTAAGCTAAATGTTGCTTCTTTGCCTTGATATATATCGGTAGCACCTGTAGGTGGTGTTAAAGTAATTCTATCATTTACTACAATAGAAATATTTTTTGTATCTACTACCTTACCATCATACTTGGCTTCCATCTTTAATGTATAGGTTCCTGCTGCTGACGGAGTCCAGTTTGTGGTTAAAGATGTGGTGTTTTCTGCTATTTTAGTAGTCTGTCCATCTTTTACTGCATAGTAAGAATATGTGGTTCCTTCCTCTGCATCAGACACTTTGGCTGAAATTTTCACCTTCGAAGTGACAGTCACCCCCGCTGGATAATCGGTAGTCAGGCTGCTTATCCGGGCGGACAATTCTGGTGCTTCAATTTCCTTTATTTTAGTGCCTGCTGAGGCTGTAAAAGTATAATATCCGGCACTAAATGTATAATTCTTACTTGAATTATTGTCCCAATTACCCTTTCCATCGTTAAAACAGCATGTCATGTTCTTAGCGGTTCCTAAATCAATTTCCGCTTTATAATTAAAGCCAGATAAACCTGTAAAAGGATCCATTGCTTCTCCCGGAACCTTTGTCCATGTTCCGCTGCCAATTTGGTAATGAATGTAAGCGTTATCAAATCCCTTATAATAAATTACCACCTTATTTTCTGTTGCCTTAAATTGAGCAGTCAATACTGTATCTGCTGTTATCTGGGTATATGATTTGTCCCACCCTGTAAAAGTATAACCTTTCTTAGATGCTGTTGGTGGCGTTGCCGATTCTCCTGAAATCACCTGTTCCACTTTTAATACGGTGCCGTCATAGTTTTTAAACGTTACTGTCTTTACCTTACTTAAAGCAGAATTCATCTCATTATAGTATTGTTGCATTTCACTAGTTGACCCAGCATGTTCAATATTTTTTCTAGCTTCTTTTAAAATTACTAAAAATCTCTCTTGATATTTTCCTGAAGTAATAAGAGCATCGATAGTATTATAATATTCTTGTTTTTTCGTATCCAAAGTACTATCGTAGGATGTTTTCATACCTTCTTTAATGATCTGATAATCCCTTTCCGTAATGCAATCCATAACTTCTGTGCCATTTGGCTTGTAATTCTGCTGTAATAAATATATAAATTTATCAAACTTAGCTAAAGTTGTTGATGGTGTGATCACTTCTCCATTTACATACTGTCTAAAAGTTTCTTTGAACGGCTCCCAGCCTATTTTTTGAACCAATTTGATAAATATATAAGTTAACGCATCATAATGATTATCGTTAAACTGACCTTTTGCTATTGAATTATTATAGCCGCCACCAGCTACTTCCTTATAGTATTTTCCCATTTCCTGACTGCTTGATGCTATCACCCCATTCATATTCAAAGTAATATCATCTGTACAATCTAATACATAAAGCATTTTTGTATTAGCCCAGAATTCACCGTTAAAATTCCATCCATAATCTCCTGAATTTGCTTGACTTTTCTTATCAAAGGAATGTCCTATTTCATGTAAATCTCCAAAATTTACATATCCCTGTTCTGCAAAACGTTTAAAGTTATCTATTTGGTTCCTGTTATGTAATATAGGATTAAAGTTTGCTATAGCTCCATACTGTTGGATCATAGGTTCTTCTGTGTTTATGATATTTATTACATCACCATAAAATGGACAGCTTCCTGTTAATGCACCATATGCCTCATATGCCTCTTGCATTTTATTCAGCCAGGATTTGTACTTATCCATTCCAATTTCATTTACAACATCCTTTGTAATATATCCTCTTACATTGCCACTTTCTATCTTAACTCTATCTACAGAAGAATCGTTAGGATATGATTTCTTTTCTATCGATATATTATCAAAATATGCCGTTCCCTGAGCTGTCCCCCACATATGACCTAATCTGCATCTTAATGTAACCTTTCCCGTTGAATCAGTAATAAAGTAAACCGTTACTTTTGTCCAATCAAAAGTCCCCTTTTTCCAGTTGTTCGTATGGTCTACCATATAGGCTGTATTTTCATCAAAATCTATAGTCGCTCCATCGCCGAAATCTCCCCCATTGTTTTGTCCAGATATATTTTGTCCTTTTATATATCCTGTTAGAACATACTCTGTATTTTCTTCCAATTGCAATTTCTGTGTTACTTCATTGACCGTACTTGAACTATTCGTTATTTTCAAACATTTGGAATTTCCAATGCCTCCCGTTGAAACTACCTCAGCACAACTATTTGTACTCCAATCCTTTGCGATCAATTTTCCACTGCTATTTGTAGTGGTACTCTCAAAATTATAATTTTTTACTTCTACTGCTGTTGCAGTATTTGCAGCTTTGACTTCTTTTACACTGCCAATACCATTGATATTGGAAAGAGTAATTATCGCTGTTAATAAAACTGCAATACATTTTTTAATTTCTTTCATATTTTGTTTCCTCCTTCTTTTTACTTTAATATTATATACTACCTATTGAAATAAATATAGTTTGTTTTTTAAATTTCTACAATATTTTAATATTTTTTAGATATAACATAGTATTTTACTGCCCAACTTAAAAAGAGTGTTTTGAAAATTTATAGCAAACTTTATCTAGCTTTTTGATTATCTTTTTCTTATCAGCTATTGAAAAAAATAATAAAGGTAGTATAATACCTATTATAGGTAGTTCTATATCTAATTTAAAATTTAAAAGGAGTGTTAATATGAAAAAAGTTTCAGAGTTAGATAAGCGTCTTTTAAGCTATGTAAATGTGCTCTTACTTTCTAATCGTTTAGAAACTATTATGGACAAAAATTTAAAAGAAATTTCTACAAAACAATGGATAGCGTTGATAATGTTAGGTACATTTGAAAATCCACCAACACTAAAAGAACTTGCTAAAAAATGTGGTATTACGCACCAAAGTACTATGCAGCTTGTAAAGAGACTGCAAAATAAAGGATATGTTACCATTGTAAAAGATGAAAAGGATAAACGTGCACTTCGTATCATTACAACCGATAAACGTGATAAGTGGACAGACCAATATGCAGAAGAAAATATGCATTATATTGAAACACTCTTTTTCGATTTAACGGAAAGAGAACTGGAGATTTTCTGCAAGGCACAATTTAAACTGTATGAAAGATTAGAGATTATGGCAAAGGAGCTTAAAGTATGAATACAAAAAATTTTATGAAAGCTGTTATATTTGCCATTCTATCAGCAGTTTTATCAACACCATTGCAAATATTAAATAGTATTTTTGTTTTGCAAGAGGCAGCTCCTCCAGAGATTTCATTTCTAATTCCAATCGGGATAATCGGCATAATAATGAAAACTTTGTATGCATCTGCATATGTGTTAATAGGTAAAAAACTACCTATTCATTCGCCCAAATTAAGAGCCTTTGTATTTATCGCAATAATATGGGTATCTGATTATCTACCGCAAGTATTAGGATTAATAGGTGCTGACGGTCCTATTGCCGAAGCAGCATTTAGTTTTCCTTTAATCGCTTGTGATACTTTATCCTATATTATTGACGGTGTTCTGCTAGGGTTCTTATATAAAAATCTTCCATATTGTGAAAAAAAGCAGTGCTCCAACAGTGCTTTAGTAAAAACAATGATGATAAGTGCATTTTTATTTCCAATTTTAGTTTTTGTAGTTGAACAAATAATGGGATTCTTATATTCTCCCTTATATGTTTTCAACGCAATGAAAATATCTTATGAAAAGATAATACCATTTACACTAACATTTTATGGCTGTTTTATAATTACTGGTGCATTACTTCCTATGGTATACCGGTATACGGAATTTAATACAAGAAATAATCTGTCATCATTAAAATTTGGTGTCATATATTCCTTTTGCCTATGGGCACCTGTGGTGTTGATTATGGTTGCATTTGGTACAAACATATTGATAACTTGCATTTATATTATCGTCTTTGCGTTTTGCATAATAACTGTCACAAAGATGAATGATTATTTAATAGCACAATTTTCTTGTGTTTGATAATGTAGGTTTGATGTTAAAAACAAAATGGCTCTTATGCCCATATGCATAAACAAGACATGGTTAAAAATTCGAGAAGATACAGACATGGAAAAAGGGAAGAGTGTTTTTATTCCTCTTCCCTTTGATCACTGTATTAACGGATTATCAAAGACTTAAATTTCTTTATCCAGCTATACCAGGCAATTTAACTCCTGACCGCCATTGCCTCCATTCTTGCTAAATCCTCCTGCAGTTCCTTCCTGCAGCCCGGAAATTCTGCTGCTTTCCTCATATGTTCTATTCCTGCCTCTGTGTATCCAAGTTTAAACAGTGCAATTGCATATCCCCCCAGCGCCTCCGGATCATTCGCATCCAGCTTCATAGCCTTAGCATTGTCGTTTTTACAGGTTTCATAATTGCCACACATATATTCCGCAAACGCCTTGGCAATCAAAGCTTTTTTATTTTCTGGCTTTAAATCCAGCAGCCGCTTTAATATAATAGCCGCTTCCTGATATATTCCCTGCTTAATCATACTGTCGGCTGTTTCAAATAGTTTTTCTACCTCTGTTACATTTTCCTGTTTTTCCTTTATTTCTTTTAATTTCAGGTTATATGCACAGTATTTATTTTCCGAATAAATACTGCCATTCATGGTGAGTCTGGTGTTTGGGCATCCTCCCAGACATTTACTTCCATAGATGCAGGTTTTACACTCACCTTCCAACTGTTCTTTTTTTATTGTCCGGCGCCAGGTAAAACTGTTTTCATCCTCCCAGATATCCCGAAGAGAACGATCTCTGATGTTTCCTTCTATGTAACTCCTGTCACGAATGGAAGTACATCCAAGAATATCCCCATTGTGAAGTATACCAAAGCCTCTGATTCCTGCGTTGCAGCCGTCCCATATAGAAACCATATTGGTTTCATAGGATATTTTCTTTATTTCCATTTCTTTTTTTGTATAATATCCAATACAGTCTGCAGGATATATCTTTATTCGCCCTTCCTTTGCCGTTTCATAGCAGAAATCTATAATGTCCCTGATTTTTTCCGGCTGTAAAAGCCAGTCAGGTTTTTCTTTTAGATTTCCCATAGGAAGTCCTAATTGTACCTGCCAGGTTTTAACCCCCATACGGATCAGCTCTTCTTTTAATTCCCTAAGTATATGTATATTCTGATTGGTTATTGTTGTAACTGCACCTGTTTTGATTCCAAGTTCTCTCATAATCTGAAAACTGCTTTCTGCATGGTCGAAAGCACCTTTCCTGCGAATCCTGTCATGAATTTCTTTTGTTCCGTCAATGCTGATGGCAACTGTTGTAATTCCACTTTCTTTTATCTTTTCAGCCATGGAACGGTCAAGAAGCCAGCCATTTGTAATTATATTAACAGATACACCTTTTTGTGAAAGCCTCTGTATCAATAGTGCAATATCCTTTCTTGTAAGAGGCTCCCCTCCAGAAAGAGTGATCCATTTCAGCCCCATTTCTGCAATCTGATCACAGAGATTTAAGGCCTCTGAAGTTGTAAGTTCATCGGGCAAAGGCTCCGCACAGGAGGAACCGCAATGACCACACCGCATATTACACCCCATAGTCACTTCCCATACACAGGTTATCGGCTGATATTTCATATAATTCCCCCTTACTCTTAATATGGATAACCATATGGACGGGCATCTTTTGTAGCTTCAAAGCAAGGGTAACCGTACTTTAAATTTGCATCCTGTACTCCGCATGGGTAGCCGTACTTTAAATTTGCATCCTGTACTCCACATGGGTAGCCGTACTTTAAATTTGCATCCTGTACTCCGCATGGATAACCGTACTTTAAATTTGCATCCTGTACTCCGCATGGATAGCCATATTTCACAGTGTTGTCCGCTGTCATTACAAACCCATAAGGAATTGCAGCTTTTGTTTCATTTTCACTGTAAGAAACAAAATCAGAGGAATTACTGGGAACAATTTTTACTACTGCGGTAAACTTTTCTGCTACTTTAGTTAAATCCGACCAGCAATTCAAAGTAAAAGAAATTTCTACATTTGCTTCCTGAGAAGTTACTGCTCCAAAATAGAATCTCTGCAGCACAGTGGTATTATATTGCCCTGGTACATGAATATTCTCTGTCCCCATAAGAATTACCTCCTTAGGAAGTGCTGAGATACACCATCCATAATTAGAAGAACCTATGTGTGACAACAGTTCCACCGTAAATACTTTTCCTTCTAACGCTACATACTCTCTGTTCATTTTTATTTCTCCTCTCATTAAACTATACTTTTTATGTTACTTTATGGTGCTTTTTATTATATATATACAACCATGGATATATCGTATCACATTATTTTAAAATATCCAGTATTTGGCATCTAAGTGCACAGGTTTGGCGTTTTTTTTATTCCCTTTCGATTCCAGGCAATATGTTTTCCAAATTATTAATAATATTTTTTTAAGTTGAAAATTAATTGACTATGTTTTATAATACTTTTAAATACAATTCTTAAAGGAGAGTATATACTAATGAAGATAGCAGTTATTGATGACATAAGCACTGATATAGAACTCACTTCCAAGCACATACATACTTATTTTGTCAAGCACTGTATTAATATGCTCTTTGCCATTGAAACTTTTCAAAGCGGAGAGGAATTTTTAAAAGTCTTCAAACGGAACTCTTATGATATTATTTTTGTTGATTATTATATGGATGGTCTGTCCGGGCTGGATACAGCCTTTGCCATCCGGCAGCTGGACCGCAGTGTTAAAATTATTTTTACTACTGCAAGCCGGGACTATGCTATTGACAGCTATAAAGTGCAGGCTTCCGGCTATCTGGTAAAACCCATATCTTACGAAAATTTTTCTGAAATACTGTCATTAATTGATTTTAAAAAAATAAAAGAGCAGTCTTTTATTCAAATAACCAGCGGATATCACACAGTCAAAATTCCTTTGAGCGATATTATATACTGTGATATCTCAGGTCACTACGTTCAGATACACACCATGAATTTGGGAATTCAGCGTTCCCGAATGACTTTTGACAAGCTGAAAACCATGTTAATGCCTTTTCCTGAATTTCTTCTTTGTTACCGGGGATGCATTATTAATATGAATCACATTGACCACATAAACGATCTGATTTTCTTTTTAGATAACGGAGAGCGAATTCCCTTGTGCAAAAAGCAGCATAATGAGATTCTAAAAAACTACTCTGAATTTCTATTCGATAAAGTGAGGAATCAAACATGAGCCTATTACGTTTTTTTGAGATTGGAATCTATGAACTGGTAGATTTGATCCCTAACCTTATTCTGGCACTTCTACCATTTAGGGATTCCCTGCGTTTTCCCAAAAAACAAGTATCTATTTATATTCTGCTTCTTTACATTTTCCTTACACTTAGCCGGATTCTTGCTTTAAACAGTCTTTCTGTCGCTGCATGTCTTTCTGTTTTATGGGTAGTATTTTATTTTATTTTTTATATAATTGTAGTAAAATCCCAGCCTGCCAAACTGTTTTTTGTTTTATTAACCATTTTAAATTATTGCAGTTTTATTGTAATTATTTTTAGTCATATTGCCTACCATAGATTTTCCCAGATTGTCAACCGCCCGTATTCTTTGTTATCTTCCATTTTGCTGGCTTTTGTATATTTAATTACTTATCCATTTATCTACAAAATGCTGATAAAAATGCGGATACTGATTTCTTTTCCCGAAAACAACAGGTATTGGCGCTTTCTTTGGATGGTTCCTGCCACCTTTTGTCTTTCTTACTATTATAACTTATACACCAATGGTGGAATTATTTTATTTTCAAAAAAACTAAACAATGTATTATTTGCAATATTTTTTAATCTAGGTGCACTTTTTGTTACCTATCTTGTAATGCATCTTTTAGATGAAAGCAATACAAATCTGGAACTAAAGTCAGAAAACTACCAGCTTAATATGCAGTTTATTCAATATGAAAATTTAAAGGAACGTATAGAAGAGGCCCGCAGAGCAAAACATGATCTGCGTCAAAGCCTGACCGTCATACAGGCCTGTGTACAAAATGATGATAAAGAAAATCTTTTGAACTATCTGGAAAAATACATTACTTCCCTTCCGTCGGATTCACCACTGGTATTCTGTGAAAATTATGCCATCAATGCTTTGATCGTATATTATTCTGATCTGGCAGACAGGCATGAGATTTCCTTTGAAACAGATATGCAGTATCCTTCCAAAACATATATTTCCGACACAGATGCCGTAGTTTTGCTTGGAAATCTTTTAGAAAATGCTTTGGAAGCATGTCTCCGCCAGACTTCCGGAAAAACTTTTATTACCCTTCACATAAAGCAGCTCCAAGGAATGCTTGTGATTACCTTGGATAATTCTTATTCGGGTATGGTTTCCAAAGAAGGAGAGGACTTTATTTCTTCTAAAACAAACCGGAAAGGTACAGGTACTTCCTCCGTAAGAAAAATTGCAGCCAAATATCAGGGGATATTGAAATTTCATTATGAAGATAATCAATTTCATGTCTCTGTGATGATTCACTTATAATAAATTGATAAGAAAAGGAGATTCCCTATGAAACAGACGCTAAACAAAGGAGACATTATTATTTTTAAAGCAGAAAATGACTGGTTAAGTAAGGCAATTGCCTGGTTTACCCAGTCAGACGCCAGTCATGCCGCAATGGCATATTCGGAAGATTCTATTGTAGAAGTTGGTGCCTATGGTATTGGTGTTCATCAGGTTAATGTATCCCAAGGTAATGATATTTATGTAATGAGGCTTTCCTCCACACCAGACCCTGCTCCTTTAATTGATTCTGCTAATAATTACTTAAATGCAAAAGTAAGATATGATTTTCCGGCACTTTTTATTCTTGCCGGTCTGTTAATATACCGCCGTATTGTCCCGACAACTAAGCTTTTAGATCTTTCATACCGTATTTTATGCGTAGCAGGGCTAATGCTGGATGAAATGATACAGCATGTTGTTTTACACCACCCAGATCAGGCAATGGTATGTTCACAGCTTGTATATCAGATTTTCTATGACTGCGGAGGAGAGTACCGGATTCAGATTGTAGATGGCTGCCTCCAGAGCAGCCCGATTTCTAAAAATATTGCCGATTCCGTCCGCTTGTATGACTTACTGCCTGTAACCAAAACTTTGTCTGATTCTTTTGCCGCCCAAATGCCCACCAACAAAAAAATTTTGCCTCCTTCCACAACATATCGTCTTACACAAAACGAAATGAATGAACTTGCACGGGAGTTATACACTGCTCTTTGTGAAACCACAATACAAAAAACGGGGGGAAACGTCAGTTTAACAAAAACAGATAATTCCACGATGGATCACACACTTTCAGCCGCAGAAAATTTTCTTTCAAAATTGGAATACTTTATGAAACTCATAAAATGTGATATGCCTTTAAATGCTATGTTTGTGACTCCCGGGGATTTGGTTTATCATGCTGCAAATTTATCGCAAGTGGAAACTTTATCTTTAAAAAGAATACCTGCCCCTTAAATATATTAAACTCAACTTTTCCATTGAAAATATTCGCCGGAAAAGTTGAGTTTAATATAATTATTACCAAGCCTAAGCTGCCATCTATTTAATGGAATTAGTCTTGCCCCCCCAAAAATACTTATGTAACTAATATTTATTTCTTTAACTCCGGATGAAAATCAATCATTCGCACCAGATCTGCAGTCCATACGGCTCTATCCCATCCCTTGTATTCCATGGTTCCCGGTTTCAACTGACTGCCGCAAGGTCCCACAAACATTTTACCGTTTTTGATCTCTAACCTCCACAATTCCCCATTTGCTGTGTCATACTCAAGATATGCCTCTGTGTGCATCTTTCCCTTTTCTCCATTTGCATAATGATAAAACACTCCATCACAATAAGTGGCTGTCCAGCGCCCGCCATTATTAAGATAGTCTATACAATAAGACATGGTCTTCATCTGTGAATCCTCCGGGTGCGGTGTGAAAACAAAATACTGTTGATTCATTGTAAATTTCCCCTTTCATATAGTTAAAATAATTTTTTTAATAATATTACATCAATTCTTACCGGTATTTCATTGAAATATATTATATAATTATTTTACTATATTTTACCGCAAAAAAGACATTCACTTCCTGCCAAACCTTGCTAATTGAAAGCCATAATTACACTCTTGTAAGCAGCATCTCCATTTCTCCATTTACCTCAAACACTCCGGTACCGGCTTCCATAAAAATACTGTCACCTTTTTTTACCTCCAGCATTTCTCCGTCTGCATGTATAGTTCCTGTTCCATTTAATATAAGCAGACTTGCAAAAGACGCAGCATCTATATCTCCGGACATTTTTCTGTTTGATTTTTTATCTAAAACAAACTTATCTACGGTAAAATAATCACAGCTTACTAAATGAGAACCAAAGTCATAATTATTTTTTGGCGGAATACACTTTGTAACTGCTTTTGCCTTATCAATGTGCAATTTCCTTTCTTTTCCATCATCACCTACTCTTCCATAATCATAAACACGATAGGTTACATTAGAGCTCTGCTGGATTTCAGCGATCAGATTCCCGCTGCCAATGGCATGTATCGTTCCCGGCTCAATAAAAAATACATCGCCCTTTTTTACCTCAACTTTATTTAATACTTCCAATAAAGTCTTATTCTGTATCCGTCGGGCAAATTCTTCATTGGAGATTCTTTCTTTAAATCCATAGTAAATAAAAGCTCCCGGCTGACAGTCCATAATATACCATACTTCTGTCTTTCCATATTCTCCCTCATTCTTTAAAGCAAATTCATCTGGCGGATGTACCTGAATTGATAAATCCTTTTTAGCGTCTATAAATTTAATGAGCAGTGGAAACTGTTCCATATTTTCACATTTAGTGCCTAAAATGGAATTTCCTTTTATTTTTATGTATTCTGATAGCGTTTTCCCAGCAAATTCACCCTCTGCAATGGTGCATAGTCCATCCGGATGACAGGACAATTCCCATGTTTCAGCTAACCTATCCCACGTAAATTGTTTTTTATATTCCGTTATCAGCCGGGTGCCACCCCAGAGGTAGTTTTTTCCGGCTGGGGCTAACTTTAACATTGACATTTTCTTCTCTCCCTTTTGTCACAACCATAAATACACAAATAATCCATTGTAATCTTATGTTCCCTTTTATTCTTAACTTTATGCCTTATTTATCGCCTTTCACCTTTTTCAAAATTCCCATTGCCATCTGTAACAGCATTTTACATTCCTTTGTTCTGATATAGGCACATACCACCCCTAAAACAGTCACAATACCTACTATGACAGCTTTTAAAATAAGTTTTCCCCAAGTATCAACTTCAAAAAACCTGCCTGCCCAGAATATAACAATACTTAACACTACAACCAGCAACAGATTCTTAACAATCGACAAGTAAAATCCTCCAACATTCTCCTCAGATCGGAAGAGCACAC
>ERZ506887.337-NODE-337-length-27728-cov-5.525024_pt1 | contig 27728 bp, 26 predicted proteins | sample MGYA00512905_ERZ506887 | MGnify/ENA metagenome assembly ERZ506887 | reverse complement strand
TACTATGCTCATGTGCCTTTGAGTACTATGCTCATGTGCCTTTGAGTACTATGCTCATGTGCCTTTGAGTACTATGCTCATGTGCCTTTGAGTACTATGCTCATGTGCCTTTGAGTACTATGCTATCTATTGAATAGAATGTCTATTGGTTAGAATATGGGTATATGAGATAAATTTTTTACTGATACAAGACATTTCATAGCCCCGCAAAAATGATATTACCATATAAAATAGACGCATTTTTTATAAACTTTATAACCTTAATTTGCATTATTTGCATAAATACATACCATTTATCCCCTACATTCTCTTCTTTATCCCCCAACTGCCCATCCCTTACTACCATTATATGACTATCAATTTACGTCATTACGTCTATTTAATAAGTCAATATTTCCGAAAAGCGGTATCTAAATTTATTCCTGTCCGACCGAAAAATTAAGGCTGGATTCCTCGCCTGGAATTCAGCCCTTTTAGTTTCTTTTGTTTTTGCAAAACTTATTTTGACTAGGGGGGGGGTACTTTTCCAAAAATCATCCGTAATGCCTGTTTATGAGCATTGCGGATAGGGTTGCTATGCTATTTGAGCTTTAGCGGATATGTTTACTGACAATATAGTATCACAAAATGTAAGCATGTTTTGAATTGGAACACGATTCTTGACTTTTTCAAGCGGACTCTATAAGGATTAATTAAAAGTATATTAAGGATACTATACTTGGCAAAGTATTATAAGGTTATATACACGAAAAAAGGATGTATTACGTTACAACACATCCTTTTCTGTCGGAAAGAGGCGACTCGAACGCCTGACCCCTACGTCCCGAACGTAGTGCGCTACCAACTGCGCTACTTTCCGATTGCAGTGCAAAATTACGAACATTTTGTTGAACGGCCAAACTTTGCACTTAAAAAATCATTTCCTTACCATTACGTCAACCACTATCTTTGAGTGGTCAGGATCATTGGTTATGAGCAATATACGACGACGCCCCTTGAAGTACGAAGTGTTCGTGCTAATGGTTATTTTCAGTTTTTCAGCTTCACCTGGGTCAATGCGGCGCTTGCCCAAACTAACACTGATACCAGGGTTATACACTTGCAAAGCATTAATTACGAGCGGAGTTTTGCCCATATTCTTAAGCATAAGTTGTCCTGACACCTTCTTTTTCTTACCAAGGGGAGGCAAAGTAATATGCGTGCTATCAAGTTGAGCAATAGGAGCCAACGCTTGTTGTGAGGGCGTTTCAATAAAGTCGGGCAGCAATGTAGCCGACACATTTATTTCATTTTCCTTGCTCACGCGGTCACCCATAAAGCGGCTCAAGTATACACTGGTTTGCGTCAGCCCCATGCTATGCAGTTCACTACTATTAAGTGTTAACAATATACGTCCTACTCGGCCTGGACGAATAACAGCAGGATCGGCGTGTGCTGTGATGTACTTTGGCAAGTGCATCAACTCTGGGCGATATGATTTTTTGCTACCATTTAATATAGAAAGTACTACACTTGGTGTGTCGCCACGATTAACGTCATCAAACTCTACATCATCTGTGCTTAAATAATAGTCACCCACCTTGTAGGGATAAGTTGAGGCTGCAGCCAACGTGTTGTTGTTCATGGCTACTACACCCACCAATTGCAAATAGTGTGGTTGAGCATCCATATTGGTGTAAACTGCCAATCCTTTGTTAAAGTGCCCCAACAACTCTGCATCATAGGTAGCCTTGATAAAACCTGTGCTACCAGGGCCAATAGGAGCTGTTGACCATTCAACGTTGGTGCAACCACAGTCAGAGCGCACATTGGTTATAAGCAAATCCTGTGTTCCCTTGTTTGTTACCTTAAAGGTGGCTGTTTGCGGATGTTGCCAAAGTAGCGAGCCCATCTCTTGCGTTGTATGGTCAAATTCAAACTGCGGCTGTGCTTGCAAACATAACGAAGTTGATAACATCAACAGCAGTAAAAGGAATATATGTTTCATTCTTTAATAACTTATTTACTCTTCACTATATAAAAATATGGGTGCAAAGTTAAGAAAAAAACGCGAGATGCCGTTTCGTATCAAGATAAGTTGCTATCTTCGCAATATTATTAAACACTTCATCCGTTGGCGGAATTATTGGTTAACGGGTTGACAAGTTAACAAGTAAGTAGGCTTTACTTATTATGTTAAAGTAAGAATGGTAAAAACTAAAAGAACTTGGCTAACATACCTATTAACCATTCACTTGTCAACTTGTTTGCTCATTCTGCCAACACGTAAGTAGGTAATCAAATTTATTTTTACATTGAAAGTGCGTTCTATGTAAAAATAATTTCTACTGACAGTATAAAATAAATTTGAACACCTACTTATACATAAAACTTTACATATGAAATTCATCTCATGGAATGTAAATGGGTTGCGTGCCTGCGATGGCAAAGGGTTTCGCGAAGCCTTTGCCACACTCAATGCCGATTTCTTTTGCTTGCAAGAGACTAAAATGCAGCCGCACCAATTAGATATAGCCTTTGATGGTTATCAATCGTTTTGGAACTCTGCCGAGAAGAAAGGCTATTCAGGCACGGCCATCTTTACCAAGCACCAACCTCTCAACGTTACTTACGGACTGGGCATTGAGGAGCACGACCACGAGGGGCGCGTCATTACACTCGAAATGCCTCAGTTCTTTCTTGTTACGGTGTATACGCCCAACTCACAAGATGGACTGCGACGACTTGACTATCGCATGACATGGGATGATGCTTTTCGTTGCTATCTGCAAGAACTTGACAAGCAAAAGCCCGTGATTGTTTGCGGTGATATGAATGTGGCACATCAAGAAATTGACTTAAAGAATCCCAAAACAAATAGGAAAAATGCGGGGTTCACCGATGAAGAGCGAAATAAGTTCAGCGAATTATTAGCTGCTGGCTTTACTGACACTTTTCGCTTTTTCAACCCCACAACTGAAGGCATTTATTCATGGTGGTCCTATCGATTCCGTGCGCGCGAAAAGAATGCAGGATGGCGCATTGACTATTTTCTCACATCCAACCGCTTACAGTCGCAGTTGACAGATGCAAATATTCACACCGAAATTTTTGGGTCTGACCACTGTCCTGTTGAAGTGGACATTAACTTTTAAACAGCATAACCTGTAGTATTGTGCAAGAAATATGCGTCTTACACAATAAACAACATAAACACATATACACATGAAACAATTCTTTAAGTATGTGCTTGCCACCATAGTGGGCATTTTTTGCACAGGTTTTTTGTTGAGCGTTATAAGTTTGCTCATGTTGGTTATAATTGCTATTGCTGGTAGTGGCACCCCCTCAGTTAAGGATGGTACCATACTACGCATCTCGCTCAATGGCTCTATTAACGAACGTGCTAAGGACAATCCTTTTTCAGAGCTCTTAGGCAACGACATAGCGCAATCACAAGGATTAGACGACATTATAAAGGCTATTAAAGTGGCCAAGACGAACAATGCCATCAGCGGCATTTATCTTGAAGGAGGTACTCTGATAGCTGACTATGCTTCGGTGCAGGAATTACGCAAAGCTCTGATTGACTTTAAACAAAGCAAAAAGTTCATTGTGGCGTATGGCGATAATTATGAACAAGGTGCCTACTACGTAGCCTCTGCAGCCGACAAGGTGATACTTAACCCCAGTGGTATGTTAGCATGGCATGGCATTGCCTCACAACCTATATTTTTCACTGACTTGCTTAAAAAGGTGGGTGTTAAGATGCAAGTGTTCAAAGTGGGCACATACAAGAGTGCAGTTGAACCCTTCATACTCACAAGCATGAGCAATGCCAACCGTGAACAGGTTACGGCCTTCATTGGTGACATATGGAAAAACGTGTGCAGAGATGTTGCAGCTTCACGTCACTTGCCCGCTGATTCACTCAATGCCTATGCCGACCGTTACATGACATTTACTGAGCCACAAAATTATGTCAAGGCACAGCTTGTTGACACATTAAGCTATGCTGATGGTGTGCGCACTCTGTTGCGTAATCTCAGTCAACAAGATAAGGTTAACTTTGTTTCACCTGTTGAATTAGCTAAACTTCACAAACCACAGAGTGGAGATGGCAGCATTGCAGTGTACTATGCACAGGGCGACATTGTTGACCAAGTTACCAGCAGTTCTATCACAAGCAACGAATCATATATTGTGGGGTCAAAGGTGGTTGAAGACCTTGACCGCTTAGCCAATAACGATGACATTAAGGCGGTAGTGCTCCGCATCAACTCGGGGGGTGGCAGCGCTTATGCTTCAGAACAAATGTGGAGAGCTATTCAATTGCTCAAAAAGAAGAAACCCGTGATTGTTTCAATGAGTGGCATGGCTGCCTCAGGTGGCTATTACATGTCGTGTGGAGCCGATTACATTGTTGCCGAACCCACCACTCTGACGGGTAGCATTGGCATATTTGGTATGATTCCAGATGTTAGCGGACTGATGACTGAAAAGTTAGGTCTACACTTTGATGTGGTAAAAACCAACAAATCATCAGACTTTGGTACAATGGGACGTGGATTTAATGCCGATGAAGCTATGGCCATGCAGCAATACGTTAATCGTGGCTATCGACTATTTATTAGTCGTGTAGCTGCTGGCCGACACATGACCCCTGAACAAGTTGACCACATAGGGCAAGGCCGTGTGTGGACGGGCAACCAAGCGCTCAAAATAAAATTGGTAGACAAACTGGGTACACTTGACGACGCCATTGCTGTTGCTGCACAACGTGCTAAGCTCAAGAGTTACACTGTTGTTGACACGCCTAACAAGGATAGTTGGATGGACCAACTGATGAACTCTACCATTAAACGTGACTACATGGAGGAGAAGTTGCAAGCTGCCTTGGGCGAATACTACGCTCCTCTACGCTTTGTTAGCACACTTAATGGTATGAAACCACAAGACTGCTTGCAAGCTCGCATGTTCTTTGTGCCCAATCTTAAGTAGTTGAGCTCCAGCTTACCATAGAGAGGTTGAAAAGAGAATCAAACTTTTCAACCTCACTATTGGCTAAGTTATAAATAGGTGCTCATTTTTATTTTACAAGTAGATATTATTTTACTCATTACATTCAATACATATGCAGCTTTGCTCATCACTTTTAGCACTCATTACCATGCCTTTGTCACTCATATGGGGCAGTGTGGCATGGCTGCGAGGTTGGATGTTTAACCATGGTTGGCTTCATTCACATCGCTACCCTCTCCCTATTATATGTGTAGGTAACCTTTCAGTGGGAGGGACTGGCAAAACACCACATGTTGAGTATTTGCTACATTTGCTCCACAACGAAGGTTGGCAGGTAGCCATGTTGTCACGCGGCTATGGCCGCCGCACAAAGGGCTACATTTTAGCTGATGCCACACGTCACACTGCTGCCGACATTGGCGATGAGCCTTTTCAGATGATGCATAACTGCCCTTTTGCCACCATAGCCGTGTGCGAAAATCGATGTGTAGGCATTGAGCATTTGCTAAAACTGCAGCCCCTCATTGACGTTATTGTGCTTGACGATGCCTATCAACACCGCTACGTGCAAGCAGGCTATAATGTGCTACTCACTGATGCTCACCGACTCTACACATACGATCACCTGTTACCTTGGGGGCGATTACGCGAACCCGCCAGTGCTGCTAAACGTGCACAAGCCATTGTTGTTACAAAGTGCTTGCCTCATGAGCGACCGCAATTGCAAACAGATAAGGGGCAACAACTCTTTTACAGCCATATTGTTTACAACACATTGCTAACTCCCGACATGCGACCTTTGCCTCAGCCATTGCTTCAAGGGCAAAACATACTGCTCATTGTAGGCATAGCTAACCCCGCACCTTTGGTCAAGCACCTACAGCAGCAAGGAGCTAACGTTGTAGTAGCTGCCTTTGCCGACCATCACACCTTTAATAGTAAAGATGTGCAACGCATCAATGACATGTGGCAACAACATGCATGCACTATAGCACTGACTACGCAAAAGGATATGACACGCTTGCTACCCGTCATGCCACAGCTCAACATTGCTTTAGCTGACAATTTATTAGTACAGCCCATCAGCGTACAAATAGAGTCAGTTCACACACAACCCAACGACTTATCATTTAATCAAACCATCATACAGTATGTTAGAACAAATCAAAGAAACCGCAGCTTGGATTAAAGAGCATACCCAATTGCGCCCTGAAACAGCCATTATACTTGGCACAGGTCTTGGTCACCTGGCCGAGGAGATTGATACCATTGACGAGTTTCCGTACAAAGACATTCCTAACTTTCCTGTTAGCACAGTTGAGGGACACAGCGGTAAACTCATTTTTGGCCGTTTAGGTGGTAAAGAGGTGATGGCGCTGCAAGGACGTTTTCACTACTACGAAGGGTACAACATGAAACAAGTAACCTTCCCCATTCGTGTAATGTATGAACTTGGCATTAAGAATCTCTTTGTGAGCAATGCTTCAGGTGGCATGAACCCAGACTTTAAAATTGGCGACCTCATGCTCATCACAGACCACATCAACTTTATGCCCGAGCACCCACTTCATGGTCCCAACTTCCCTACAGGCCCACGTTTTCCTGACATGCACGAAGCTTATGACCACGAATTTCTTGACATGGCGCGTGCCATAGCTAAGGAAAAAGGCATTCGCACTGTTGAGGGCGTATACCTTGCTACTCAGGGTCCCACCTTTGAAACACCTGCTGAATACCGCATGTATCACATTTGGGGTGCCGATGCAGTAGGCATGTCTACGGTTCCTGAGGTAATTGTGGCTCACCATTGTGGCATTCGCACCTTTGGCATAAGCATCATTACCGACTTAGGTGTTGAGGGCAAAATTGTGGAAGTAAGTCATGAAGAAGTGCAAAAAGCTGCCAATGCCGTGCAACCTCTTATGGCCGACATCTTCCGTGAAATGATTCATCGCATTTAAGCCCTATTTGAATTGCATTTAAACAGGCTTTGAAACTTATTCAAACACTTTTCGTAAAAAAGAGCGAGAGCTATAGCTTTCGTTCTTTTTTTTTTACGCAATGAATGAATATGAACACCTACTTAACAAAATAAGGCAGAACCAGCCATGTTCACACTTTCTTAACCAAAATGTCACAAACTCCCAACATCGCCCCTGTACTTTTGCACGTGAAAAAATACGAACTCTAATTTATAATCAGCAAACGTATGGAATGGATGTATTTGGGAATGGTCATATTCCTTTTCATTCTTGCCGCATTCGACCTTTGGGTAGGTGTAAGCAATGATGCGGTAAACTTTTTAAATTCAGCCATAGGCTCACGTGCAGCCAAGTTTCGCACCTTAGTGCTTATAGCTGGTATTGGTGTGTTCTGCGGCTGCGTGTTGAGCAATGGTATGATGGACATTGCTCGCCATGGCATTTTCTCACCGCAGTATTTTAGTTTTCAAGATGTCATGTACATTTATTTAGCAGTGATGGTAACAGACATTGTACTGCTCGACATCTTCAACTCATTTGGTATGCCCACCTCCACCACTGTGTCAATGGTGTTTGAATTGTTAGGTGCAGCCTTTGCTTTTACCATGCTTAAAATAGCAGACGGAAGCACAGCACTTAGCATGGCCGACTACTTAAACACATCAAAAGCACTTGAAGTGATTATGGGTATTTTCCTTAGCGTGCCCATCGCCTTTGTGTTTGGTTCACTCATACAGTACATTACCCGTATAGTATTTACATTTAGCATAGCCAAAAATATTCGTTACAAAATTGGCATTTTCGGTGGTATAGCCATCACTGCTATTCTTTACTTCATGCTATTCAAAGGCCTCAAAGACCTTTCGTTTATGAATGCCGATGTAAAGAATTACATTCACACTCACATTCTCATTATTTTAGGAAGCATTTTTGTGGTAGCCACCATCGTGATGCAGTTGCTTCACGCTTTCAAAGTTAACGTATTCCGCATTATCGTACTCATTGGCACATTGGCCCTATCAACGGCTTTTGCGGGCAACGACCTCGTTAACTTTATTGGTGTACCTTTAGCTGGTTTTTCATCATTCTGCGACTTTACTGCTAATGGAGCAGGCTTCACCCCAAGCACCTTTATGATGTCGTCATTAACCGAATCGGCTAAAACCCCCATTTACTTTTTAGCAGCAGCTGGCGCCATCATGGTATTTGCCTTAGCCACTTCAAAAAAAGCACGCAAGGTTACCGAAACCGAAGTTGGACTATCACGCAAAAATGAGGGCGACGAAATGTTTGGTTCATCAAAGGTAGCTCGTAGTTTGGTTCGTTGGGGCAACTCTATAGGCACCGCGTTGAGCAACATCACCCCTACTCCTATAGCTCGTTTCATTGATAGCAGATTCCAAGTACCCGAGGAGGCTATTGACAATCAAGCTGCCTACGACATGTGTCGCGCCTCAACTAACTTGGTTATGTCATCACTACTCATTGCCTTAGGCACCTCGCTTAAGTTGCCACTCTCTACCACATTTGTCACCTTCATGGTAGCCATGGGTTCATCATTAGCCGACCGCGCTTGGAGTCGTGAAAGTGCTGTATTCCGCATTACAGGTGTACTTACCGTCATTGGTGGTTGGTTCATCACTGCTGGTGTGGCCTTTAGTGCTTGTTTCTTTGTAGCCATGGCCATGAACTTTGGGGGCGTAGTGGCCGTTTTCATTATTGTAGCAGCAGGCATTTATAGCATCATACACAGCCAACAACGCTTTACCAAAAAGCAAAAAGAGTTGCAAGAGGGTGATATTCTCTTTCAGCAAATGTTGGCCGAAAAGGATCGTGAAGCCATTATTCCTATGCTTTCGCGCCACATGAACATGAGCATAGCCGAAACACTTGACAAGTATTCACACATATTGGCCGAGAGCACAGATGGATTATTCAGCGAGTCATTGCGTCCCATGCGCCATGCCTTGCGCGAACTCACCAAAGAAAAACGTGAACTAAAAAATCTTCGACGTCGTGAAACCATTTGCTTACGCCGTGCACAACCACCTGTTGCAGCCATACGTTTAAGCACTAACTTTCACCTTATTCATAACTCATTGCGTCAAATGCTCTATGGCATCATACGTATGGCCGAACCTGCACGCGAACACGTTGACAACAACTTCAGTCCGATTGAACCCGAGGTGTCAGAGCGTTTCTGCCGCGTTCGCAACGAAATGATAGCCTTAATGAATAACATATCTGAGAATATGCGTAACCAACGTGCCACCGACAACGATGCACTCATTGAGCAAAGTAAACAAATTGAATTGCACATTGCAGACTTCAATCAGCAAATGGGTATTGCCATTCAAGGCGAAGACAATAACTTGAATGCTTACACCTTAGTGCTGCACATGGGGCAAGAGTTACAACAACTTGCTTTTGAACTTAGCAGTCTGCTTACTACTGACAAGAACTTCCGCCAACAATTATAAAGCGCTAATGTATGAGTTGAAGAGTTGAAAATCTCAATAGTCCTCATTTTATCATTTGACTCTTGACTATTTTCGACTCTTCAACTCACCATCTTTTCAGAAATGTTCAACAACTCTATGAAATTCCTACTCTACACCTTACTATTAGCAGCAACCAGTTGCATTGCCACTCAAGCCCAAACAGCCGATTCTGTAAAAACTAAAAAGTTTAGCTATCTGCCTAAAGTGAGTGGTACAATACGCGCTAAGGCCGAATACCAAACAAACGAGAACGAGAGCCGATTTGAAGTGCGTACAGCCCGCGTGACTCTTGATGGTTTTGTTACTCCTATTGTTGATTATAAAGCAGAGATTGACCTATCAGACGAGGGCAAAATCAAAATGTTAGATGCCTATGCAGGAGTATTACCTACCAAGGGACTTGACCTACGCATCGGACAAATGCGTGTTCCATTCAGCATTGATGCACACCGTTCGCCCCACAAACAGTTCTTTGCCAATCGTTCATTTATAGCCAAACAAGTGGGCAACGTGCGCGATGTAGGCATTTATGGTGGCTATCGTTTTCAAAACATTCCTTTGCAACTTGAAGCGGGTGTGTTTAATGGTTCTGGACTTACCAACCAAAAGGATTATTGGACAAAGGAGTTCAACTTTTCAGCCAAAGTGCAATACTTCCTACCCGTGGGACTCACACTGCAAGCATCCGTTCAAAAAATTTCGCCTAATGGCATCAACACCTATCTTTACGACGGAGGCATCACCTTTCAACGCGGCAGATTCATGCTTGAGGGTGAATATCTGCGCAAACACTACCACAATGGCGCTTTTGCCAACGTGAATGCATGGGACGCTATGGCTTGTTACAACCAACCCTTACACAAGGTGTTTAGTAAAATTAGTTTTTTAGCTCGTTACGACGTGATGGATAATCATGCAGATGGAACGCTCGACGATAAAGGTCAGCTCAAACTTACTGATGGGAGTCGACAACGTGTAACGGGAGGTGTCACCTTAAGTATGGCCATGAATAAAAAAGTGTTGGCTGACATCCGACTGAATTACGAAAAATACTTTTACGACAACATTGATTTGGCCAAGCCCTCTGAACGTGACAAAGCGGTGGTGGAACTGGTGGTACATTTTTAATCATAAAAAGTGTGTTTTAAAAATAGGACAACGAGTTGGCAAGTTAATGGGTTAACAAGTTGACAGGTAAGTTTGTCAAGCTATTTAAGTTTCATGTCATTCTTATTTTCACGTAATAAGTAACGCATGGCATACTAACTTGTTAACCCGTCAACTTGTTAACTTGTCACCCCGTTAACCTATCAACTTAGTAACCCGTTAACTCAAAAAAACGCCAACGGGTTAGGACATAGATTTTATAAGTAAGCAGCACAAAGCAAAATTCTTTGCTTTGTGCTTTGTTCTTCAATCACCTTGCAGTACCTTTGCAAACAAATCAAAAAAACAACACATTATATAATATGATGACAGCTAACGAAATCCGCGACTCATATAAAAAATTTTTTGAGTCAAAAGGACATACCATCGTGCCATCAGCCCCGATGGTAATAAAGGACGACCCTACGCTCATGTTCACCAACGCTGGTATGAACCAGTGGAAGGACATCATACTCGGGCAACGCGACCCTGAGCCACGCCGACGCGCAGACTCACAAAAGTGCTTGCGTGTAAGCGGTAAGCACAACGACTTGGAGGAAGTAGGTCACGACACCTACCACCACACCATGTTCGAGATGTTGGGCAACTGGAGCTTTGGCGACTATTTTAAAGAGGGCGCCATTGACTATGCATGGGAGTATCTCGTTGATGTTTTGCACCTAAACCCTGCAGACCTTTATGTAACCGTGTTCGAAGGTTCTGAAGAGGAAGGCCTAAAGCGCGATGAAGAAGCCGCATCATATTGGGCAAAGCATGTGCCTGCCGACCACATTATTAATGGTAACAAGCACGACAACTTTTGGGAAATGGGCGACACAGGTCCCTGCGGTCCTTGTTCTGAAATTCACCTCGACAGCCGTACAGCTGAAGAGAAAGCTAAAGTTCCAGGACGCGAATTGGTCAATAAAGATGACCCCCAAGTAATCGAAATTTGGAATATTGTGTTCATGCAATTTGAGCGTAAAGCCAATGGTTCACTCGTGCCATTAGGCATGAACGTAATTGATACGGGTATGGGATTTGAGCGTTTGGTACGTGCCATTCAAGGCAAGAACTCAAACTATGACACCGACATTTTCCAACCCATCATTAAGAAAATAGCTGAGCTTTCGGGCTTTGAATATGGCAAAGAAGAGAAAATTGATGTAGCCATGCGCGTTATTGCCGACCACTTGCGTGCCATTTCATTCTCTATTGCCGATGGTCAGTTGCCCTCAAATGCTAAAGCAGGTTACGTTATACGCCGCATTTTGCGCCGCGCTGTGCGTTACGCTTATACCTTCTTAGGACAACGCGAAGCTTTCCTTTGCAAGCTTGTGCCTACTTTGGTACACGAAATGGGGGATGCTTATCCCGAACTCAAAGCTCAGCAAGTACTTATTGGCCGCGTAATGCAAGAGGAGGAAGAAAGCTTCCTTCGCACTCTCTCAACAGGTATCAACATGCTTGAGGGGGTTATTGCTCAAACCAAGAAAGAGGGTAAAAACGTGGTTGAGGGCGAAAAAGCCTTTACCTTGTTCGATACTTATGGTTTCCCACTTGACTTAACCGAACTCATTTGTCACGAAAATGGCCTTGAAGTTGACGAAGCTGGTTTCGACACCGAAATGCAAAAGCAAAAGGAACGTGCACGTAATGCAGCTGCTGTTGAAACTGACGATTGGGTTGTTTTGAACGAAGGCGAAACACAATTCTTAGGTTGGGACTTAACTGAATGCGATTGTCACATTCTGCGTTATCGCCGCGTACAGCAAAAGAAGCAAACTTACTATGAATTGGTGCTCGACCAAACTCCCTTCTACGCTGAAATGGGTGGCCAAGTAGGTGACCAAGGTGTACTGATGGATGGTGATGACAAGGTGGAGATTTTTGACACAAAGCGCGAAAATAACTTGCCTATTCACTTAACTAAGAAGTTGCCCGCACACCCTGAAGCTACCTTCCACGCTGTTGTGAACGAGAAACTGCGTCGCGGTAGTGAAGCCAATCACTCTGCCACCCACCTGCTCGACCAAGCCTTGCGCGAGGTGCTCGGCACCCATGTAGAGCAAAAGGGTTCACTCTGTACTCCCGACTACTTACGCTTTGACTTTTCACACTTCCAAAAGGTTACTCCTGAGGAATTGCGCCAAGTTGAACGCATTGTTAATCGTCGCATACGCGAAGATATTCCCTTGCAAGACCACCGCAATGTTCCTATGGAAGAGGCTAAGAAGCTGGGTGCCATTGCCCTCTTTGGCGAGAAGTATGGCGATAAAGTACGTGTGGTTCAGTTTGGCAAGAGTGTTGAATTCTGTGGTGGATGTCACGTTAAGAGCACAGGCCGCATTGGTTTGTTCCGCATCGTTAGCGAGAGCAGCGTAGCTGCAGGCGTACGACGCATCGAGGCCATCACGAGCGAAGCTGCTGAAGAGAGTGTTTACGCACAACAAGATATGCTCACCAACCTCAAGTCGTTCTTCAACAATGCCAAGGACCTTACGGCCGTTATCAAAAAGACCATTGAAGAAAACGATGGATTGAAAAAGCAAGTTGAAGGTTATGTAAAGGAACAACTCAACACCTTGCGCGACAAACTCGTAGCTAACGCTGAAGAGAAGGATGGTGTTAAACTCATTAAGTCTGTTATTCCTACTGCTATTGAGCCTAACGCTGTAAAAGACCTCGCTTTCCAAATAGCTAACACCTTGCCCAACGACACTTTGTGTGTATTTGGTTCAACACATGAAGGCAAGCCCTTGCTCACAGTTATGATTAGCAAGAACTTGGTTGAAAGCCGCAAGCTCAACGCGGGACAAATGGTGCGCGAAGCTGCCAAACTCATCAAGGGTGGTGGCGGTGGTGCCCCCCACTTTGCTACAGCAGGTGGTAAGGATGCTGCAGGACTTGAGGATGCTGTAAAGAAAGTCATAGAAATAGCATTTGCTTAAACACATCTTGAGCCTAAATTAAAATCGACACACAATGAAGAGTGTTGTCCACAATAGCCACAAGCTACCCTGAGTCAACACAACTCTTCAACAAATATTTTTGTAATATTACCCTTAACTTTATGAGGTTATAATGTTGTCGCCTGCTTAGTGACAACGCTATAACCTCATAATTATTATTAACATTCAGCCCATCAAATAATAGCAACAATGAAGGAAGTTACAATTGAGACACTAGCGCATGAAAACGCTTTTGAACTAATAGGTAAAGAGTGGATGCTTGTTACAGCTGGCACCAAAGACAACTTTAACATGATGACAGCCTCATGGGGTGGCATCGGTTGGCTATGGAACAAGCCTGTGGCCTTTATATTCATTCGTCCTGAACGCTACACTTACCCACTCATTGAGCAAAACGAACATCTAACCCTTTCATTTTTAGGGAACGACGAAGCCGCTCGCAAAATATATAATTTCTGCGGTTCTAAATCGGGACGCGACTATGACAAAGTGAAAGAGACGGGACTTCAATCTATTGAAACAGCACATGGTGCCATCACCTATGAACAAGCACGACTCACCATTGAAGGTCGCAAAATGTTCCGTTCTGCATTCAAACCTGAAGATTTTCTTGATAAAGAAGCATTAACTCGCTGGTATAATGATCAACCTGGCGGTTCGCTACACACCATGTATATTGTTGAAATTGAAAAAGTATATGTAAAGTAAGCACTTACCTTACATTTGAACTTAAACGTTCATAGGGCATATTGATTACTCCCCATGCAAAAGGAATAAACAATATGCCCTATTTTTGTTTTTTGAGCAGTATTTTAGGTAAATTCAAATGAAGAGCCCCAACCTATTCGTTCATTTCAGCATCTAAAAAAGCATCAATCATTTCAATACCCTTTAAAGTAGCACATCCACGAATGTAAGGTATTACAGTATTAACGAAGATTTCACGCTGCGAATACTCATTCACCAAACCATTATGCACTACGCTGTCAAAGTTAGCAGCCAATTGACGTGCCACAATGCGAAAGTTTACATCAGAGCGAAACATACCTTGTTCAATACCTTTATTCAAAAACTCCACCGACTCATCCTCTTGTGCCTTTTGATGTGCCTTGATGTGTGCCACCACTTTAGGAAACTTGTGAATGTCGGCATAAAAGGCTGACTGCACCTCATCTAATTCCTTCATTTTACTCCCAAACACCCTTAGCAAAAAGCTCAACACATTATCAGTGTTATGAAATATTTGCTCCAAGGTTTGCTGCATTTCATGCTCATGATTTTCAACACAAGCCAGCAGCAATTGCTCCTTGTCAGTAAATATTTGGTAGAGAGTGCGTTTTGACATGGTCATAGCATGCGCAATATCATCCATTGTTACATTGCGTATACCACGTTGGTGAAACAGAGTTGAAGCCTGTTCTATAATATTTTCACGCACATCCTGGCGCTGCTGTATTGGTTTCAAAGGGGTTGACATATCTCGGTGGTTTGATTACAAATGCAAATGTACAAAAACTTTTTATTGCTTCATAGTTTTACACTATATATTACATAAACACATTTTGTTTTATGTTTTAAAGCATAAATGCTAAAAATAATGTATCCTATCATTTATGTTTTTAAGTATTATCCATTACATTTGCATTATTACAATGTGATAAATTTGCATTAAGGACACTTTACAAACCCCATTAAAACAACACGTTGATTATGAAGAAATTGTTATTTGCCCTTATCATAGCCTTGGGTGCCATAAATGCACAAGCACAAAAAACGCCTCATGCCATTGGCGCACACTTTGGTGGTTCAACTATTGACCTTGAATACCAATACCACTTTAGCAAGCGCAACTTTTTAGATGTTACTGCGGGGGTTTTCAACCTTTCTGATGGTTTTGCTATGCAAGCCGTTTATAATTGGAACTTTAAACAGTGGCCACAATGGACACCTCGCTTTGCCACTTGGAAGTTTTGGGGTGGTTTTGGTGGAGGTATTGGCCATTATGAACATGACGACTACGATGGCATGTTCATTGGTCCTGTAGGAACCATTGGCTTTGGCTTTACGCTGAAGGATGTTCCCTTTACCCTTGGACTCGACTATCGTCCGATGGTAGCTTTCAACTTAGGACATGGCGATGCCATCATCGACAGAGGTTTTCGCAACATTGGTTTAACACTTACTTATCGCTTCTAAGCCTCTAACGCCCCTTCAAAATTTGTTTTGGTGGAGAAACTCGGCATAAACAAAACAATGAAACACAAAAAATTACTTATTTCGCTTGCCCTGCTCATTGTAGTGCTATTGGCTCTTACAATTACTTGTCCCAAAGCTGACGACCACCGCGAAGCCATTCGTAGCGAGGTGGCAAGTGCCATGAGCCAATCTCTCCAATCGAATGGTGCTGATGCTTTTTCACCATTCATTAAATCCATCATCGTGCCGGCTGCAGTCAATTTAATAATAGTAGATAACTACACAGTATGCTCTATAGGCCGATTTGAGTGGAAAGGAAAAAGTAGTGTTATATCGGTAGGCATACTGGGGCACGTTTATGTTCTCAGTAGCAACGAACGATTAGACAAGAAGCTACAAGACTTGGTTACTGACGAAACTAAGTAGCATACGAACATACACAACAAAGCGGAACTTCAACTGAATGGTAAAGTGTGATAGCTTATCCCCATTCGGTTGAAGTTCCGCTTTGTATAGTATATGCATTACTGATGATTGCAAATTTTTGTAGCATCAACAGTGAAATCAGTCGTATCATTTTCGCAGGGCTTAAACTTACCCTTCGCTGCCAAAAAGTCAACTAGCTCTGCAGCAGTCATGCCTTGAGCCGAACAAGTGTAAAAGCGTTCATCAGCCCCAAACTTACTAACTATGGCATCCACCAAAGCTTGCTGGGTGGCATAATGATTTCCTTTCATCATCTGAAGTACCTCATGTCCGTGTGTCATAATATATTGCAATTTAATTTTACGCTATGTTAAGTAGGTGTTCACCATAATGGGCACCTCAATTTCATCACTCGGCCAACGTGGCTGATAAATAAGTGATACGGGTTTACCGCCTATCCCACTCCAATCAATGCTACGAAGTTTATAAAAGTCGGGTTGTCCAAAATCAAATGAGCGTCCAAAGAGCAAAATAGCATGTCGTGCCTCATCAACCTTCCATACACCGCCACCATATGGACACGTTTCACCTGGGCCAAGTAACTCACGATGCAAATATACGTGGCCAAACTTCAACACACCATCTTGATTGATAATAAACTTTTGATACATGGGTTATGTAGTATTGAAAAACTAAATAGGTGATCAAAAATACACAAAAGCATTCTGACCACCTACTTATTATTTATCTTTTTTTCCAAACACTGAAAAGTGTACGTAACGCTTGGGGTGTGCCTTTAGGTCAATCATCAGCGAATCAGCATTACTCAGTGTTGAATTCAATTTGTCATATACACCACGATCATTCAAGAATAATCCTAACGTATTATCCTTACTCTTCAGTTTAGCATCAAGCGAATTAGACATATCGCCCAATTTATTGGACAGGTTATGTGCACTGGCCAACGTTTCATTCACACTATTCAGCGTAGTTTGCACATCGAGCGCAGCCAATTTACCTGTCAGTTTTTCAGCATTGGCACTGGTGCGGTTCAAGTGTCCTACCATTTGCGGTATGTCAGTTTGCATCATTGCATTCAACTTTACCGAAGTCTGCTTTAAGTTTTCAGTGATAGCTTGTGCATTATGCAAAGTGCCAGCAAGCGCAGGGTCACCAGTTAAGCGGTTAAGGTTGTTCATGATTGAATCAAGTTTGGGCAGCATCTTTTCAATTTGTGGCACCATAGCCGTTACCCTTTCCATTGCTCCCTCATGCATAGAGCCCTGAATGGTGTCGCCAGGCTCTAAATTATTTGTTGGGTTAGGACCTAACACCAACGCCATTTTAACACCCCCCATCAGTTCAGCCTCAAGCTCGGCATGTGTTTGCTTAGGCACCCGCATTTCATCATCCAGTTCAATGCCCACTACTACATATTCGCCACGACTATAATCATAATCAATGGTGCGTACAATGCCCACGGGGTAACCATTAGCATACACAGCATTCGATACAGCCAATCCAGCTACATCTTTGAACTTTACATAATATGTATTAGTTGATCTGAACACATTAACGCCCTTCAAGAAATTGAGTCCTATAAAAAGTAGGACCAACGCTACTACAGCGGTGAGGGCAATTTTCATTTCCTTTTTCATTGTCAGTTTATTGTGAGTTGGGTCACTTACGCGTTAGCAGAATTAGTTGACAAGCTAACTAAAAAAATCCGCCAACGGCTATCACTTCTTTTCTTGTTCCTTAGCACGTGCCTCAGCTACCGAAACGGCCTTGCCATTTACATAAGCCACCACATAGGCTGTGCTTAACTTTGCCTTAACAGTTCGTAATGACTTTTGTGCCTCAGCATAAGTTGCATAATTGCCATAAAAGTACTTATACATGGAACCTTCTTTCACACGATTCACGCTTAAGCCCTTAAATTGTGCATCAGTGGCTTCAATGCCCATTTTTCCAGCTCCCACCTGTATGCGATAGGTTATTTTTTGCTTTGACTTAGTGGCTGCTGTCGATTTCGTTTTAGGCTTTTTATCGGCAAAGTCCTTTACGTCCTTTGCTTTTGTGTTTTTAGTCACATGGGCTTTTTTGTCATCCGTATCCTTTTGTTTGCCTTTTTCGGACGAGGTTGCTTTTGAGCCTTTATCAAGCACTTTCTTGTCCGTGTGCTGATTGGCCTTTTCTGTCTTACTCTCCTGCTTTGCTACAACCTTGGTTTTTGTGGTTGTTTCCTTTGGCCTTTGCACTTTTTCTTTAGGCTTCAGAGCATTGTCCTTTGGTTGGGTAGTGACATTTGCTTTTGTTTTATCAACACTCTTCGCTGTGTTAGGAGTTTTTGACTTCGAAGTGCTTTTAGGTTGTTCTTTAGAAGCTACTACAGGATTCGGTTTCACAACAGGCTTAGCTGCAGCTACTTGAACAGGTGCTGCGGCTGCAACTTTAGGAGCAGACTTTTGCGACGAACGTTTACTCACATTCACCACTTCATCCTTTGGTTCAGCCACCAATCGTGCAGTAGGCACAGCTGCTACTGGCACAACAGCCACATCTTTATTGCGTTGTGAAGCCACTACAGGCTCAACCACAGCTGAGGGCTCAGCCACAGATGAAGCATTTGCTGCAAAACGTGTTGGCAAATTTTCAGGTATGTCGTGTGCACTCTTTTCGTGCATTCGTCTGTAGGTTAAGAACCCATTATATATGCTACGGCTCAGTTTGGCCACACCTTGTTGTGAGTTAAGATAAGTTTCCTCAGCAGGAGTGGTGATAAAGCCCAACTCGGTTAGTACTGAAGGCATCGAAGTGTTGCGCAACACCAAGAAACCAGCTTGGTGCACACCCTTATTGGGGCGCCCCGCTTGTGTGTACTGTTTTTGAATGCAACTGGCCAAGTCGACACTTTGCTTCATAAACTTATCTTGCATGAACTCAAAGATGACATAGCTCTCGGCTTTGTTTGGATCAAAGCCTTGATAGGTTCTCTTGTAGTCGCTCTCAAGTGTAATGACAGAGTTTTCGCGCTTTGCCACCGCCAAGTTTGCACTGGCACGCGCCATACCTAAGGTGTAGGTTTCTGAACCATAAGCTATACGCCCGTTGGGCAATGCATTGGTGTGAACCGACACAAACAAGTCGGCCTTACTATTATTGGCTATGTCTGCACGGCGCTGCAAGGGGATAAACACATCTGTTTTACGTGTATACACCACCTTCACATCAGGACAATTCTCTTCAACCAACTTACCAAAAGCCAATGCCACGCTTAGGTTTATATTCTTTTCTTTTGAAAAAGCTCCTACGGCTCCAGCGTCGTGTCCACCATGCCCAGCATCAATTACGAGTGTAAAGTTACGCTTTTCTACGCCAGCCCACGCAACAATTGGCAGGATTGCGACAAATAGAACACAATATAGGTATTTAAACTGAGTTAACTTCATATGAATAAATAATTGGGATAGGATATGTGTTTATACTTCCTTGTTCCGTTTGCAAAAATACAAAATAAAAACCTATTTTTCATTTTTCAAAACTAAGATGATGCAACAGTTTTGCAGAATTGTGTAATACGGCTTCTATTTATAGCACGTATCTTTGCATCTGTAAAACGAAACTTTGAATGGTTGGTTACTTACTGATGGGTTCTAAGCTATGCTTATATGCCACTTTTGTTACAACAATAATGAAGGCACCCATTTATTATAGCGCCACTCATTACTAACATATTAACGCGTTGGCGGAATTAGTAAACATGTTGACAAATTAACGGGTTAACAGGTAAAATTGCCAAGTTCTTAAGCTTTTTACCATTCAGAATTTAACATAATAGGTTAAGTAAAGCATACTTACTTGTTAACCTGTCAACTTGTTAACCCATTAACCAATAATTCCGCCAACGGATTAACATATTACCAACACAATGAACAAAACCAGACGTACCTTACTTTCGGCTACAGCCTTGGCCTTGACATTGACCGCATACGGACAAGCCGAAACCGACTCCATCTCTCCATCTGCTGAGAAGCAATTGAATCAGGCTCAGGTGGTGGGCAAACGTAAATCGGTATCGCGCATGAATGGCCCCGAGAACTCACTATTGCTATCGCGCACTGAATTGTTCAAAGCTGCTTGCTGCAACTTAGGTGAGAGCTTTACTACCAACCCTTCAGTTGACGTAAGTTATAGTGATGCAGCTACAGGTGCCAAGCAAATTAAGTTGTTAGGGTTAGCAGGCAGCTATGTACAAATGTTGAGCGAGAATGTGCCTGACCTTCGTGGAGCAGCTGCCCCCTATGCGTTAGGTTACGTGCCTGGACCTTGGATGCAAAGCATTCAAGTATCGAAGGGGAGCGCTTCTGTTAAAAACGGATACGAGAGTATTACTGGGCAGATAAACGTGGAATACAAAAAGCCACAAGCTGACCCTTCGGTTGAAATAAACCTTTATGGTGACACTAAAAGCCGCATTGAAGCAAACTTTGATGGTAACATCCACCTTGACAAGTCAAAGAAACTAAGTACTGGCCTATTGGCACACTACGAGGATAACTTTGGACATCATGACGAAAACCACGATGGCTTTCTTGACAAGCCTAAAGTGCGTCAGGGCAACATTATGAACCGTTGGGCTTGGATGGGCGACCATTACATTTTTCAAGCTGCTATAAGCGGACTGACCGAGAAGCGTGAAGGCGGACAAACATTGCATGCTGGACACGCCATTGAGGGAGATGCCTACAAAATTAACATGGAGACAACACGTTTTAATGGCTTTGCCAAAAATGCTTTTGTGCTAAACAAGGAGCATGGCACTAACTTGGCTCTTATCCTTTCAGGCACTTACCACGACGCTGATGCCACTTATGGACACCGCATTTACGATGTTACACAAAAAACAGGGTATGCCTCATTGCTTTTTGAGACGAACTTTAACGATATGCACAGTCTGTCTGCTGGACTGAGTTTGAACCACGACTACTACAATCAGCAGTATCGCATGGCGCATGATGTGAACCTGCCCTTGCAACAACTCAACGAAAAGGAAACTACGCCTGGTGCTTACGCTCAATACACACTCAATTGGCACGACAAATTAACCTTTATGGCTGGTTTACGTGCTGACCACAGTTCGGTGTATGGAACGTTTGTTACACCACGCTTTCACGTGAAATATGCCCCCAACCACGTGTTCAGCCTACGTCTTTCGGCAGGCAAAGGCTACCGCACGGTGCATGCTTTGGGTGAGTTCAACTACCTTATGGCCAGCAACCGTACTTGGGTTATAGACCAGCTAAAGCAAGAGGCTGCATGGAACTATGGGGCAAGTGCCAACTTTAAGTTACGCTTAGGAGGCCATATTCTTGACTTAAATGCTGATTATTACTTTACCAACTTTAAGCAACAAGCTGTAGTTGACTACGACACTGATAATGAGCACATTTACTTGCGCAACCTTAATGGGCATCGTTCTTACTCACACACCATGCAAGTGGATGCCACTTACCCCTTGTTCCGCGGCATGACTCTAACTGCAGCTTATCGCTATAATATGGTACGCCAATACACAGGTGGACGTGTGCAAGAGAAACCTTTCACCAGCCGCTACAAGGGGCTGCTCACAGCCTCTTATAAAACACCGCTCGAACTTTGGCAGTTTGACATTACAGCGCAACTGAATGGTGGAGGTCGCATACTGACTAATGGTGTTGAAGGGGCTGCCACTCGCTTTTCGACTTATGGCCAGTTGAATGCGCAAATCACACGTTGGTTCCGCCACTTCAGCATTTATGTAGGTGGTGAAAACCTTACGAACTATAAGCAACATACACCTATACTACATGCCGAACACCCTTGGAGCGATCAGTTTGATGCCACACAAGTGTGGGGCCCCGTACATGGTGCCATGGCTTATGCTGGTATTAGAATTAACTACTAAATAATGTAAAAACATGACAACACATAAGTATCCAGTGCGTGGCATGAGTTGTGCTTCATGTTCGGCTCACGTTGACAAAGCCTTGCGCTCTGTTAATGGTGTAAGCGAAGTGAATGTTAACTTAGCCACCAACATGGCTAAAGTAACCTTTGACGAGGCTCAATGCACTCCCTTGCAACTGCAAAAGGCTGTTAGCGACATGGGGTTTGAACTGCTCATTGACCAAGAGGTGAACGAACCCACAAATTCGGCCACATCACACGCTGAAAACGAGCCGTCCACCATTAGCAAAAGCATGGCTATAGGGGCTTTAGCAGTAGCCATTCCGCTATTAGTTCTAAGCATTGTGCCTGGACTATTTGCAGGACAAGAGGTTGCTCTCTTTTTTCTTTCCAGCTACTCCTTATATAAATATGGCCGCATATTTTATAGTTCTGCCTTCAAACTGCTAAAGCATGGCACCTCAAACATGGACACCCTGGTGGCTCTGAGCATTAGCGTGTCGTATGTGTATAGTTGTGCCAACCTATTTTTTCCTCAATGGTTTACTGCGCACGGCATGCAACCCCACCTTTACTTTGATAGTGTGGGTGTGATTACGGCCTTTATATTATTGGGGCGCATGCTCGAAGCGCGTGCAAAAGGGCGCACCACTAAGGCTATTAAAGACTTGATAGGCTTACAACCCAAACAAGTAACCATTGTCTTTCCCAATGGCACTCAACACGTCAAAACCATTGATAAAGTGAAGGTGGGCGATGTGTTATTGGCACGACCAGGCGAACGCTTAGCTGCCGATGGCACAGTTGTTGAGGGCTGTTCAAACGTTGATGAAAGCATGATTAGTGGCGAGCCTTTAGCTGTAAGTAAAGAGGTGGGTAGCAAAGTTATTGCTGGCACTATTAATAAGAATGGTACGTTGCGCTATCGTGCTGAACACACCAAGGGCGACACTTTGTTAGGACAAATCATTAACATGGTGCAGGACGCACAAGGTAGTAAAGTGCCCGTGCAACACATGGTTGACCGCATAGCTGCTGTGTTTGTGCCCGTCATCATGGGCATTGCCATCATGAGTTTGCTTGCATGGCTATTGCTCTCACCCACTAACGGATTGACACACGGCCTCATAGCCATGGTGTCTGTCTTGGTCATTGCTTGTCCTTGCTCTTTGGGATTGGCCACTCCTACTGCCATCATTGTAGGCATTGGTCGCGGAACCGCACAGGGCATTCTCATTAAGGATGCCAATTGCTTGCAATCGGCTCGCCACATCGACTGCATTTTGTTGGACAAAACGGGTACGCTAACCATAGGACAGCCTCAAGTAACAGACTCGTTTTATGATGGCAATAGCGAATTATATCGTTCCGTGCTACTATCTATTGAGTATGAGTCTGAGCACCCATTGGCTGAAGCCATATGCCATTCGCTCAAAAATGTTGAACGCAAGCCTGTTATTAACTTTTGTAAAATTGAAGCAGGCGGCATTCAGGGTGACGTGAATGGTTGCACCTATTATATAGGTAGCCCTACACTCATGCAACAAAAAAAGTGTAACTTTACAGCGATTACACAAAAGTTGATTCACGAATGGGAAGCAAAGGCTGCAACAGTGGTGTGTTTGGCTCATAGCAATAAAGTAGTAGCCATTGTTGCCATTTGCGATAGTTTAAAATCCACTTCGGTTCAAGCGGTGAAGGCATTGATGCAAATGGGCATAACCCCTTACATGCTCACGGGCGACAACGAGGCTACTGCGCAAGCCGTGGCTGCACAAGTGAACATAAAACATTACAAGGCTCACCTATTGCCTGCTGACAAAGCCAACTTTGTACGCCAATTGCAAGCCGAAGGCCACCATGTGGCCATGGTGGGCGACGGCATTAATGATAGCGCAGCATTGGCTCAAGCTGACTTGAGCATTGCTATGGGACGTGGCAGCGACACGGCCATCAACTCTGCTATGATTACTTTGCTAACATCCGACTTATCACGACTGCCACAAGCCATCCACCTATCGCAACGCACCATGCGCACCATTCAGCAAAACCTGTTTTGGGCTTTCATTTATAATGTTGTGAGTGTGCCCATTGCTGCTGGTGTGCTCTACCCTATTTGTGGATTTATGCTAAGCCCCATGATTGCTGGAGCGGCCATGGCTCTAAGTAGCGTAAGCGTGGTAACTAACTCGCTTCGCCTTAGGAGCGGAAAGCTATAAGTAGGTGCTTTATTACACATGGGGCAAGAAGCTAAAAAGTTTGGCAAACCTACGAGTTAACTCGTTTACTTGTTTACCAACATCGCTGATTACGCATAAGAATAACACAATTCTATAACAAGATTATGAAAAAGTTTTTATCATTCATGCTGATGGCATTGGTCAGCACAAGTGTTGCTTTGGCCAAGGACATCAAGACGGTAATTGTTACAACTCAACCACAAATGCACTGCGTTAATTGTGAGAACAAAATTAAAAAGAACTTACGCTTTGAACGTGGCATTAAGGACATCATCACAAGTGTGCCCGATCAAACTGTTACCATTAAGTACAACGCTAAAAAAACGTCTATCGAAAAACTATTGAAAGCCTTTACTAAGTTTGGTTACACCGCTCGTGAATTGAAAGAGGGTGAAAAGGTTGCTGCTGACGATAGCGCCAGCAAATGCAAAATGTAACACAGTTTTTCAATGTAAAGATAAAAGGCCAAAAAGGGTTGATTGAATACATCTGCCCTTTTTGGCCTTTAGTGTTAACCTTACGCTAATAAGTAGGTGATATTCATCTCCAACCTATTCACTTCGATGCCATCACATATTGATTTATATTGGTGTCCACTAAAACTCATAAGAGCATAGGAATTCTATCAGCAATGCACATTAACAGGCTCTGCGGATATCTTTATGAAAAGGTAAGCCCCCCTTAGTAAAATAAAGTTGGTTCAGGAGGTATGAATTTTATAGTTCACTCCTATTATCTTGTACCATTGAGTACTATGTAAGTATTCAATCCATAAAAAAACGCGTTGACGGAATTAGTAAACAAGTTGACAAGTTAACGCGTTAATAGGTAAGTTTGTCAAGCATTTTAGCTTCTGACCATTTTGACTTTAACATCATAAATGGTGTATAGTAATGGTAAAAGAATAAGTTGAGCAATTTTTGCATGTATTTTTAGGCGTTTTTGAAACCTGAGCGAAGGAGCATAGTAGGCTATGTGACTGAGTGAAGGTTTCAAAAAAGACAAAAAGACATGCTCGTTTAATACCTACTTAATTTTTCTCTAAAGAAAGCCCCTGATTGAGTAAAGACGGTCTTCAGCCCTTGCTAAATCAGTACATCTACTTACTGCAATTGTACTCTAAGCACAATGCAGATACTTAACTTTGTCATAGGAGTGATGCTAAAGAACGAAGTATATCAGTACTCTCTTTCGTCCAACGTATGGTTGGACGAAAGAGATATCAAGATACCTTGCCTTTTCAATCGTACTACTCTTTTGTATAGCCTATGGCTAAACGATAAAGTCAAACGATATTTGAGGGTAAACATATTGATATAATATAGCTGAGAATATAGTATTCTAAGGCATACAATGCGTATCTACCCTACTATTCTAAACGATTTCATCAAATTGGAAAGGTAGCAAATCGCTAATACTATTAAGCACCAACACTTCGCGCTGCCCGTATAACAAAACGCGCAACGGATGCTTAGCTCGAGTTTGAGCTTCAATTAAAGCTTGTCGACATACGCCACAAGGCGATATCGGACATTGTGTAAACTCGCCATCCGTTCCACGAGCAGCAATAGCTATGGTGCAAATAGAAGCATCAGGATAGGCAGCGTTAGCATAAAACATGGTGCAACGTTCAGCACAAGTTCCTGCACCAAAGGCGGCATTCTCTTGATTGCTACCTGCCATTATCATGCCATTCGACAATTTCACGGCTGCCCCTACACTAAAATTTGAATAAGGTGCATAGCTTGTATAAGTAGCTTTTTGAGCTGCAGCAACCAAATCAGCGTCCTCCTTACTCAATTCGCTCATTGCACACGACTTATAGTTGATTTGAATGGTTTTATTTTCCATCTTACACATTACTTTTATGAGTAATTCAAGTTAACTACCACAAACTTACAAAAGTTTTCGGTATGAGCCACATTCAAAGGCATTTATTTACAAGTTCAATCACATATTTTGTAATACTAAGGTTTCAGCCTTGATTGTTGAATGCTAAAAATCGGTTACACACATCATTTTTGTACACTTTTGCTTTGCATTCTATTCTGATGGCATTAACTTTGCACTCGTAAAAATGATACAATAAACAGTAAAAGTTTAATCAGTTTGCCGAAACGCGGCAGACACAAAAGACGCAAAAAATGGAAAAGAACAAGATGATCGTGATGCTTCAGTACCGCATCCAGCGCTATCAGTCGATGGGCAACGGCACTATGTGCCAAAACCTCATCAGCGAGTTGAACAAATTGCAGACTTCACAAGCTGCTAACACACAGGCTAACTAAGCCTTTCATTTGGTTTGATTTTAATTATTCAAATACATAGAAAACGGACGCAAACTCCTTCATGGTTTTTGCGTCCGTTTTTTTATTAAAAAATGTCCTATTCATTCTGATGAGAAAAAGGAGCACACTTGTCGCCTACTTACAGGTGACTAAGCCTCGTCGTCTTCTTCATCCACCTCAACTGTCTTAGTTACCTTGCGCTTTACCACAGCACCTGTAGCTTTGCCAGCACCACGGAATATTTCGTTCTTACGATCAATCGTAAATGCACGGAACTTACCGCTCACACGCGCCAACTTAGTGCCATTTTTTGTTAGAGCAGCGTCATCTGTAATCCATTTCTCAGCACGACGATCATCGTCAAACTCTCCTGCTGTTACCTCGGGGTCATAACGATAGTGCAAACGTCGCATAGTGGCAGTAAACTTACCATTCTCTACACGGAACACTAATTGATAATAAAAGCGTACACGATGTATTTGCCAATTAGTACGCTTAAAGTACATATACTCCTCAATGCTTGCAGCTATAATACCGCTATCAGGACTAACCTCTGTTATGCGGGCTTGTGGCAACTGATCAGGACCATCAACAAGTTCCTTCTGCACATAGTCTTTCAGTTCTTGCATTAATGTAGCCTTGTCCTTGTTCTTGACAAAATATGTTTTGTCAAACTGCACGTAACCATCTACCATAGGTACAGCACCAGCTAAATAACGCTGCTGCGTTTCAACCTTTCCACGCTGTGCTGCACACGCTAATGGCAAGAGCAACATCAGTAATAGAACGACTTTCTTCATATATATAACTATTATTTGTTTTGTTACACTCAAAAATCTTATTTACAAAGGTTCTTTCTGCAAAGTTAATGCAACCTTTAGTTTATGCCAAACAATATAATAAAAAAAGGACATTACTTTTCAACATCTTAACTACTCTGCTATGCTTTTCAACAATGATGATAGATGATTTAAGACATAGGTAATAAAAAAAATTGATTGTCTCACGACAGATCGGAAGAGCACAC
>ERZ506887.331-NODE-331-length-27947-cov-13.732038_pt1 | contig 27947 bp, 33 predicted proteins | sample MGYA00512905_ERZ506887 | MGnify/ENA metagenome assembly ERZ506887 | reverse complement strand
AGTCCGAAACTGCCAAAAAGCCGATTGAAAAGATGTTCAAGGATATGTGCAGACACGAAATTACAAGGGCTTCCTTGCGGACAAGCTGATGAATTTAGAAAAATTACCGAAAACATCTTGACGAAGTCCAGCCCGAGGGAACCGGCTACCGTGCCAGAACCCGATTTGCCAAGTTCTTTAATCTTCCAGAACTGATGAATATGTTCAAGGAAGTAGCGGATATCAAGACATCGGACCAGCTGAATCTTCCGGTTCCTGACGCAAAATTTGAAACAGTTGTAGTTCAGCCTTCGGAACATCAGCAGGATATGGTTGCTGAGCTTTCAGAACGAGCCGCTGCGGTTCATGCCGGTATCATCGACCCGTCCGAGGATAACATGTTGAAGATAACCACGGATGGAAGAAAAATCGGTCTGGATCAGAGACTGATGAACCCTCTCCTCCCTGATGACCCGAACAGTAAGCTTAATGCCTGTGTGAGAAATATTCTTCGCATCTGGCAGGATGGACAGGCAGACAAACTGACACAGTTGGTGTTCTGTGATTTTTCGACACCGAAGAACGATGGAACCTTTAATGTGTATGATGACATTAAAGCAAAGCTTCTTGCTACTGGTATCCCTTCTGAAGAAGTTGCTTTTATTCACAACGCAGATACAGAAGCAAAGAAAAAAGAACTCTTTGCGGTGTTCTTTGATGCATCGCTGGATTACATAGTTCTTGGACGAGAAATGCAGATTGATATAACAAAGCAGGCACTTGGCTCTATCATCAATCAGTTGGTTGACCTGGAAAAGAAGCTGTAAAAGAAAAAGAGCAGTGCCGTGTGCATGAATACATACGGTGCTGCTCTAAGTTTTATGCTGACTGTCTGGCTTCTATATACAGATCAATATCTTCCACAATGTATTTTTCACCGGTAGTGTGCAGTGCCTCAAAGCAGGAATAAATATATTCCCACACACGGTATTTGGTAAAAAGTGCAGAAACCTGCTTGCCGGTTAAATTCTTCTCACTTTTATATTTTTCTACACAATAAATCAGGAAATTTCCTTCTTTACTCATAATCACACCTCCTCTGGAAATGTAAATGCACCGGTTTTCTTTTCTTCATCAAACATGTTGAACAGTGTTAAAGGGCTGAGATGCCATACTTTCGTATCTTCCTGCTCTAAAGAAGAATAAACATCTGATTCATAAAACTCTCTGGAAGCAGTCACTTCATCGTATGGATAGTGCTCCGTAATCAAGCGAATTACCTGCGGAACCAGAAGTGTAAGAACTGCTTCATATTTTTGTTTCTCCATTAAAACTCCTCCTCTGGAACTGTTCCGATAAATTTCAGATAACTTAACGCCTTGTCTGATGTAAATACCATCTGATTGTAGAGTTTCTTAATCTTTAATGCTTCCAATGTCTGTTCTTTTGATAACACACCGGCAGTGTATAAGTTAAAGGTTGTATAAACATCATCATTGGCAACTGGTCCGAAGATAATATCAAAAGATTCGCCGTTATAGCTTCCAGCTCGATTATCTGATACAAAATCTAACCAGGCTTCATTTGCAGAATCAAAGTTCAAAACAGAACATGCAGGAAATGTCTTTGCTTCATCAAGCTCGTAGATGTTTACAATTCGACCGCCTTCTTTTCGACGCTTGTATACCTTATCGGCAAAGCCGATTGCCTGTGTTTTATTTGTTGTTGTGTAAAATCCAAAACCAAAGTCCAGAAAGCGATTTTGCGGGATCAGTTTTGGTTCGGATACGATTACATTGCTTCCGTGATATAAAATCATAGATTTCCCTCCAATATCTTTGTTGCAAGTCGCTGTTCTTCTGTCAATGACTTAATCATTGCTTCAATATGACGGCGTTTTTCTATCTGCTCCTTTACTTCCTGGATATTATCTTTCCCTACATATTTTGAAATGACTTTTTTTCCATCTCTGTATTTCAGATAATAGTAGGTATTTCCATTGATTAGCTTCTCAGAAATCGTACCCTTCGGAAGTTCAGAAATCGTTTCCTGGTATCTCGCCAACATATAGTCTATTCGCTGTTTTTCCTGCAAAACCATACTTAAAATCATATTCATGTCAATCACCTACTTATATTATACCCAACAAAAACTTAAATATCAATATATGTTGTGTAAAATAGAGCAAATATCTTCACGGAAAATCCGACCTTTCAGACCGGGCAATCCGACCCGCCAGACCATAAAAAAGAAGGCTTATTCTCGGTACAATTTAATCAAGGTTAAGGAACACTTAGCCGGTTGTACCTCGACAATAGAATAAGTCATTCATCAAATACGTTCCTGTTGCCGGTGCTAACCACACCAGCCACATCAGCAATACGCCACGATAGACCGAGGTCAGAACACAGGGGCACTCTTATTTATTTGTCTGTTAAATCTGGACGGTAAGAGCGAGAACTATTGGCTTGTAAATATCGGGTTGCTCCCGATACGGCGATGAAAGCAACAGGTATAATGATACTTCTGTCCAGCCACAGCCCCTGCACTGCGGGGATCACGCAATGGGGGCAGCCCGGTGAGACCCACGGGGAGGTTAGATTCCTATGGAGCTGGTAAGCAACCAGCCGTTTGATGACTTCCCTACAGCGTATGCTCCCAGGGGTGTCGAGGACAAATATGGGTTATCACACTTATTTTTTGAAGGACTACTGATAGGTAACTGTTGGTAGCCCTTTTTACATACCAACTTTGAAAGGAGAATCAGAACATGATGAAAAAAGATTGGACTTATCGCAGAGGCGATATTTATTACGCAGATCTGAATCCGGTATGCGGTTCAGAGCAAGGAGGGAAGCGACCGGTAGTGGTGATTCAGAATGACATGGGAAATACTCATGCACCAACACTGATTGTTGCTACCATAACTACCAAAGCGGACAAAAGAAAGTTCCCGACACATTATCTTGTAAAAGAAAATGCTGCATTTGATGAACCGTCCACCATTATGCTGGAGCAGCTTCGCACCATAGATAAGAACAGAGTTTTGGGATATTTGGGGAAAATTCCACCAAAGGAAATGCTGAATGTGGATAAAGCGCTGATGCTCAGTCTTGCACTTCAGCAGTACACCGGCACCGTTGTGAAATACATTGTTAAAGAATAAGGAGGACTACATAATGTTTGAAGAAAAAATCGCAGCTCTGAATGAGCAATATGAAGAAAAGATGGCAGTTGAAAATAAACCTTTCGAGAAGAGAACGTACACTGTTGATGAGATTCAGGATATTCTGAGCATCAGTAAGCCTTCCGCCTATAACTTGGTTAAGTCAGGACTTTTTCGTTATGTGCGTATTGGCGGCTCCATTCGTGTTTCTAAAAAAAGCTTGAGGAGGCTTTCTACAGTGGCAACAAGGAGAAGGAGCAGGTTACACCAAAAGAGCCTGAAACGCCACCACAGAGCGACCAGGAGCTTCTGCTGTCGCTTCTTCAAAAGCCGGGTGTGGCTGAGCTTCTTAAAACACTGGCGAAAACATTATAAGATAACATGAGGACAGGTTCGTGAAAAGAGCCTGTCCTTTTTACATAGCATCTTTCATTTAAGATGTATTTTCGGAAAGGAGTTCATTATGGAACTGAGATTTAAGGACACCATAGACGGTAGAGAACAGGATTATCTGTGTGCTCTACTCATGTCGCTTAGCATGATGTCTGACTGTTATGAACGCAGTAGAGGATCTGAGGGTGTAAATAGAACGAACCTATATCAGGAGATGAAGTTTCATCATCAGATGGCGATAAAGACAGCGCTGAGATTGCTTGGATGTGCAGCACATAATGTCACGATTGCAAGCGCAGAAAATATACAGATGATTTCTGATGAAGGCTATGTGGGATTGGATAAGGTCCTGGAAAAATACAGAACCGATCTCGATATATCAGAGTAGCCTGACATTGCAGCAATATAGCTGCATTACATAGTAAAAAATTGTGTCACAAACCATTGTTTATGTGGTATAATTTCTTACAGATTAAGTTGATAACGACATCGTCTGCCTGGGATTTGAACAGGATTTACCTCTTCTAAAACCCCGAAACTGTGCATCACAATATGGCATAGAATTGAATGAGTAACGGCTCCCGTTTTTCAAAAGTCTTGCTAATTTCAAGCTAATTGAACGCATTTTTTTAGCATTTATTTAGCTTTTTAATACCGGCATAAGTTTAGGTTTGGAAGCGTGAATTTCCTTATAAAATCGAGCTTTTATTGCCTTAGACGGCACATGATTTTTGCCAATCGGAGGCTCTCCTAAGCGAAAGGCCGTGGGTTCGAATCCCGCCAGGGACGCCAGCAAACACGCCGAAAACCTTTGATTTATCAGGGTTTTCGGCTTTTCTTATTTTTGCGGCTTTGGTGGCTTTTTTGCAAAAAACCTTGGTTTGCTAACATTTGCTAACGAGATTTGGCCTTTTGCTAAGAAAGGCGGTAAGTCAGAGGTTCGATTTTTACCAAAGGAACTTGCAAACATTTGTTAGCAGAAATTAGAGGAAGTTGCAAACAAAATCGCGAATTTGCTAACATCGCTCAAAAATGCCTTCAGAACCTTGCTAACAAAAAAAGTGTTTGGTCACTGTGCAAAGTGGTTCAAACGAAGAAAACCTCTCACAAAGCGAGAGGCGTTCTTCTGAGGTGGGGACTTTATAAAGCCTTTGCCAGCTGCTTGAGCAGTGCGGCAGTTTCGGGATTTTTAAGCAGCTCCAGTATCTTCACTGCATCACTTTCATCACTTTCAGTGACGGCAGTATCCGCAGTTTCTGGCTCTGTATCTTCAACGGGATCAGGAGTCTTAGAGGAATAAAAAGCTTTCTCCAATCGCTGAGCGTTTATGCACCGATCCTCGTCGATGATGTGAGAATAGACATCCGCAACCATTTTAACCTGAGCATGACCGGAGTCACCCTGGACTGATTTCATATCGCCGCCATTGAGTTTCAGCTTGTAGGTGATGCTGGAGTGGCGGAGAGAATGGAACACAACATGAGGCAGTCCGTTTTCTTTGATAAGTTTATTGAAAGCACGGTTAATCACCTGACTTTCCATCGGACGGCCATTGCTGGAGCAAAAGACCAGGTTATTGTCGATGTATTCATCTCCAAACAGATCCATCAGCTCATCAATTTCTTTTTTTCTCTCTACCAGCATATAGGCAACTGTTTTCGGCAGGTACACGCGGCGAATACTGGTTTTGGTTTTAGGCTCTTTCAGGACCAGAGCAGTATGGGTACTGGCTATGCAAGGTGGAAACTTCTTAATAACACCTTTGTCGCTCAAATCGTCCAATGCACCTCGTGTAACCCGTTGCAGCTCTTTGTTGACGAATATATAAGCTGAACCATTTTCTATGCTCTGTGGTGCAATATCAATGCAGTCCCAGGTAAGGCCCAGCATTTCACCAATGCGTAAAGAGCAGGAGAACGCCAGATTTAAGGCAAGGGAGAGGATAGGATCATCACAGACTTCCATAGCCTTGCTCAGCGTTTCGGCAGTCCATATATCCCGTTCTTTATGTTCTTCTTTGGGAAGTGTCGCATTCAGGACAGGGTTACGGCTGATTAGTTCCCAACGCACCGCCTGATTAAAGGCACTGCGAAGTAGCTTGTGAATTTCTCTTACTGTATGCGGGGTCAGATATTCGCTTGTGGGTTTGCGGTTGTTGACGCTTACCGTTTTCACAGAGAGCAGATCGCGGTAATACTTATCCATCATCCTTGGAGTGATGTCGGATAGTAACATATCTCCGATAATAGGAGTTATGTAGTTTCTCGCCAGACCACGGCGGCTTTCATATGTTGACATTGCCCAGGTATTTACACCATAGATGGACATATATTCATCGAGCAGATCGTTCAGGGTCTTTGCCGTAGGAATAAAGAAGGTTCCAGAGTCCTGCTCATACTCAATTTGCTTTTTTCGTTTTTTTGCTTCTGCATTTGTGCTGAAGGTTTCCCAACGCTGTCTGCGTTTTCCGTTTTCATCTGTGTAATCATACACCACAGAATATTTGCTTTTACGCTTCACGATAGATGCCATTTTCATTGCTCCTTTCTGAGATTTTCACATAATGAGTTTGCTTTTGATACCAGGCTTCAAAACTGCTGGTAATGATACGAATTCTTCGATCAATCAAGGTCGTCTCAAAATAGCCCCTTTTAACAAGGTCATAAGCTGTGCCAGATTTCAGCCCCAAAAGATCCGCCATTTCCGGAACTGACATCGTAGTATGCCTCCATTTCTCTCCGGGCGGTGTACCATCCACTTTTTTATAGTGGAACTGGCAGGCATACCAATCTTCAAAGCTATCCAGCATAACTCTCATTCGTCCGGCCACTTGAATTGTTTTGAAATAGTTCTTTTTAACCAACCAGTAGGATTCTACTTTACCAAGCCCAAGCATTTTGCCCATCTCTGGTACAGACATGGGCACAGGTAAAACGGAGCCGCCCTAATTTTGATGGATCACAAAGCCGTTCATCAATTAAGATTGTACCAGCTCTTACTGCAATCATTCGATACTGTCTCTGTATCTGGTCATATAAAACAACGGCACCATCATCGAAAATTGTTTCCCCTAATATCTTGGGGTTTTTTCTTAGTGTATGAAACTCCAGGATTAGATCAAACTTTGTCTCGATAATGGTTTCGATTGGCACAGAACATGGTTGCCCGGATAGCAGAGAGGGATCATATTCCATCAGGATTTTTCGCCCTACCGCCTCGATTGCTTCTGTACGGATTTGTGGAATTGACAAAGCTATCCCCCCTATCGTTTACGCTCCTTTAGCATTTTCATAAATGTCTGCCATTCTTCATCGGTAGCGTCTACTTCTTTTGCCACACGCAAGGCTGCCCGAACAATATCTTTTTCCATGATATAGTCTGGCAAATCAGCAGATACTGTATTGCGTGATTTTGCAGCCAGATCCAAAAGCAACTCATATTCTGATTTATCCAAATTCAGAAAGGCGGAGATGCGTTCCACAAAATCTCCATTGGGTGCAGGACGGCGGCTTTGTTCAATATCACACAGATAGCCGTAAGCAATATTCAAATGCTTGGCTGTATCGCGTAAATTGAATTTGTGCGCCTTGCGTTTCTCGGCTATAAATGATCCAAAAGTTATATTGCCCACAGCATTCACCTCTCATTTGTTCGACGAACTGCGAACATCTTGCTTATATTGTATATCGAACATCTGTTCACTTCAAGGATAAAAATTTCATTTGAAAAGAGGTGTTAAAAATCAATAACACCTCTTTTGCGCTATATAAATTCCTGAGCGATTTGCTGCATTTCTATAATGCACTCTTTTGGGGATAGAATTTTTATTTTTCCCTTAAATTTGAATATCCAGCCATAAAAAGTTCCACTGGGGTTCACTTCAATTTTTGCTGTGAAGTGCGCGTCATCATATCTCTCAACAGGGGCATCTTCTCCATAATGATCTATGATTACTCTCATCAATTCGTTTTCACATAGAAGGGTTACTTCCTTCGATGACTCCGATGTAAACATATCAACCATTTTATTTGTATAGGAGGCTACATCAAATCCCTCTATCGGCATAAAGCAAGTTTCAAGATTTTCTACACTTGTTAGCCGATCTACACGGAAGTGAGCAATCTTCTGATGCTTCAGAGAAAATCCAATCAAATAGTAATGGTCATTTTTCCATTCAAGCGCATAGGGATTTACGACATAATAATATCCATCGTGCTTTAAGATTTTCTTTTTTTCCTGAGTATATTCATAGTATTGGAACCGAATTTGCTGATGGTTTCCAATCGCTGTTTGGATATTATCAATGATATAGTAAACCTTTTCATTATGCGGTTTGACACGGCTGGATAAAGCAGCAAATTTTTGAAGCTGTTCTGCCTGATGTGTGCTGGTCAGACGGCATAATTTCTGTACCAGTTCCTCGGATTTCTTGGCAGAAATGATCTTCGAGGATGCTACTGCGTCTGTCAGCATTTTCAGTTCAGGATACTCAAACGGTCGGCTTCCCATAAAATATTGGTTTTGGGTACTCTTGACCACCACAATATCAATCCCTGCATCGATCAGCGCATTGGTATCTGCGTAAACAGTCTGCCGCACTGCCTGAATTCCTTTTCCATTCAGATGGGCAATGATGTCAGATACTGTGGCGGGATGGTTTTCATCGGTCCTCTCATAGAGAAACCGGAGTAATTCCAGTATCCGCATATTTGTTGAATTCTGCATACTTCACCTCCTCGATTCTTAAAATGGCCTATTTTGTATGGTGTCCAGCCCCAAAGACCAGAAGCAGGGCGACAGCACAGAGAAGCAGGCCGATCCAATTTCGATCTATAATCAGCTTGATCACCGCCACAAGCAGAAGTCCGCCTGCCAGGAGCACAACGCCATTCATTCAGCGTCCTCCCGAAGCATAGTTTCCCATGTTGATGTCCAGCACCCCTCTGGGCGGCTGGATCAGGGAGTCCTCATACTGGCACTTCCACTGGACCTCCCGGCACATCTGGCTATCCGCCACGCCGTCTATGGTTTCCCCATCCTGAATGGGGTTATCATGCTCCAGAATATAGGACGCCACATTGTAGGCATGGTTTACCACCCAATTTGGGTTCATGTCGTGGAAGTGGTACTGGAGGTCGGGCAGGAACAGGGTGCTCATGCCCACCGTGTCGATGAGCATATCCTCAGTGCCCTCAATATTAAAGAAGCGAACATTGACGCCAAAGCGGATGAAACGATCCGAGCCTTCAATCTGGTGAGAACGCACAGCCTCCGCCAGAAACAGTTTGCCGCAGCTCTGGAAATAGAATGCCTCACAGGTGGGGTACAGCTCCGCCAGAGCCTCCAGAAAGTCGGCGTCCAGGTTGGCCCGTTCCAGCGCCGGAAGTGCCGCAGCCAGCATATCGGTGGCTACCACCTGATATTTACACTCCCGGAAGATCCGCTCCCGGTCCTCCTGGCAGTCCCACATCTGGCTCATCAGGAAGGCATCAAAGCCTTTGCCCTTGAACTTGTCGCATTTCATCACCATCAGCTGCACCGGGCATTTTCCGTCCTTGAACTCTGCAATATGCTCCTGTGCGGCAAAGCCAGCCATTTTCTTATCATAACAGAAGCACTCTGTTGATCCGATGTGCTTCTCCATTACGGCAGTCATTTTTTCTTTATCCGGCATTTCTACCGGCTCTTTGAACAGCATCTGAATGAGATAGGGGCCACCGGGCTGGGGGCCTTTTTTGTCGTCCAGATTTTGCTGGAAAGCTTTATTGCTCATTTGGTTTCCTCCTTAATAATCAAGCAGGATAGGCACCTGCTGTTCCTCGGCAAACCGCATGGCCCGCCAGAACATGGAGAAGGCGAACTTGGCCAGGGATTGGGTGTCATACTGGGTGTGTTCCGGGATGTCTGCCTTGCTGTACTGTCCATCTGAGTCTACGGTTCCGTCTACCGGGTATCCCTCCGTGTCTGCCCAGCCAAGGATGGTGTCCTCATCGGCCTGCCATGCCAGCTGGTTCAGCTTTTCCAGCTCCTTCCGCAGTCCGCCCAAGGTGGCGATCATCGTCTGATCATCGGTGGGCAGAGGGCCTTGGAATAGAAAGCTGTCGGTGAGGGGAAGCCACCAAGTCGCGCCCCGAAGCAGGGACCACACCCGCTCCTCGTCCGATGCAAGGCGGGCAATCAGGGGATGCTCCCCGAAGTCCCAGTCCTTCTCCACGGTGAGAGGCACCGGTTCCTCGTATGTATGACAGGCAGCCACCAGCAGCATAGCGCCAAAGGCATCCCAATCCGGCTTATCGGTGTAATAGGGCCGCTCGTTGTCCTCCGGCCATGGAGTGTAGTGCGGCTGGTTCGGCTGGGAAATGGCGGCTAAGATCTGATCCCGCCAGTCCTCCACTGCCGCCTGGATCTCAGCCGGGGACAGCTCCTCCTCGTTGTCGGCGGGTTCTCCATCCGGGGTGATCCGGTTAAAGGTGTATCCGTTTTCCTCCGCCCACTGCTGAACAACAGTTTTCCAGTTGTGAGAATAGTACCGGGTCAATGTTCCGGCGTAGATGTCAAGTCCCATAGTATTGCCTCCTTTTCAATCAAAATCCATCCAGACCAGGTGCTTTCCGCAGTGGAGGCACCGGAACAGATAGCATTGCAGATGCCCGCCATTGACAGATTCCCGGATCATTTCCTTCTGTTCCTCGTCCCACATGGGATCGTCCAGCACTTCCTCCAGCACACCCAGTGCCCGCAGTTCTCTGGCTCCCACATTACCCAAATAGGCGCAATAGTCACCACAATGGGCGCGCCAGTATTCCTGCTGCCAGCCGGAGTAGCCGGGGGTGCGGTGGATCAGCTCGTCCAGCTTCTCTGGATCGTCTACGCCATCGTCCACAGAGAAATCGTCCTGAAAGCTGCCGTCATATTTCCGGGCCGCCTCGCCGCTGGCGATGCACTCTGGGCACAGATATGCAATATCCTCCACGGAAAAGAACGGATTTGTATAGAAAATATGGGTCATCTTGCCGCAGCAGTCGCAGACAACACCCTCTTTGGACTCCTCAAAGGCGCCGTTTTCCAGCGGGTTCGGGTGATACCGGAAGGTGGGCAGGCCCAGCTGGGCCTGCCGCTCCCTCTCTTTCTGCTTTTCATCTGGTGTTTTGGGCTTGGGGATGGCGTATTGATTGCCCCAGTTCTCCGCGTAGTCCTTCAATGTGCCCAGCCGCTTGAGAGTCTTTTTATTGGAGCGATCTCCGATTTGGCAAAGCAGCTCGTAGGCGTCCTTTTTGAAGTCCAGGAGGTCATACACATCCACCAGCACTTCCTTGGCCTGCCGGTCCTCGCTCTGCTCCAGTTCCTCCTTAAAGGCATAGAGGGCACGGACACTGTCTGGATTTCCTTCTGTCTCCCGAAACTGCTTTTGTAGTTCAATATATTGCTTTAGGTATTTGTTCATGGTCACAACCTCCCATCAATCCCACCAGAAGTACCAGACAGTGGACTGCCACAGAACATCTGCTAAATTGCCCACCGTCGGGTCATCTTGCTCCTGATCCACAATGTCTGGGCAGAACCCATACTGCTCCGCGGCCAATTCCATGGCCTTCTCCTTGGAAACGGGGACCGGGAGCAGGAACTCCAGCTCGTCATGGGTCATAGCGGCAGGGACCGCTCCATGCTGTTCAAACCAGTATTTCGCCACCGCCATCAGCTCCGGCGTGTCGGGACACTCGTTCCAGTTTCCAAAGGGCAGGTAGGCGAAGATCTCCCAGGGGTTCTTGACCGGAATTTTGGCCAGAATGAGCGGATAGGTCATGTGGCTATCCGAATCCCAATAGCAGGAGAAGCGGTCATTGTCATAGCCGCCCTCCATCTCGCCCAGGACTTCCTCCTCCCAGTCCATGTCATCGTCCTCGGCTTCTTCCTTGCGCTGGCCGGTCAATTCCTCCAGAACCGCCTTTCCGTCCTTGACGGGAGCGGAGAGCATCTTCTTTCGATACTCCATTACCGTTTTGAGGTCAAATTCATAAAAGTCCGCATCGTTCTCCGGGTCGGCGTTCATCACCAGACACTCCAACAGCGTTTCATCATCCGCCTTGATGAGCACGGGAACAAAGCCCTCCCGTACCCCCAGCCGCTGGGCGTAGCTGTATGCCGACATGATGGGGTCATCATCTGCCATGGATGGGAAATAGGTACACTCGCAGTCCAGATACTCCATGATGGCCTGAGCAACCTCGGAAGGCTCCAGCGTATCCTCGTCGAAGTCCTGTCCCTGCCAGTTTTCAAAGCGTTCCTCAATCACTTGAGCCATGGTCTGATAGTATTTCTCATCAAATGGGATGAATAAGTATGCCTCCTGTTGAAATTCATTGGAGTGGTATCGGGACGGACCAAAATATTTCAGGGCATAGTCATCAATGTCGGCAGGATAGTAGGGGCTGTCGCCCTCTCCGTAGTAATAGCCTGCAAAGGCACGGCCTTGCTGATTGAACAGCACAAAGAACAGACAGCCGTCCAGCTCATCCCGGATAAACTCCCGCAGATCCACGCTGGCAGGGTCGGCTTTGACCTGTTTGGCCACTTCGCTGTATTCTTTCAGGAAGTCCTCGCCCATCAGGTCGTGCTCCATGCACCAGCGCAAGTAGATGGCCATGTGGTTATAAGCATTGATGGGGTCAATAGGCAGTTCCTTCTCCTCAATGCTCTCAAGGTGATAGGAAGCGTCGTCCATCTCACCGTCAAAATTATCATTGGAAAGGGTGCCACGGGTGATCGCATTCTGGCGAGTGGGGTTTACAACAAAACTGATCCCCCTCATCTTGTTCAGCAGAGCGTCTACATCATGTTCCAGTTTATAGTCCAACTCGTCCTCATAAAGCGGAATGACCTGATAGAAGTTGACCTCCTCGCCGCCCGGCAGGGTGCAGACCTCGCCGCCCTCCTCTGTACTTTGGGGGCCGGTGAGAATGGCGGCACACAGCTTCGTATTTTCCGCAAAGTTCTCCTTGTTATCCATGGTATGTCCAAAGCCCAGCCAGGTATCGCTGGCAATGGGAAGGCGGGCCAAGGATTTCAGCAGGCGGATGGGCCAGTACCACTTTTCGTCTTTCATGGACTCCTGATCCAGCTTCCAGTCCGCAGGCAGGGCAATGGCCAGCTCCGCCCGCTCCAGCTTATATTCCGCCAGTTCCTCCGGCACATTCATCCGGTGAGCGCCCATGCCCATGGTGACCAGGGTGCAGTAGTCCCGCTCCTCAGAGGGCGGCACCACGCAGATGTCCACATGGATGTCGGGAGAAACCAGCTCATGGAACACATTCTCGAACTTGCCGAAATACTGCTCAATGTGCTCCTCGACGGCTTCCATCTCCTCCTCGGTGTAGACTTCGGGATTACTGAATTCTTCCTCATCCTGCGTGTCATCATTGTCTGAGTGGTCGCAGCTGTCATCCTCCGGATCTCCCTTTATAGGCTCGTAACCGATCTTCAGGGTCATCTGTTCTTCTGGCAGAGAGATGCCGGGGCTGCGGGTGATGGTGTGCTTATCGTCCGCAGAAAAACCGATGGTCTCGCCGTCTTGCAGCGTCACATCACACGCCAGCACATAGGAGGCAAGGCTGGCCAAAAAGTCCCGCAGTTCCTCCGGCTCAGCGTCGGTGTTCAACACCTCCATTTCCTCCTTGCCAAACACATCCATGCCGTAGGTGTAGCCGTTTAGGCCCCCCTCGCTCCGGTACAGGCCGAACCAAACCCAGTTGAAGATGGGCAGTTCGTCCTCTTTGAGCATATCGGCAAGGCCCTCATAGAAACGAGGCTCAAATACCACGCCGCTGGTGTAGACACCGGTGGCGTATTTCTGCTTGCAGCACACTGCCATCGCCTTGGTGAACAGCTTACCTCGTTCCAGCAGTTTTTCCTCCTCGCCCAACACAGCCACCATGATATGGGCCTTGTGCGCTTTGGCCACTTCTACGGCCTCTGGCCACATATAGTTGTTTTCGGCGTTGATCTCTGCTTCATTGTCCGGGATGTGACCGTGGAATAGTGTCACAATCAGCATCATATTGCCGACCCGCATTACCACAGCGTCATCGCTGTTCTCAACATCTTCGTCGCCCTCATCCGGCTCCTCATCTACGATACCCCATTCTTCCCGCAGATCTCGAATCAACTGCTCCTTGTCCCACTCTGCTTTGGAGAGGAGCACAGATCCGGCAAAGGAACCCTTATGGTCGGTTTCCTCCTCGTCGGCGTCATCTTCAAGATCCTCTGCATCTTCATCCGGATCATAGAGGGATTCATGCTCCAGTCCGCGGATAAATTCCTCAAAGCTGTCTGCCAGATGGGTAATTTTATAGTCATTTTCCTGATCCACATGGACTACCGCAGGCTCTCCCTGAGGGCCGCAAGCCCGGTAGTCCAGGAAAATCATATCGTGTCCGGCGCTTGGACAGTCGCAGATGGCCACACCGATGGCAGGATACTCCCACTCAGCGATCATAAACTGGCTGCCAAGCTCTCCACAGAGGGAGCAGCTCTTTTCCCGTCCGATTCCGAAAATGCCGGTGATGGCCACATGATCATCTGACCAACAGGTAGGCTCATCGCAGGGATAGCAGGTGTTCACCGGAATGCCGCCGTTGTGCTGCTTCATCAGCCAAATGTAGGCGGCGGGCAGCTTGTAGCCCAGTTCCTCCTCCACGCTGGCAATCAGCTCATCGGAAGGCGGATCACTGACATATTCTTTCAGTGCATACCAATTATCATCCCAGAAGTTGGTGAGGTCGAAGCCCTCAAATGGAGTATCACCGGGCACGAATTTGGCCTTCTTCTTCCGGCTGCGCTGGCGTTTCCGAATCTCCGCCTTACACTCCCGAATTACCGCCGGAGCATTTTCATCCTCCGGGTCCAACTCTGCCCACCGCTGGGCGTAGGGAATGGCCTTTTCCTCCTGGCCGTAGAGATACTGATAGCCATAGGCCATCCGCATATTCCACTCCGCCTTGTCCTGGCCTTCCTCCCGGACGGACTCCAGCACCTCAATGGCCCTCAGGAGGGCTTTGTCTCCCTTGGATTTCAAAGTGCCTTCGTCATGGTCCCCAATGATGGCGTAGTTCTCCAGTGCTCGTGCCATGGCGTAGGCAATGCGGTAGTTCCGCCAGTCCTCCGGGATGGCATTCAGTGCCTGGATGCAGCGGGTGTACTCGTCCTCGTCGTTCCACTGCTCCAGCTGAGCGAAGAATGCTTCGGCGTTCTGTTGGGTATAAGGAATATAGTCCATGCCCGTAAGCGTTTCATCCAACTCGTCATCCTGATTCTCAGTTTCTGTCCCATCATCTTGTTGCTTTAGGGGTACAGAACCTGCTTCACGGCGGAAGGTGTGGAAGATGGCCCATGGGATGTCCGTGCCTTCAAAGAACTCTTTCGCCATGTTCAGCGCCGTCCGGATGTCCCAGGCGATGAAGTCCACATAGCCGCAGTAGAGGCCGGTGGCCCCGCCGGTGAGAGTGAGCACTTCCGGGCCGTTGCCGGTGGTGAACAATTCCTCCAACTTGTCCCGGAAATCGAATATTTTCTCCGTTCCTTCCTCCTCCCGCAAGGTGTCCAGAGGATAGCAGAAGAAGCCCGCTACTGCGCCATCGGCGTGAAGATCGTCCATAAAATCATTGTCGGCATTCAGATAGCCGTTGATGAGCGGCACACAGCAAGTGGAGCCCACCATGGTATCCAACCGCCAATCGGCGTCCGGGTCCTGTTTGGGTTCCATTTTGTAACCAAGGTAGCTCTCCAGATAGGCTTCCGGGTCGGTGGAGAGCTCCAGGCCCTGCTCCCGCAGTTTGTCGGGCAGCTGGGACAGGAGGAAGGACGGCTCTGCCTTGGGTTCCTCCAGCACATCAAAGCTGTCTATGTATCTCATGTGGGGGATCTCACCCAGCACCTGATCGGTGAGGGTGGTGAGCATCCACCAGGCCCGGCCTTCTTCCTCCCGGAGCATAGGCAGCAGCTTTTCGCAGTAGGCGGAGATGGCGAAGCTGTTTTCACCCTGCTCCTCCAGCCAGATCTGCACATCATCCCCGGAGATGTCCCAGCCATCTTCGGTACGCAGACCGATGTTCTGGAGGGGCTGACGGCCTACAAGGATGTTCCAGTGCTCCAGCACCTCCTTGGGGGCGTGCTTCTGGAAGTAGACCAGCTCAAACAGCTTGACCTTGTCGCCCTCCGGGGTGAGGATCAGCTCATACTTCTCGCCATTGAAGCCCATCTCGAAGGAAATCTCGTCAAAGACCAGATTCAGGGTTTCCTGCATTTGGGCCACGAGTTCTGCGCCGCGGGTGTGGTCCTTGTCCTCATCCATCATCTGGCGCAATTCTGCTTCCATCTCGGCAAAGGTTTCCCACCAGTCCTCTGTCTGCTCCCGGAAGCACTCCGAGAATTGCGGCAGAGAAATGCTCTTTTTGCACGAGTCGATCAGTTCCTCCATGTCCTGTCGGGTGTTGAGTTTCGGATCATCACCAGGATGCAGTTCCAGAGCTTTTTCAAAATATCGCAGAGCGCGGCCCTCCTGATCCAGATAATAATAGGCATACCCCATGCGGAAATTCCAGGAATAAGTATCTCCCAGTTCCTCCTCGTGGGACTGCATCAGTTCCAGCGCCCGGTGAAGCAGCTTCTTTCCCTCCGGCTCGCTGGGGTCCGCCAGATTGTTGTAGGCTCGCGCCAGCTCCATATCCATTTCCGGGGTACGCTCCTCGGCAGAGATTGCCTCCAGTGCGTCAACGATTTTCTGGTGTTTGTCCTCCTCATGCCACTTCTGGCACTGCTTCAAAATATCCATATCCGGGTCCTCCTCGTCCTCATCTGGTTTCCAGTCTTTGATCTGCTGGAACACGCCGTTCTCATCCCGCTCAAAGGCGCAGGGGGCGGGGGTGTTCAGCAGAGGAATGATGTCGGGATCGTCGTTGCAAATTGTGTTCAGCTTGTAAATCCCGGCATTGTTGGGGTCGTCCATGTACGCCTCGCTCTCGTCACCGGCGGTAAAGCGCCAGCCGCTGTCCCAGCCGCCGTCCGGATTCTCCCGGTAGCAGTAGCCAACCTTGTAGCCCTCCACCGTAATGCGGTTGGTGGCGATACAGCCATCGGCGCCCTCCCAGTCAGGGAGCAGAGATTTCACATCCTCCGCTTTCACATGGTAGTCCCGGTTGCGGCCAGCGGCCTCGTACAGCTCCTTCCGCAGCGACTCCACATCCCGAGCCATCTCCTGGATCTCCTCGTTGTCCATCATCTCACTGAGGTCATATTCCAGCGGATTATGGGCAAAATCCGCGAGGGCCTTGTTCATGGCGTCATGCTCCTCTGGCGTGACGGTGATGCGGATGTGGCGGGCAGGGGTGTTGTACTCGTCCAGATCCTGAAGGTTTACACTGCCGCTGACGCTGCACTCCAGCAGGATGGCGGCCAGGTCGGTGACCACATCAATGGCGAAGTGAAAGTCCATCTCCACACCATCGGAATGTGTAAACTCCAGGTACTCCACGGTCTGGCGGAAGTCCCAGTTCTGCTTGTCCAGACCGATCTTGGCGAAAATCTCGCTGAGGGGGATCTCCTCCTTTTTCTGATCCTCTAAAAATGCCACAAGGTTCAGACTGTCATCGGAACCTCCGATAAAGTTGCCCCAGTATTTTTTGATATACATTTGTCGTGCCTCCTGTTCTGAATCCAGTCGATCAATGAGCTGATTCAAGTGTTCCAACCACGCAGGAGCGATCTCACCGCTGTCCTCGTTCTTCCAAAGATCCACAATCTCACGGATGCCGTCCTCGTCCGGCACCTCGTTTTTGATGTCGGTGAGCTGCCGCAGCAGGAAAGCAAGGGCTTCTTTGGATGCTGTGAAACCGGTGACTTTATCCCATATAGCTTCTTCATGATCGTAGTCCAGTTTGCTGTTATCCTTCCATTGGAAATACAGCTCCGCCAGAGCCATCGCAGTATTGTCAAAGAGGAAGTCGATTTGTGAGAAGTCAGATCCCAGCATGACTTCCTCTTTCATCAGTTCGATCATCTCGCCCAGATCCATTACCGGATGCTCCGGTACATATTCATTTTTGAGGATGTCCAGTACATCCAGCCCTTCGTCACGCTCTAATGCTTTTATGCCCCATGCTCCCATGTCGGCACCTCTCTTTCTTTATTTTGTATCAAGCTTCTATTGTCAATCATGGTTCTCCACCCGGATAATAGGCCGGTAGAAGTCATAGTCGCCGTTCAGTTCATTGTCCTCCTGCACTTCCGGCTTACAGTGGGGCGAACAGGGTAGGAAACCGAGAAATGGGCCCAGCCCACCGCAGATATTGCATCCGCCATCGCCGCCGCAGGTGGTAAGTCTATCAGCCTGCACCACTTCCCGCATATAGGGATCGTAGGCGATGGACAGGCCGAAGAAGTTGGGTTCCTCCATGTCATAAGGCCGGTTCTCATCCTCATCCATATCCTCAAACCAGCGCAGACGCATGGAGTAGTCTAACCCATCTCCCCATGGGAACAGGGTCCGACACCCTCCGCCGCACAGGTAGGCCCACTCGTCCGCCGTGAGCAGGGAGAAGCCCTGTTTTTGCAGCCGGTTTTGAAAGTCCAGATAGTCCACCTCGTGATAGAGGCTGACCTGCCAGCTGTCACTATCCCGTTCGAAACGGGCACGACCTGCCAGAGTAAGACTGTCCCTGTCGGTCAAAGCGAATTGGCGAAAATCTTCCAACCATTCCGAGCGCAGTCGTGGGTCCTCCAGTTTGACTGGCTCCCAGTTAATTTCCTCCAGTTCCCGGCCCACCAGCATGGGTCCAATGGCCACCTGCCGAGCAGGAGCCATGCTTTCCCGAATCATCTCCTCCGGGTCCCGCTCCATTTCCCATTCCCGGAACAGATACTCCAATTCCTCCCGGCTCTCCTGATTCAGTCCCTCGGCAAACTGCTCCCAGCCCAGGGTGACGGTATCGCCGGGGACAAAGACGAACTCCCGACCATCTTTCTTGAAGATGCCGGTGGTGCAGCTCTGGCCCCAGCGGTCAAAAGTATGTAGACCGAGAAAGGTCATATCATAACGGGCAGCCAGGCTTTCCATCAGTGTCTGCTTCTCGGTTGTATCCATTTGATTGAATTGGGGACGGGACAGTTTTTCGTTCATAGTAAGTTCTCCTTCGATTCGTTTTGCGTGTTCCAGCAGATAGCTCCGACCATCCTGCTTGGCCCGTTCCAAGTATTGTGGAAGCAGGTCGGAATGGATGGCGTCCAGTGAGACCAGAACGGCGATCCGCTGGTATTCCTGAAGTTCAGGAGAGTAACAGTTGCGCTCCCAGAACAGCGGAGCGAACTGTTCCACACAGTCAGGACGCAGAGCGGGCATCGCCAAAAGCGCCCGCCGGCTCACATATTCATTGGGGTCCTTTGCGAAATCTAGAATTATATCCCTGACTTCCTGACTACATGAGCATTCCGGCAGATAGGCGGCAAACTGCCACTTGGCCTCACTCTCATTGGAGGCTGCGGCCCTGCGGCAGAGGCACTCAAACCATTTGGGATGGGAAGTGGTTTCCTGTATAAATCCCTCCGCTTCGTTGGCTCTGGCAATTAAATAGACCATCTCATCCAGCAGAATGCTGTCTGCCATTTCTGCATCCATTTGGGTCAACACATGGCAAAAGGCATCAAATATATCATTCCACGCAGGGTAATCGACCTCCCATGCACCGCCGATCTCCTCGGTGGTTTTTCCGGGATAAGTGATTTCCTGCCACTGATGAAATTTTCCTACCTGCTCCAGCAGGCGTTCACGAATGCCCTTTGCCATGTGCTCACCTCACTATTCTCCGAAATGTTCCAGATACAATTCCCGCACGGAATAAGGACCTACAAGGGTTGTTTCCTGTCGGCCATCCCAGGAATACACATGAATTTTGCCCTCGTCCCCAATGTACTGCTGCTCCTCAAAGGATGCAGGGAAGGGGAAACTTTCTACCACGCTCCAGTCAATCTTGGGTTTCAGCCCATCAAACTCCTCGCACTTGAGCCTTTTGAAGTTGAATACCAATGCTGCCCCGATTCCATCGAACAGCAAGTCTGCGTATTCTCTGGGGGTGATGCTCTCGCTTACATTGGCAGCGTCAACATTGACATCCAGAACTTTGTTGCCGCAGTTTGTCCAGATTTTATCAGGAGAGAACCAGGTGGTGCGATCCTCAGTGTCTGCAAAATTCTCACGGGGATACCATCCGTTTGCGCTGTCCGGCTTGACGCCTTCCAGAAGCGGCCCATTATACGGGGAAAGCGGATAATATTGGTGCCGCACCGGATCAAATCGGCCAAAGGCAATTTTCAGCAGATACTTGTGCTTTTCGCTGCGCATGAGCTTATGGGGCTTCACGATATGTTCCTCTATCAAACTCCAAATGTACTCATCCACATGGATGGATACACGGGGGCGGCCGAATAGTGTGATTTTGTTGGTGTCTGTATCCACATTGAGCCAGACGCGATTGATTTCAACCATTGTCATTCCTCGCTTTTCAAAACGCTCCGCTATAAAATCGGCTTTCCCAGATGGCCTCAAATTCCGCCTGCTCTATGATGCAGGCGTGGAATTCCTCGCCCCAGACATGGGCGTTCAATTCCTCCACGGTGGGGATCGGCGTGATCTCGATGGCGCCGTCGTAAAGGTCAGGGATGTTACGGGTGCGGCCATTCGCAAAGATGTCGATGGAGCGGAGGGCCAGCCGCTCATTTTCGGTATCCACTTCATAGAGGATGACCGGTGGTTCTCCCTCCGGTGCGCCCTCCAAAAAGAGCTTGATGTACTCGGTCTTGCCAAGATAAGTCCGCATCGTTTTTTCATCAGCACAGGCCGCCCGGATCATTTTGGCCAGCATCATCAAATCGTCGATGTATTGGGAATAGACGCAGAACACATCCTCGTCGGAGTCGAAGTGAAACAGATCCATGCCGCTGTTATTTTTCTCAAACTCCCGGATCACGCCCCGGACCAGCCGTTCCCAGTCTCCGCTGCTGCCGGTCAGTCCCAGCCGGCAGAATTCTTCTGTCCGGAACCCGTCACTGATCTTCAGCAGAAGGGAGATGGCATAGGGGTGGTGGGGAATGAGAAAGAATGGCGCGATCTGCTCCGGCTTTACCCAGATTTTGAAGGGCGGACGCGGATCGGGTATCCAGGGCAAGATTTCCCATTCGTCCTCCGGTCGGTTTCCGTATTGGCAAAGGTCTTTCATAGTGTTCTCCTCATTCGATGTCGTTTCGTTCTTCTTTTACATCCAGTGGAGCGCCGTCCAGAGATGTGATCTGTGACAGTTCTGTTTCCGTCAGATTCTTCAGGAAAATGCAGTATTCATTTGGGTATCCGCCCACAAACTCCATTTTGGGCATCCCGATCTGCTGCGGGTCGGTAATCCACAGGCAGGGTTCTCCCGTTGCCCAAAAGTGAGTCAGCGTAAGAATTTGGCCGTTGTAAATTACTTTCTGTTCCATCCTCATTTCTCCTGCATTTGCCTCAGCAGCTTCACGATCCGCTCCCGGTTCTTTGCGGTTTTCATGAAGGTGGGGAGATGGTCAGCCTGGGTCATTTTCGCTCTTCCCGGCGGCTTTTCCCGCAGGTCGGCGCTGAGATAGCCGATCAAATAGGCAAGATGTTCCCGGTTGAGTGCCCAGACCGACTTACCCTGGAAGGAGGTCAAAAACCATAGTTCCAACCTGAAATAAGGTTCTCGCCCATCCCTGATTTCGCCAATATATGAAAACGCCTCCGCTGTTTTATGAACTTCTCCTGACATGGTTGTTCCACAATAGGGACAGGCCACATGGAGAACGGAAAACTGCTGCTTTGCCTCATCTTCAATATCCACCCGATAGTATCTGCCGCAGTTTTTGCACTGGTTATGGACATCATAGCGGTAGATCGTCCGGTCGCGGGTCTCCTGATGGCCGCAACTCAAACAGCGGAAATAGGCGTTATCCTCATCCGCTGTCACCACACCCGCGCCGTGGCACTTGGGGCATTTCACCTGAATGCCGGAGGTCAGGGCGTTGTATGCACTGTATGTAAAGTAGGGTTTATCGACGATTCGGCTCATGCGCCCACACACTCCTTTCATCCGTCTTTCTCTAAATAAAATCCCCATACGCAGTTGGAGAACTCTCCAGCAGCAAAGCGGTGGATCTGCCCATCAATCTCTACCTGCCAGACCTCGAAGGTATGGTCTTGGTGATAGATGGGGTCTTTGATTTTTACCCGCTTGCCGGTGGTTTGCCAGTCGTAGTCAAAGATGTTCACACCGAACAATTTGCATTGACCGTCCGGGCCAAAGGTTTCATATTCCCAAGCCATGTGATGCCTCACACTTCCGTGCGCTGCCAGCCGTTCAGCCGCTCCTGCACCGCATCAATCTTCCAGCCTTCGCCCACACGCTTCATAAGAAAGCGGCGGTCAAAGCCGGTGTTTTTCTCCCTGGTGTAGATGTAGAGCTTGTTTTTGGTGATCTGCTCTGCGTCAAGGAATTCTTCCCCGTTGTAGGTGCCCTGGGCGCTGTATGAGAGGCCCAGAGGTCGATAGCCCGGACGGGGCTTTTCGCTCACATATTTCTCCCAGATCGTCAGCAGGCGGGGCACTGCCTCAGCACCTTCAAACCCGGCCTGCTCCATGTACTGCTCCCACTGCGTCATCTCGGCAAAGAAAGCGGACAGCACCCTGCGGCATTCCGCCGCCGCCTGCTCATCCAGCTGGACGGGCTTTTTGGCCTTTTCCCGCTGGAGCTGGAAGAAGTGTTCCATCTGCTCCTGGGTGAATTGCACATGGGCCACTGGCTCGATGCGGTTGTTGCCAGCGATGGCCAGCAGGCCCTCATAGGTAACGGCGGTATGGTCGATCTGGATGTGGGAGAGCTTGGGGATGGAGGCCGCCTGGAGCAGACCGGCATCATCCAGCCCGGTACGGTTGAGCGTCAGAAGGTCCAGCTTGCAGCCTTGCAGAGCGGACAGACTGCTGCCGTGGATGGCGGCGTTACCGTCCAGCAGCAGATAACGCAGCTTGGGCATAGCGGAAAAAACGGGGAAACAGGCGTCAGTGAGCGCACCGTCCTCCACGCCGAAGTTGGCCATGCTTTTATGTCCGGCAAAAGGGGCAAGCAGTTCATCCGTCACCGGATAGCTTTTCACATGGAAGCCCACCAGGGTGTAACCGGCCAGCTGCTCCATGATCTCTGTGGTCAGCTCCGGAATATCAAATTTCTTTTCTCCATCTAAAGTTAGGACACCGTTTTCCCAATCCGCTGTTCGTGCCCGTTTTGGTAATTCCATAGCGCGCCTCCTTATTCCTGCTCTTTGTAACTGGCTTCAATGTCGATGAACCGCACATACACGGCGCAGACTTCGCCCTTTGCATCATAGCCGAAGTAGACCGGATAGTAGCCGTCCCCCCAGCCGGAAGCAAAGATGGGCAGATTGCAGTCCGTGTCCGGCACCGTCCAGTTGAGCCAGTCGCCGTAGTCTCCCTGATATTTAGGGTGGGCTTTGGCGTTTTCCTCCAGAAGATCACAGAACAGGTCGTTGTAGGGGTCGATGTCCGGGTCTTCCTCCAGCCGCTTGGCCCAGTATGTCTTGAAGGCCGCCTGGGTCTGGATGTCCGCAACGCAGCCCATCCCGGCGTCTACGCCAAAGCCGAAATACTCGTCCTCACCCAGTTCCTCGTCCAGATCCTCTTTGCCGGTCATGCCCAACTCATAGCGGACAGGCTTTTCCTGGCTGACCTCCACCTTGACGCAGGCGTAGCGGTCGCCGTACTGTTCGCTGGGCACCACGCAGATTTTCACGGGATAATTTCCGGCGGGGATCGTTTGAAGGAACGGCAGAGTGTCCTCCAGCTCCACCAGCGGATCACAGGCAAAGATCTGCCCGGTGGGGAAATGGACGGCGCCGATGTCCAGCACATCCACGCCCATGTTCCCAATCACTTTCTCTGTGAAATGGGCCTCTAAGTCATCTTTACAGGTCAGTCTATCCTTGATTGCTTCGTATTTGTTCAGCCATTCAGTTGTAGGCATATCAGTTTCCTCCTGTTGATTCAGTTTCTTGATGTACACGCTCTTTGAGCCATCCCAGTAGCAGTTCACACACCGGCCATCCTGAAAATGATGGTCACAATTCGGGTAGCCATAGAGAACATGGGCACATTCCGGGCACAGCCCCATCATCTGTGAGGAGCCTTTGAAAAACAGGCTTCCGCACTCATCACAAACGGCCAGTTCTTAAGTTGTCCCTGCACCTCTCTGGGCAGGTCGTTCCACAAAATATCGTATGTAAAATCCCGAATCTCCGGGTAACACTCCCGTGCGGTCTTTTCCGCAATATCTCTATTCAGGTAGTGCATCTCTTGGTGGAAAAACCAGTTGAGTTTTTCCATCAGCCGATAGAGTCGGATTTGTTCTTCTTGGGTCATGGGATTGCTCCTCCTATTTCAACTTCAGCACAAATCCCCAGATACTCACCACAATCAGGAGGACACCCAGCAGAAAGAAAACCACACGCCGGTATCCTCTGCTGTGTCGATGAGCATCCCGCGTACCAGTGGGGTCGCAGAGCCAGTTCCAGTTGCGGATCGCCCCAATTAAAATCACGGCCCCGATGAGCACCGAGGCAATGTACCAATGCTCTTGCAAAAATGCTGTGATCTGTTCACTGTTCATTTACAGATACCCCCCTTTTTTTACATCATCGGGAGTTTCCTTTCGGATGATTTCCTCCCGCTCTTTTAAATCCAGCTCCAGAGCTTTTTCCTCCTCCAGATATTCCTCGCAGTCCCGAACCAGCTTTTGAGCGGCTGGGGCATCCGGGGCCAGGGCCAGCCAGCATTTTGCGTATTCATAGGCGGTGGCTGCGGAGCGGTATGCCATCAGGCAAGAATAGCCCATCCGGGAGTTCCAGTAAGGGTCGTTCTCTCCCTGGGTGCGGACGGACTCCAGCAGATCAATGGCGTGTCGGATGAGATCCCCGTCCACTTCACCGTCGGTCCCATGCACTCCATGATCTCCCAGAACCGCCAGATTGCTGTAAGCCCGACTCAGCTTGACGGTCAGCAAATAGCCCCGCTCCTGTTCCGGGATAGCTTCGATGGCCTGGATGCACTGGGAATACTCGTCCTTGCTATTCCACTGTTCGAGTTGCTCCAGCAGCTCTATTTCTTCTGTCCGATTCATCGTTTCACCGCCTTTTCTGTGTTATCCCTTGCCTTTTTTGAAGTGTCCACTGCCTCGCCAGGTGTTGACCACACAGGTGAAGATCTGACCACAGTGCTTGCACCGAATCATGTGAGCCATAATTTCGTCTGCCCATCCATCCTCAGTCTTTACCTCCTCCAGCGGGCAGGTGGACTCCTCTGCCATCAGTTCAAATTGGCCTTGTCCCACCAACTGCTGAATATAAGCAATACAGGCCAGGTAGTCCTTGGGCGCATCAAATTTTCTCCATGTTTGAATGTTTCGGCAGTGCTCGCACATACAGAGCCCTCCTTACGCAAATACTTGCTGGTATTTCTCTTTCAGTTCCTTCGGTGCCGTCTTGATGGTCTTGCTGCCACCATTTTCGGAATCTTTTCCCCAGATGGCCCAGAGAAGGCTCTGCCAAGCGATGGCCCGGAATTTCGGGTCCTTGTCCTCTTCCGGCAGGAGATAAGCGGAAAAGCGGCGCTTGACTGTCAGCAGCGCATCCAGGCTTTCCGCATTGGCAATCAAGCTGTGGAATTCCTTGGCAGGCTTCAGCCACTGCATAGACAATGCGCCCCGCACCAATATTCCCAGTGTCCATAGTTGGAAACCAAACTTCCGGATAAAGGCATGAAGGAATTTCTCTTGCAGTGAGGAGTGCTCGTTGTCACAGAGATCCAAATACTCCGCCACCAGAGGTGCCCACTGTTCTCCCTCCAACCCCAGAGCGAACACTGCGAAAGAGCCAGGCATCGCACAGGCTTCATCCGCGAGGTTTTGGTACCACTCATCCTCCCGCATAGCCAGATGAACATATCGCTCCATAGCCGGATGCAGATTGGGGTGTTGTACAGCGCAGGCAAAGAGCTGATTGACTCCCTTCTTGGGTAGGCCGGGAATGGGCAGATAGAGTTTTTCCTTCCCACGGAACTCTACCGAGTAACTGTTGGGAAATTCCTCCTGCTCCAACACCGCACACAGGTAGTCCAGGATTTCAGCATAGCACTCCTCGGTGCAGTCCTTAGCCGTAATGCGGATGGTGGCAAACGCATCGTTGGCTGATGCGGTGAAATGCTCCGTCTTACGGCGCTGGATGTCCTTTGGCAATTTGCCGCTGCCGGCTGTTTTCAGCTGCTTTACCAGATCCGGGCGAAGCTGGGAAACCAGGCCGAGGATATGTTCGGTGGTAAGGGATTCAAAACTCTGTCCATACATCGTGCAGCAGACCGCCACATAGCAGGCAAAGTGCAGCAGACCTTCGTCCACATCCTCCGGGCGCAATTCCGGCAACACCGTGCATGGCGGAAAGACTGTAAAGCCATCGTCCCGCTCTCCCACAAGGAAGAACCGCTCCTGCACCTGCTTTTCTATGTACTTCTCCAATGTATAGCGGATCTCTTCCCAGCCAACCAGCCGCCGCATGGCATCGCAGACGGAAACAGCATCCTCACAGGGAAATTTCTTCAGCAGCAGTCCGGTCAAATACCGCTCCAGCAGTTGATCGGGAAGAAACGGTGTCCCGTTGTGATTTCGCACCACGGTCGGGTAGGCAGAGTGATTTTCACGGGCAGTGCCATTCAGCATATCCCGAATGCAGAGATCTGCCTCCGCCAGCACCTCTGGTGAAGTGTCCGGTTTATGAATCAGATAGTAGCGGTCATTTATGCCGTCGCGTTTTGGCAAACTCATGCTTGATCACCTCTTTTCAGACAATAAAAAAGCCCCACGCCGCACTGTCATAAAGACAGGCTGACGCAGGACATGAAGAAGCCGCGTTGAAGGAGCCGCATCCACCAGCGGATGTAGTTTCTTCAACAACCAAAATATTTTTTTCATATCTTAAAGCAGAAAATTGCTGTCCAATATATTTGTTCATAGCGGCACCATTTGTTCTGAGCGTAGTTTTATATCTTATTATATCACAGCACTCCTTCAATGAAAATATTTTGTTGGAAATGCCAATGAAAAATTTTTGTGAATTTGTTAAGTCGTAGGGGTTGTTATTTCCATAGTATCTGGATGGATCAGAGTGATTGCTTTTCCGTTTCGTAAGGCATAATTGACTGTCTGTGCTGTGCCTGAGCGCAGCTTTTTCTGATTATCAAACACACCGATGATGTACTCTGCATGATCGACCATATAATAATTTCTTTTTTTATAACTGGAAACATCCGCAGGATGTGAAATAACAATCGAATCGTTTGCGTTTTGGATCAGCTTTTTCAATCTATGTCTACTCTGATCCGGCCATTTAGAGTCATAGCCGATGAAGGGAATTACAACGATAATTTTAATATCCTCGTATCCTGTTTGTGCTCTCAATGTTAGAAGCTGTTCTCCACCCCACATATCCACACCAAGAGCACCGCCGACAAAAAAAGTACGGACAAATTTCTCGTCATGGAGTATGCGAAACTGCTCCAGGAGACATTCTTTCAGCTTTTGGCATAGAGGATCTTCCTCATTATATCCAAAGCAAAATCTTGTTGGTCTGTGGCCGGTAATGGCACAGGCATACTGATTCATACAAATCACCCTTGATAACTGCCTTGATTACGCATATAAAGCAAAAATAACGCAAATAATAATGCGTATAAAGGTTATATTACAAAATTATAACACAACACATACGAAGTATCAAGAATGGCTTTCTGCTATGCTAAAAGAGCAGAGAGGTGAGCGTATGGACGAAGAATTTATCCGCAATCGAATCACAGAATTACGATTGAAAAAAGGCGTTTCAGAATATCAGATGAGCATGGAGTTAGGGCAGAACAGAAGCTATATTCAGGCAATTTCTTCCGGGCGTTCTATGCCGTCTATGAAGCAGTTTCTCAACATTTGTGAGTATTTTGAAATTACGCCGCTTCAATTTTTTGATGCACAGGAGAATAACCCTCAGCTTATCAAGAAGGCTTTGGACGGAATGAGAAAGATGTCAGATGACGATCTGATTATGCTGATTGGTTTTATAAGTCGCTTAAACACAGAAAACTAACGATAGGAGGCAGTAAGTGTCCCGTCGTTAGTTTTTTCATTTTATGCGCAGCATATTGTGGCAAGCAATGCTTGTGGCTATCCATTTCGCCACAAACTGCTTGTTGAGGGCAGTGCCCCCAAGCCCCTTTGAACACAGAATTTCATTCTGTGGCTGCGCGTTCTGCGAA
>ERZ506887.320-NODE-320-length-28522-cov-10.126006_pt1 | contig 28522 bp, 22 predicted proteins | sample MGYA00512905_ERZ506887 | MGnify/ENA metagenome assembly ERZ506887 | reverse complement strand
AATTGCTGAATCTGGATCTGCCTGATGACGTTGCGGAATACATCGCCAACCATCTGAAGCAGAACATCCGCCAGCTGGAGGGCGCAGTGAAAAAGCTGAACGCCTACTATATGTTGGAGGGTATTGCCCCCTGCATCGGCGTGACGACGACCGCCATCAAGGATACACTGAATGATACCCAGCCCATCCCCGTTACGATTGAAAAGATCATCAACGAAGTGGCGCGCACCTATAATGTGATTCCCTCCGACATCCGCGGGAAAAAGCGCAGCGCCAATGTGAGTGCCGCCCGCCAGATGTCGATGTATATCATCCGCGAGATCACCGGTATGAGCATGGAAGCCATCGGTTCCGAATTCCAGCGTGACCATTCCACCGTTGTGTACTCCATCAATACGATGGAGAAAAACATCGGCAAGGACCGCCACCTGAAGGAGACCGTGGACGACATCATGAAGAACATCCGTGCCTGATGCATGCTGCAGGTTGACAATGAAACGCCCGGCGTTCTGCATGTTTATGCATGAATATGCAGAACATGGCATGCCTTTTCCGGGTTTTCAAAACGGATATTCCGGGTTCCGACAGCAGTTTTAGACTTTCAACATTTTCAACTGATTTTTCAACAATTAACACGGATTTTCCACAGAGCAGGTTGAAAGGTCAGGTTTTCCACATTTGAGATTTTTCTTTCCACGAGGTTTTGCGGAAAGCCAGGTCCTCGAAAATTGCTTCGGAATCGGAGGTTTCAGGCTTTTCCACAGATTCAACGTAGCCTACTACTATGACTATCAAAGTATCTAGTTTACCCTGACATTTTACGTGTTCTGCACCGTCAGGCCCATCAACAAATAAGGATTATACAAAACGGATATTTCAGATTTCTGCACTGTCTGCCAGGCTACAACACTTCACAGTTTTCTGTAAGTTTAGTGATTATATACGAGGTGACAACATTGAAGTTTGAATGTGACAAGTCGCTGCTGTCTGCTGCGATCGACGGCGTTTCCCGCGCCATCACCAACCGCGCCGCCGAAAACGGTGACACTGTGAACATTGACTTTGCCGGTTCCATTGACGGCGTTGCCTTTGACGGCGGCACCGGCAGCGATTATGATCTGACCCTGGGCAGCGGCACCTTTATTGACGGCTTCGAGGATCAGATCGTTGGCCACTCCGCCGGTGAGGAGTTCGACGTGAACGTCACCTTCCCCGAGGAGTATCAGGCTGCTGAGCTGGCTGGCAAGGCTGCTGTCTTTAAGATCAAGCTGCACGAGGTCAAGTACAAGGAGCTGCCCGCTCTGGATGACGAGCTGGCAAAGGACTGCTCCGAGTACGACACTCTGGACGAGTTCAAGGCTTCCATCCGCAAGAACAACCAGGAGCAGTTGGACAAGCAGGACGATCTGGCTGTCGAGAATGCTCTGGTCGATCAGGTCGTCGAAAGCATGGAAGGCGAGATCCCTCAGGCTATGTACGATGTCCGCATGGACGAGATGGTCAACGACTTTGCTTTCCGCGTGGAGCAACAGGGTCTGCGTCTGGAGGACTACCTGAAGTATATGGGTCAGTCCATGGAACAGTTCCGCGCCGCTTTCATGCCGCAGGCTGAGAAGCAGGTCAAGATCGGTCTGGCTCTGGAGGCTGTTGCCGCTGCTGAGCACATCGAGGCTTCCGAGGACGAGATCAATGCCGAGATCAAGCGCATTGCTGACCAGTACAAGATGGAAGAGGACAAGGTTCGTGAGCTGATCAACCTCGAGGATCTGAAGCAGGATCTGGCTCGCACCAAGGCCATCGACTTCATCAAGAGCCACGCTAACATCGTGGAGAAGCCCGCAGAGGCTGAGAAGGCTGCTGACGCTGAGTAATCAGTGCCGGGCTCTGTAAAGCGCCGCAGGCGTTTTATCAAAGGTTGTTAAAATTGACCGGTACGGCTGAACTTTACAGGGAACCCGTATCGGTCAATTTTGCCAATAAACTTAAACCATTTCAGGAGGCGAACTTTATGAGTTTTGTTCCTTACGTTGTCGAGCAGTCGGCGCACGGAGAGCGTTCTTACGATATTTTCTCTCGTCTGCTGAACGATCGCATCATCGTGCTGAGCGAGGATGTCAACGATACCACCGCAAGCCTTGTGGTGGCGCAGCTGCTGTATCTGGAAGGGCAGGACCCGGATAAGGACATCAGCCTGTATATCAACAGCCCCGGCGGTTCCATCAGCGCCGGTATGGCCATCCACGACACCATGCAGTATATCAAGTGCGATGTTTCCACCATCTGCATGGGCATGGCTGCCTCTATGGGCGCATTTCTGCTGGCAAGCGGCACCAAGGGCAAGCGCTTTGCGCTGCCCAACGCCGAGATCATGATCCACCAGCCGCTGATCGGCGGTCAGGGCGGCGGCCTTTCCGGCCAGACCACGGATATCAAGATCCATGCCGAGCACATGGTCTATATCCGCGATAAGATGAACCGGATGCTCAGCGAGTACACCGGCCAGCCGCTGGAAAAGATCCAGCAGGACACCGAGCGCGACAACTACCTTACCGCGCAGCAGGCAAAGGAATACGGCCTGATCGATGAGGTCATTGCCCACCGGTAAACCGCTATAATCTATCCAGGATAAGGAAAAACAGCTATGGCAAATAACAATTCCGGCAAAAACGAAAAAGATCTTGTTTGCAGCTTTTGCGGCAAGCATCAGGACGAAGTGGAGCGCATGATCATCGGCCCCGGGGTCAATATCTGCAGCGAGTGCATCGGCCTGTGCCACGATCTGCTCTCTGACAAGCCGGATCAGCCCAAAAGCGCCCGTCCGGCTCGTGGCAGCGCAAGCCGCGCCCATGTCCAGCCCGCTGCCGCAGATCTGGATATCAACATCATGACCCCGGCCGAGATCAAGGAAGGTCTGGATCAGTATGTCATCGGTCAGGACGAGGCAAAGCGTGTGCTGTCCGTTTCAGTCTACAACCACTATAAGCGCATCCTCAGCGGCAAGGGCGGTGACGTGGAGCTGCAAAAGTCCAACGTGCTGCTGCTGGGTCCCTCCGGTGTGGGCAAGACCCTGCTGGCTCAGACGCTGGCCAAAATGCTGGGCGTGCCCTTCGCCATTGCGGATGCCACCACCCTTACCGAGGCCGGTTATGTGGGTGAGGACGTGGAGAACATTCTGCTCAAACTGATCCAGGCGGCGGATTTTGACGTGCAGAAGGCACAGATCGGCATCATCTACATTGATGAGATCGACAAGATCACCCGCAAGAGCGAAAACCCCTCCATCACCCGCGATGTGGGCGGCGAGGGCGTACAGCAGGCACTGCTGAAGATCTTGGAGGGCACTGTCAGCAACGTGCCGCCGCAGGGCGGCCGTAAGCACCCGCAGCAGGAGTTCATCCAGATCGACACCACCAACATCCTGTTCATCTGCGGCGGTGCCTTTGATGGTCTGGACAAGTATATCCTGCGCCGCACCGATAAGTCCGCGCTGGGCTTCGGCAGTGCGCTGAAGGATAACTCCACCGAGGCTGAGCGTGCATTGCTGCGTAAGGTAGAGCCCCACGATCTGGTCAAGTTCGGTCTGATCCCGGAGCTGATCGGCCGTCTGCCGGTCATCACCGTGCTGGATGATCTGGACGAGGACGCACTGGTGCGCGTGCTCAAGGAGCCCCGCAACAGTCTGGTCAAGCAGTATAAAGAGCTGCTGGGCATGGATAACGTGGAGCTTACCTTCACAGACGAAGCCCTGCACGCCATTGCCCGCAAGACCATCGAGCGCAAGACCGGTGCCCGTGGTCTGCGCAGCGTGATGGAAAGCATTCTGCTGCCTATCATGTACGAGGTGCCCAGCGATGCCACCATCATCCGCGTGACCGTGGATGAGGACACCGTGGAGGGCGGCGAGGCACATCTGGAATACGGTGCCGTGCGCAAACGCTATAAAAATCAGGCCGCTCTCAGCTGACGGCATCGCCGCACAGCAGGGGAGTGTACCTGCCTAAAAGCCCTGTTTCGAAAGCTTTTTGCTTTTGGCAGGGCTTTTTGCTTTCAAATTCTTGTTTCTGACAGGAAAATGTACTATAATAGTAAAGTGTGGATCGTGCGGCATGTGCTCTCTGGCAGGGGCATACCGCAAAAGACGAGCCACAGTATTGGGTAACAGGAAGAGTACTATAAAGGAGTGTGTTTTCAATGGCAAATTATCACGAGATGGATCGCGCTGCGCTGACCGCTGAAAAGGCAGCGCTGGAGCAGGAATACAAGCAGTTTCAGGCAAAGGGTCTGAAGCTGAACATGGCACGCGGCAAGCCCGGCCCTCACCAGATGGATCTGGCAATGGACCTGCTGAAGATGACCGACTACACCACGGATGCAGGCACCGACGCCCGCAACTACGGCGAGCTGGAGGGTCTGAGCGAGGCACGCGCCCTGTTTGCAGATGTGTTCGGCGTAAAGCCCAACGAGGTATTCGTGGGCGGCAACTCCAGCCTGCAGCTGATGTACAACCTCATCAACATCGGCTATGTGTTCGGCTTCCCGGAGTCTCCCTGTCCGTGGTCTCAGGTGGAAAAGCGCAAGTTCCTCTGCCCGGTGCCCGGCTATGACCGTCACTTTGCCATTACCGAGGAGTTCGGCTTTGAGCTCATCAGCGTGCCCATGACCCCCAACGGCCCCGATATGGACGTTGTGGAAAAGCTGGTGGCTGAGGACGATACCATCAAGGGTATCTGGTGTGTGCCGCAGTACTCCAACCCCGATGGCTACACCTACAGCGATGAGACCATCGAGCGCTTTGCCAAGATGAAGACCGCCGCCCCGGATTTCAAAATCTTCTGGGATGAGGCCTACATCGTCCATCACCTGACCGAGGAGATCATTGAGACCCCCGTTCTGCTGAATGTGAGCAAGAAGTATGGCACGCAGGATCGCGTGTTTATGTTCACTTCCACCAGCAAGATCACCTTCCCGGGTGCCGGCGTTTCTGCCATTGCATGCAGCGACAACAGCATGAAGTATATGTGCAAGCGCTTTTCAGTGATGATCATCAGCTACGATAAGATGAACCAGCTGCGCCATGTCCGCTTCCTGAAGAACAAGGAGGGCGTTCTGGCACACATGGCAAAGCACCGCCGCCGTCTGGTGCCCTGCTTCGATGCCGTCAAGACCGCCTTTGCCGCCAACCTCACCCCCTGCGGCGATATTGCCCACTGGACCAACCCCAAGGGCGGCTACTTCATCAGCCTGTATGTCATGCCCGGCTGCGCCAAGCGCGTGGCAGAACTGTGCAAGGATGCAGGTCTGGTGCTGACTGGTGCAGGCTCTGCCTATCCGTACCACAAGGACCCGCAGGACTCTCATCTGCGCATTGCCCCCACTTACCCCAGTCTGGACGAGGTGGAGACCGCTTCCGAGCTGCTGTGCGTCTGCGTGCGTCTGGCTGTTGTGGAAAAGCTGCTGGCTGATATGGCCTAAGGCTTGAAATAATTTATATATTCTCCTCTGCGGGGCTCTTTGCAGGGCTGGCAGGGGAGTTTTATCACAGAAAGGTCGGCACGACGGCTGCTCTGTGAGGAGAGGAACCGTCGGCAAAACTTGCGGTTCACAACAAAAACGGCTGCGGCTGCACAGCCGCCGCTTTTGGAGGTTCCCTGATTTATGAAAACAAAAGGCAAAGCATGGCAGCTGGTCGTTACCGCGCTGCTGATCGTTGTGTTTGTCTACACCGCCTTTTTTGGCGTGGCGGCAAAATACGGCGATGTGACCACCACCTACATCAAGGGTGCAAAGGATATCCGCTTTGGTGTGGATATCAAGGGCGGCGTCAACGTCACCTTTGTGCCCTCGGATGGCTACGATGCCACGGACGAGCAGCTGGATGCCGCCCGTCTGGTCATCGAGAACCGTCTGGTCGCGTTGAACGTGACCGACTATGAGCTGTATGTGGACAACAACTCCGACAGCCTGATTCTGGAATTCCCGTGGCAGTCCGGCGAGACGGATTTTGACCCCGAGGCTGCCATTCAGGAGATCGGTACCACCGCCTACCTGACCTTCCGCGAGGGTGCCAGCAAGGACGGCGAACTGATCCTTGACGGCTCCATGGTCGAAAGCGCTTCGGCGCAGTACGGCGCTGTGAGCAACGGCGGCAGCTCTGAGTATTACGTTGCCCTCAAGTTCACCACCGAGGGCGCCAAGGCATTTGGCGATGCCACCACCAAGCTGGCCGCCGATAAGGGCAGCATCAGCATCTGGCTGGACGACGAGAACGTGAGCACCGCCACCGTCAACACCGCCATTACCGACGGACAGGCTATCATCACCAGTTCGGCGTCCAATCCCTTTACGCAGGACGCCGTGGTCAAGATGGCACGCCAGATCAACTCCGGTGCACTGCCCTTTGCGCTGAGCGTGGACAGCTACTCCACCGTAAGCCCCAGTCTGGGCGAAAACAGCCTTGGCGCCATGGTGCTGGCTGGCCTGATCGCCTTTGCCCTCATCGTGGTGTTCATGACGGTGCTGTATCGTCTGCCGGGCTTTCTGGCCTGCATCGCGCTGGCCGGTCAGGTGGCGGCTACGCTGGCCTTTGTGTCCGGCTACTTCCCGGTGTTTGAAAGCTTTACTTTGACCCTGCCCGGCATCGCGGGTATCATTCTGGCCATCGGCATGGGCGTGGATGCCAACGTCATCACCGCCGAGCGCATCAAAGAGGAACTGAAAAACGGCAAATCTCTGGATGGCGCACTGAAGAGCGGCTTTGCCCGCGGCCTGACCCCCATCATTGACGGCAATGTGACCATCGTCATTGTGGCCATCGTGCTTATGGGTGCCTTCGGCCCCTCGGATGGCCTGTTTGCCAAGGCACTGCACTTTGTGTTCTTCGCCTTCGGTCCCTCTACCGCAGGCACTATCTATGCCTTCGGCTATACGCTGCTTACCGGCGTGCTGCTGAACTTTGTGTTCGGTGTATTCGCTACCCGTGTTATGATCCGCGGCGCAGCCGCCATCAAGGCACTGCGCAATCCGTGGCTGTACGGTGCTGCAAAGCCCGGGCAGGAAAAGACTGAAAAGAAGCCGGTGGATTTCGTATCCCTGCGCAAAAAGTTCCTGACCTTCTCTGCCTGCCTGATGGCAGCAATTCTGCTGTGCGCTGCAGTGTTCGGTGTGCATCTGGATACCGAATTCACCGGCGGTGCTATGATCACCCTGTCCTACGAGGGCAGCTTTGACCAAGCCGCTGTGCAAAAGACCGCCGCTGCGGCGCTGGAAAACACCGGCCTGACCCTGCAGACCGGCGAGAACGTGGCCACCGGCGATCAGACCCTGAAGATCTCCATGCCCGGCACCGAGACCGTGACCACCGAGCAGGTGGAGAACCTGCTGGATTCCTTGAATGAGAACTACCCGGACAACCAGTTTGCCCAGCTGTCCCTGAGCAATGTCAGCGCAGCCATGGGCACCAAGTTCCTGCAGAAGAGTCTGGTAGCTGTGGTGTTTGCACTGGTGCTCATTCTGCTGTATATCGCCCTGCGCTTCAAGAACATCGGCGGTCTGACCGGCGGTATGATGGCAGTGCTGGCGCTGGTCAACGACCTGATGGTGGTGTTTGGCACCTTTGTGCTGCTGCGCACCGCACTGGACGGCAACTTTATCGCCGCCATGCTCACCATCCTCGGCTACTCCATCAACGATACCGTTGTGGTGTACGACCGTATCCGTGAGAACCGCGCTCTCATGGGCAAAAAGGTCAGCTTTGAACAGCTGGTCAACCAGTCGGTCAACCAGTCTGCCCGCCGTACTCTGATCACCACCATCACCACTGTGATGGCATTGGGCGTCATGTGCATCGTGGCAAAGCTCTACGGTCTGGACAGCATCTTTACCTTTGCATTCCCGCTGATGATGGGTATGATCAGCGGTGTGTACACCTCTCTGTGCGTTTCCACCTCGGCATGGGTGCTGTGGAGCGAGCGCAGCAAAAAGAAAAACTGAGGCGGAGGAACAAACGATGAAGTGCCCTTATTGTGGTGCGGAGGAATCCAAGGTGATCGACTCCCGCCCGACTGAAGATAACGAGCGCATCCGCCGCCGCCGCGAGTGCCTGAACTGTCATATGCGTTTTACCACCTACGAGGTGGTGGAAACAGTGCCGCTGGTGGTCATCAAAAAGGATAACTCCCGCGAACCCTTTGACCGGCAGAAGCTGTTCAACGCCATGCTGCGCGCCTGTGCCAAGCGTCCTGTCAGCTACGAAACGCTGGAACGTGCTGTCAGCAGCATCGAGCAGTCCCTGTTCAGTTCCTACGACCGCGAGATCCCCAGCGTGCGCATCGGCGAGCTGACCATGGAGGAGCTGAAAAAGATCGACGAGGTGGCCTATATCCGCTTTGCCTCGGTCTACCGCCAGTTTGCGGATGTGGAAAGCTTCCTTGATGAACTGAAAAAGCTTGTGGGCGACCGCAAGGAAAATCAGTAAACTATAACTTAAAAAGGACACTGCACGAAACACTGTGCAGTGTCCTTTTTTGCTCATCTTAAACCAGCCGTCGGGCAAGCCATTCCAGCCGCTCCACCTCTACCTGTGCGCGGCGCAGCTCGCCCAGCGCCTCCTCGGTGGCTTGCTGCTCAAGGTATCCGTCTGCCGCCCGCAACGCGGCTTCCAGTTCTGTGTAGTCGGCCGTGCGCAGCAGATGGCTCATAGTTTCCCGCATGGTATCGCACAGTTCTGCACCCTCGGCAAGCGCCTGCCGCGCGGTGGCAAAGTCCTTCTGCCGTACAGCCTCAAGAGCACAGTCCAAGTCAGCTGAGATGTCCTGTGCAAAGCCCTGCACCCGTCCGCTGCTGTAAAGGGATACCCCCAGCAGCGCCGCCACGATCAGGATACACGCATAGATCCGCTTCATCCTTTTCCTCCCGGCTGACGGCCTTCCTTTTTCAGCAGAAAATAGTCCTCGGTCTCGTTGCCGATAAGCAGTAGAATCTCCTGTGGCAGAACAGTGTTTGCCGTGGCGGTGCGTTCCAGCCACGCACGGTCTTTGCCGCACCAGCGCAGATTATCCTCCAATACCTGCCCGTCCAGCACAAAAGGGATGGTGGCCTGTGTCTGCTGCACCTTCAGCTGCAAGTCGGACAGAGTCGCTGCTTCCTGCTCCGGGCGCAGCGCCGCCGACAGCGTGCCGTTTGTTTCAATGACGGCGTAGGACACCTTGCGCGGGTCAAAGATATCCTTGCCGCGCAGCGCCTCCATCAGGTCGGCGGTGGTCAGCCGCAGCATCCGCAGTGCATTCTGATCGATCTTTCCGTCCAGAATGACCGTTTTGGGACGCCCAGAAAGAAAATTGAAGAATTTCTGGCTGCGGAAGCTCACTACTGAACCCAGCAGTTCCAGCGCCGCAATAAGAAACAGCGGGATCAGACTGGCAGTGATGGGGACATCCTCCGATTCAATGGAGATGGACGCCAGATTGGAGATCAGGATGGTGGATACCAGCTCTTCCGGTTGCAATTCTCCCAGCTGGCGCTTGCCCATCAGCCGCATGGCAAACAAAACGCAGAGATACAAAATAATAGTGCGGCAAAGCAGCAGTTTCATGCACAAACCCTCCCAATCCGGTGTGCGCGCGTATTCCGCTGCGGCAAAGCGGGTATACTGCACACACAAAGGAGTGATGGATGTGCAGCAGCTTTCGCAAAGCCTTGCGGAAAACCTGTCCGCGCTTGATGCTAGGTTTGGCAAATCGGCAGATTATTATGCGAAGAAGATCGTTTTGTACGGCTGCCCGGGGTGCATTGTATTGTTTGACGGCATGGCAAGCTTGGATTCGCTCTGGGAGTTGTTGCTGGACGCTGCCGGGCGGCAGTCTGCCTCGGTCCGGCTTACCGGCACACAGGCCTATGCGCATATCCTGCACGGCTCGGCTTTTCCGGCCGAGAGCACTCCGGTACAGGATATGCCGCAGCTGGTAACGCGGCTGACGGCGGGTATGGCGGTGCTGCTTTTAGAGGGTTGCAGCAGCGGCATCGTTTTTTCGGTACAGGGGCTCAAGTTTCGCTCCGTGGAAGAACCATCCGGCGAGGGCAATCTGCGCGGCAGCAGGGAAGGCTTTACCGACCTTCTGCGGGTGAATCTGAGCCTTCTGCGCCGCCTTGTCCGTACCGATACCCTTATGCAGGAGGCCGCACAGGCGCACACTTGCTGCAATACCGAGTACGCTCTTTGCTACTGCAAGGACCGTGCCGACCCCGCCATGGTGCGCCGGGTGCGCGCCATTTTGCAAAGCGCACGGCCGGAGCTGCTGCTGGATTCCAGCTATTTTGTACCGTGGCTGCTGCCCGGCAAGGCGCGGCTGTTTACCCCGGTACACTACACCGAGCGCCCGGCGGTCGCTGCCGCAAAGCTCTGCGAGGGCAAGCTGGTAATTTTGGTCAACGGCAGCCCCTCAGCACTGGTGCTGCCCGCGCTGTTCAGCGAGCAGTTCGAATGTCTGGACGATTACGCCTCTACGGCGGCGTTTTCCTCTTTTTTGCGGGTGCTGAAATATTTTTCCTTCTACCTTACGGTGTTCTTACCGGGGGTCTTTGTGTGCGTGGCGGTGTATCTGCCGGAGCTGCTGCCCCCGCAGCTTCTGTACAAGATTGAAGCAGCTGAAAAAGCCACCCCACTGCCCCTGTTTGCCGAGATGCTGCTGGTGATCCTGATCTTAGAGATCATCCGGGAGGCCGGGCTGCGGATGCCGCAGTCACTGGGGCACTCGGTCAGTCTGGTGTCAGCGCTCATCATTGGCGATGCCGCCATTGCCACCGGGCTTATGAGCACCCCGGTCATCTTTGTTGCAAGTATTACCGCCATTGCAGTCTTTGTCACCCCGGGCCTGTACGAGCCTGCCACCCTGCTGCGCATCGGCACGGTGCTGCTGGCAGGGCTTGCCGGGCCGGTGGGACTTGCCGCAGCATTTTTCGGCTTTCTGCTCAGCATCGTCAGCACCGAAGCACTGGGCGTACCATACCTTGCGCCGCACCCGTTCCCGCAGCAGCCGCTTTCCGAGGACGGCATTCTGCGCCGCAACTACCGACAGCTGTCCCGGCACGGGTTCAATATCTGGCAAAAACGGGAGAGGGGAAGAAAGCAGTCATGAAACAGCACACAGAACGTTTTACCCCGGCGGCGCTGACCCTCAGCGTGGTCACCGCAGCGTTGGCATACGGCATCCCGCAGAGCGTCCCGGTGCGTCGGGCGCTGTGGCTGGGCGCAGTCAGCACGGTGTGCCTGTGCATCCTTTCGGCGCTGGCAGCAGCGGCGCTGCGGGATAAAGCACCCTCCTTTGCGGTGCGGCTGGCACTGACAGCCGGGCTTTTTATGGAACTGGTGCACACCCTCGTGCAAGCACAAGGACTGTGCACGGCAGAGTTTTCCTCCATGGCGCTGCTGGGCTTTCTGCCGCTGCTGCTCTGGGCGGGGTGGGCTGTCCCTCCCGCAAGCTGGAACGCTTCGGCGCGGGTGCTGTGGTGGTTTATAGCCGTGGGCGGCGTGGTCTGCCTGCTGGGGCTCGCCGGTCAACTGCACTGGTACCGGCTGTTTGCTCCGGCACAGCCGGCCGCAGCAGGCTGTAGCGTGCCGGTCTACGCAGAATACTTTGCCGGAGCCCTTCTGTGCAGCGCCCGGTCGGCGCGCCGCACGGTCTGGTTGCCGGTATGGGGCTTTGCGGTGCAGGCGGCGGCTTTGCTGGGCAGTGCTTTGCTGTTTGGCAGCGGCGCATACCCTCGGCTGGAGCTGCTGCGGGCGTGGAGCAGCGGAAGCTTTTCCCGCATGGATGCGCTGCTTTTGTTGCTGTGGCTGCTGTGTGCGGTTTACCGGGCGTCCATGCTGTGCGCCGCCATCCGGTTGCTCTGGCAGCAGCCGGAAGCTGAGGTGCAGCCATGAGAAAACAGAAATCTTGCAAGCCGCTGCTGTATTTGCTGCTGACGGGGTGGTGCCTTTTGTTCCTGCGCTGCGAAAGCACTGAGAAAAGCATGGTGCGGGCGGTGTATCTGGCACAGACCGAACAGAGATATCAGGCAGGGCTGCTCTATCAGGCACCGCAGGCCGCCGCCGATGCCGCCGAAGCCTCTGCCGCATTGCGGTTTGTGCAGGCAGAGGGGCAAACGATGGAGCGGGCGCTGGCTGCGGCAGAGCAGGCACTGCCCCAAACCGCAAGCTACCGTCTGTGTGACTACCTGTTGCTGCCAAAGGCGGCAGAGCCATTACTAACAGAGTACGAGCAGCTGGTGCTGCGGCGCGGCTGTGGGCGCACGGCAGCAAGGCTGTTTTGCGCAGAAGGAGAGATAGAGCACCTGACAACACAAGCCACACTGCCGGACGCCCTGATGGCACAGCTAAAGGCTGCCGCGCCCACCGCGCCCCGGCTGTATCAGCATACAGAGCCGGGGCTTCTGCCTGTTCTCCGGTGGAGCGCAAAAGAGGTGACGATACAGGAGGGCGGCGTTCTGCATACCGTGGCGGCTAATATACCCTTGTCCCCGGAACAGACCGAGGTTTTCCGGCTGCTTGCCGGGCAGGGCGGCACCCGGCAGCTCTGGCTGGAAGGGGAGCGCATCGGCATCCGGCGCTGCACCGTTTCAGTCACCTTGCAAAAGGCGCAGGTTCTTGTGCGGCTGGATTGTCAGTGTGCCGCCCACAGCCCACTGCCTACACAGGCGCAGCAGCAACAGCTTGCGGCGCAGTGCACGGCGCTTTTGCAAGGCTGCTGGCAGCAGGGCGTGGATGTGCTGCACCTGCAAGCCCGGGCAGCGCTGCGGGACGGCAGCGGCGCAAGTTTTGACCCAACAAAAAACGCCTGCCCGCAATGGCGGACAGACGTGCATTTCATGCTGTATTAAGAGGCGGTAGGAAAGGTGATCGTGATGGTGGTTCCAACGTCTACCTGACTTTCCAGCTTGATGCGGGCATTGTGGATGCGGGCAATGTGCTTGACGATGGCAAGCCCAAGTCCGGTGCCGCCGGTGGCTTTGCTGCGGCTCTTATCCACCCGGTAGAAGCGCTCGAACACGCTGGCCTGCGCCTCCCGCGGGATGCCGATGCCGTTATCTGTTACGGTCAGGGAGCAGTGCCCGTCCCGGCTGCAAGCGGTAATGATCTGCACCTTGCCGCCCGGGCGGTTGTAGCGGATGGCGTTGTCGCACAGGTTCTGGCACAGTTCATCCAGCAGCGCGCGGCTGCCAAGCACCGGGGCGCTCTCGCCCAGATAGGTCAGGGAGATATACGCGCGGCGGGCGTTCAGTTTCTGGCGCTCTACGCACTCCTTGACAACCTCCAAAAGGTCTACCGTTTCCATCACCGGGGCGTCTCCGGTCTCGCTTACGGTATCCAGCTTGGAAAGCTGCAAAATATCGTTGACCAGCTGGATCATGCGGGTGGCCTCGCTGTGGATCTTACGGCCGAAATCCGGCACATCCTCCGGCTTTGCAATGCCGGTCTCGATCAGCTCTGCATAGCCGGAAATGCTGGTCAGCGGGGTCTTGAGCTCGTGGCTGACATTGGCGGTAAACTCCTGCCGCATTTTCTCGTTGTTCTCCCGCAGAATGCGGTCAGAATGGATGCTCTCTGCAAAGGGAATCAGCTCCCGGTAGGGCACGTTTTCCTGAATGTGATCCAGATCCTCGGTCATGTTCAGCACCGGCTGCACCAGAGCTTTGGTCAGCAGGGCTGCCAGCACCGCAGCGGCCAGCATCAGCGCCACACAGCTCAGTACGATGGCAGGGATGGTGGCATCATAGATGGACCACACGGTCTCGGCGTCCTGTGCCACGCGCAGCACATCCCCGCCGGAAAGCCGGAGCGCATAATAATAGGTCTCGTAGCCCATGGTCTGGGAGTCGCGGATGTCCCGACCCTCGCCGTTTGCAATGGCATCGCGGATCTCCGGGCGGGTCAGATGGTTTTCCATGGGCTGGTCGGTGGCAGATTCAAACAGCACGCTGCCGTCCTGACTGATCAACGTCACACGCAGATCATCGGTCACAAAGGCACTCAGCTGCGCGGGGTCTCCGGTCTGCTCGTACCCGGCGCGCACAAGGTCGGTCTCGCGCTCCAAAGCCGACCATGCCTGCGCCGTAAAGGCCTTATGAAATACAAAAATGCACAGCGCTGCGGTGAATATAAGCCCCAGAAAGCCCATCAGGAACAACCGGTAGCTGATCTTTTCTTCCATGCTGCGCAGCTTCATTCTTCTTCGGCCTCCTCATCAGTCAGCTTGTAGCCCACCTTGCGCACGGTGCAGATGTAACGCCCCGCATCGCCCAGCTTTTTGCGCAGGGTGCGGATGTGCATATCCACGGTACGGCTCTCCACCGAGATGTCGGTGCCCCACACCACCTGCAAAATGGTCTCGCGGGTCACCACCAGACTGGTGTTTTCCAGCAGCAGCCGCAGCAGGCAGTATTCCTTGTAGGTCAACTCCACAGGGGTGCTGTTCACTGTGACGCTGTGGCGGGCGTTGTCCAGCTGAATTTCATGAAAGGCCAGCACGTCCGGTCTTACCTCCGGGGCAGAGCGCCGCAGTGCCACACGCACCCGGCTGAGAAACTCCATAATGCCAAAGGGCTTTGCAATGTAATCATCCGCGCCGCAGTCCAGCCCGCGTACGGTGTCCAGCTCGCTGGATTTTGCAGTGACCATAATGATGGGCAGCTTGCGCAGGGAAGGGGTGTTGCGCAGCTTTTTCAGGATGGAAAAGCCGTCCTCGCCGGGCAGCATCACGTCTAAGATCACCAGCTCCGGCTCAGCGGCACGCATGGCCTGCCAGAAGGGCTCTGCACTCTCAAAGCCCTGCACCTCGTAGCCGTTGGATTGCAGGGCGTACTGCTCCAGCTCGCGGATGGAAGCATCGTCCTCTACAATATAGATCATAACTCAGTTCTCCTCAGCAGTCTGTCCGTCCGGGAACAGATACCGCTCACGGTAGCGGCCCAGACGGCGGTGGAATTCTTCGCTTTCCTTGGTGTCGTTGCCGTGGCGCAGGTCGTTCAGGTAAGCGTGGGTGTCAAAGCTGTCCTGTGCCACCTCGATCTGCGCAACTGCCACGTTGCTGCAATGGTCGCACACACGCTCGTAGTTGGTCAGCAGATCGTCCAGCACAAAACCGTACTCGATGGAGCAGCTGCCGGCCTGCAGGCGGGCAACGTGCCGCGCCTTGATGGCACGCACCAGCTCGTTGACCACGGCCTCCAACGGCTCAACCTTAGAAGCAAGGTGCAGATCGCTCTTGCGGAAGGCATCGGTGGTGCGGCTCAGGGTATCCTGCACCGCATCCTCCAGCACCTGCAGCTCCTCCTGTGCATCCTTGGAGAAGTGGATTTCCTTCTGGTGCATCTCCTCGGCAGATTCCAGCAGGTTAACGGAATGGTCGCTGATACGCTCAAAATCACTGATAGTGTGCAGCAGGGTGTTCACGCTCTGGCTGTCGGTATGGTTCAGCTCCCGGCCGGACAGCTTGACCAGATAAGTGCCCAGTGCGTCCTCGTACCGATCCACCCGGCACTCCTCGTCCCGCACCTTCTGGGCAAGTTCATCGTTCCATTCGTGGGTCAGGCTCATGGCCTGCACCACGCCCACCCGGGCAAGCTCGGCCATTTCAGCGGTAGCGGCGCGGGCACGCTCCACAGCCACAGCGGGGGTGTTCAGCAGACGGTCATCCAGCAGAGCAAACTCCTCTTTTTCCGGGGAATCGGGAATGGTCAGGATGGCCAGCTTTTCCAGTCCGGTGGCAAAAGGCAGCAGAATGACGGTAGCCAGAATGTTGAATACCGAGTGCACGATTGCAATGCCCCATGCCTCGATGGTGGTATTCACAAAGGCAAAGTGGCAGACGGCGTTGAGCCCATAGAACCCGAGCAGGAAGATGCTTACACCGATGATGTTGAAGTACAGGTGCACCATAGCGGCCCGGCGGGCGTTCTTATTCGCACCCACCGAGGACAGCAGTGCGGTCACACAGGTGCCGATGTTCTGACCCATGATGATGGGAATGGCACTGCCGTAGGTGATCACACCGGTGGCGCTCAGCGCCTGCAGGATACCCACGCTGGCGCTGGAGCTCTGGATGATGCCGGTGACCAGTGCGCCCACCAGAACGCCCAGCAGGGGGTTGGAGAAGCGGGTGAACAGACTGGTGAACCATGCCTCGTTTTGCAGCGGCAGCACCGCGTTGGACATGGTGGTCATGCCGGTCATCAGCACGGCAAAGCCGATAAGGATAGTGCCCACGCCTTTTTTCTTCTCACTCTTACACATATACAGCAAAATGCCGATAAATGCAAGCACCGGGCTGAAAGAAGTAGGTTTGAGCAGCTGGATGAACAGGCTGTCGCCCTGCAAACCGGAAAGACTCAAGATCCAGCTGGTCACGGTAGTGCCTACGTTGCTGCCCATGATCACGCCAATGGCCTGATGCAGCTCCATGATGCCACTGTTGACAAAACCTACCACCATAACGGTGGTAGCGCTGGAACTCTGGATGACGGCAGTCACGCACAGACCCAGAAAAAAGCCCTTGAGGGGGTTATCGGTCAGTTTGCTGAGAATTTTTTGCAGCTGGCCGCCGGCCTGCTTTTCCAGTGCCTTGCCCATGATGTCCATACCGAACAAAAACAGGGCCAGACCTCCCAGCAGCGAAAAGACGTTAAAAATGGTCATAAGTGTTTTCCTCACTTTATCTTGACGTGTTTTTCTCCTGTGCTTTAAGTATAGAAAAACAATGTAAAATCTGAAATCGCCGGAATGTAAAACCCATGTAAAGTAAGAAAAATGTAAAAATCCTGTGTACGGGCTGCGATGCAGCGTCGGTTTCCCGCCGTGGGTACAAAAACAGCGCCCCGGGCGTTGTATTTGCCGCCGAATTTTATTATAATAGAAATATGAGTGCCCGCAGCACAGCGCGGCAAAAGGATACAGGAGGAACCAGGATGGGTACGTTCAATGTTTCGCTTAAAACGCTGACCGACCGCGTCAGCATGGAAGTGGTATACACCCCCCGGGCGCTGGATGAGATCAGCGTGGAGATTGCCGAGGTCAACCGCCCGGGTCTGTTTCTGGCGGGCTATTATGATTACTTTGATAAGCTCCGCTTGCAGATCATGGGTCTGGCAGAGATGAACTTTCTGTCCGGTCTGACGGCAGAAAAGCGCTACGAGGCACTAGAACAGCTGTTCCGGCAGCAGCCCCCGGCGGTCATCGTCTGCCGCAGCGAGGAGCTGACCCCCTTCCCGGAGATGCAGGAGCTGGCGCAGAAGCATGATGTTGCCCTGCTGCGCTCCAACGAGACCACCTGCACTTTGATGGGCAGCCTGATCAGCGTGCTGAATCTGGAGCTTGCGCCCCGCATCACCCGGCACGGTGTGCTGGTGGAGGTGTACGGCGAGGGTATCCTGATCCTTGGCGACAGTGGCATCGGCAAAAGCGAACTGGCCATCGAGCTGGTCAAGCGCGGCCATCGTCTGGTGGCAGATGACGCCGTGGAGCTGCGCAAGGTGTCCAACCGCCAGATCATGGGTACTGCACCGGAAAACATCCGCCACTTCATTGAGCTGCGCGGCATCGGCATCGTCAATGTGGCTCGTGTGTACGGCGTGGGTGCTGTCAAGCTGAGCGAAAGTCTGGATCTGGTGGTGCAGTTGGAGACATGGGACCCCACCAAGAACTACCAGCGCACCGGTCTGGAAAGCGAATACTACGACATTCTGGGCGTGAGCATTCCCAGCACCAGCATCCCGGTCTCTCCCGGCCGCAATCTGGCTGTGGTGCTGGAGACCGCAGCCATCAATAACCGCCAGAAGAAGATGGGCTACAACGCAGCCAAGGAGCTGCTGATCCGGCTGGGACTGGATGACAAAATGGACTGAACCTCTCTATAAAAAGGAGCCTGACTCTATGGAACAACTCAAGCAGCTGCTGATCGCAGCAGACATTGCTTATAAAGAAAATGAGCCGCTGGCGGCGCATTGCACCTTTAAAATCGGCGGCCCGGCGCGGCTGTTCGTGCAGCCGGTAGATCGGGCACAGCTTTGCCGCGCCGTTGCCCTGTGCAAGGCGCAGGGCGTTCGGTATTATTTGCTGGGTAACGGCAGTAATATCCTGTTTGCCGACGAGGGCTACAATGGCGCAGTGCTGGCTATTTCCTCCATGCAGGACGCTGTGGAGGTGCACGGCACACAGCTCACCGCCGGGGCGGGCGTGCGGCTCTCGGCGCTGTGCAAAACGGCGCTGGAACACGGCCTGACCGGACTGGAATTTGCTTATGGCATCCCCGGCACGGTGGGCGGCGCGGTCTACATGAACGCCGGTGCTTACGGCGGCGAGATGAAGGACGTGCTGACCACGGTGCAGTACCTTACCGCCGAAGGCGAAGTGAAAGAGTCGGCGGCATCGGAGCTTGACCTTCGCTACCGCCACAGCATTTTTGAAGAAAACGGCGGCTGTATCCTCTCGGCACAGTTTGCCCTGCTTCCGGGCGAGCCGGAAGCCATCCGCACCAAAATGGACGAACTGATGGCAAAGCGGCTGGACAAGCAGCCGCTGGATAAGCCTAGCGCAGGCAGCACCTTTAAGCGCCCGGTGGGCGCTTTTGCCGCTGCCCTCATCGACCAGTGCGGTCTGCGGGGCTACCGGCACGGCGGTGCCGCCGTCAGCGAGAAGCACTGCGGTTTTGTGGTAAATCTTGGCGGTGCCACCTGTGCCGATGTGCTGGCGCTGTGCGAGGAAGTACGCGCCATCGTAAAAGAAAAGACCGGCTATGATCTGGAAAAAGAGATCCGCGTAGTCCGCTAAACTGCGGGAATAGAGGGAGTGTGGAATACAGATGGAGCTATTGATCGTCAGCGGACTTTCCGGTGCGGGAAAGTCTGTGGCTATGAATGCGCTGGAGGATATCGGATTTTTCTGCATCGATAACGTCCCGGCGGGGCTGCTGCCCAGCATTACGGCGTTTTCCAAGGCTGGCGACAACCAGCTGGAGCGGGTGGCGCTTTCCATGGATGTGCGCGGCTGCCGCAGCAGGGAACAGATCGAGACTGCCTTGCAGCAGCTGGACGACCAGAAAACACCCTATAAGATCCTGTTTCTGGATGCACCGGACGATGTGCTGATGCGCCGTTACAGCGAGACCCGCCGCCGCCACCCCATCAGCATTGCAGAGGGCATCTCCACCCGGGATGCCTTTTTGAAGGAGCGGCAGATCCTGCAGCCCTTGAAGGAGCGTGCGGACTACACCATCAACACCGGGTTACTCTCCACCTCCCAGAACAAAGAGCGCATCTGCGATCTGTTCCTAAAAAACGGCGGGGCGAAAAATGCCATGCGGCTCACCATCATGTCCTTCGGGTTCAAGTTTGGTCTGCCGCCGGAGGCAGACCTTGTACTGGATGTGCGATGTCTGCCCAACCCCTTCTATGTGCCGGAACTGAAGCACAAAACCGGGCTGGATCAGGAAGTGGTGGATTTTGTCATGGGCCACCCCGAAGCACAGGAGCTGCTGCACCGGTACGAGAATTTTTTGCAGTACGCTCTGCCGCTCTATGTCAAGGAAGGCAAAAGCCAGCTGACCATTGCGGTGGGCTGTACGGGCGGCAAGCACCGCTCTATCACATTTGCACGCAAGCTTGCGGAGTACTGCACCGCTCTGGGGTATGAACCCGGGGTGCAGCACCGAGATGCCGTGCGCTGAAAACAGAGGAACTACTATGAGTTTTGCATCCAGTGCGCGGGAGGAGATCGCGCAGCGCAGCCCCACCAAGGAATGCTGTGTGCGTGCAGCTGCCTATGGCATTGCCTGCTTTGCCAAATACTTTGATGCCCGCGGCCTTGTGCTGCAAACCGAGCAGCCCCACACGGTGCAACTGGCGCAGCAGCTGTTCGCCCGCTGCGGCATCCGGGGCGAGATATTGGAAAAGCCCCGCGCCAGCGGTGTGCTGTACGAGTTCAATATCCGCGATGCGGAGCAGGTCACCCGCCTGCATGAACTGTTCGGCACCACCGGCAGGGAGACCAGCTTGCAGATTGACCCCGGGCTTATCCGCTGCCAGACTTGTGTCAGCGCCTATATCGCTATGGCCTTTTTGTGCAGCGGCACGGTCACCGACCCGCAAAAGGAATATAATCTGGAATTTCTCACCTCCCGGACAAATCTCGCCCGGGATTTTGAAGCGCTGCTGGCCGAGCACGAGTTTGCGCCCCACCGCACCCGCCGCAACGGCGTGAACCTGATCTACGTCAAGACCGGTGCCAATGTGGAGCGTTTGCTCCGCTTTATGGGCGCTGCGGATGCTGCGACCCAGATCAGCGTTCTTAAAGCCTTCAAGCAGGTGCGCAACCAGACCAACCGGCAGACAAACTGCGATACCGCAAACCTTGGCAAAACGGCGCGGGCGAACGCCCAGACCCTGAAAGCTATCCGCTATTTGCAGGAGCAGCACGCACTGGAGACTTTGCCGGAGGTATTGCAGCAGGCAGCAGCCAAACGTCTGCAATACCCGGATCTTTCGCTTACCGCGCTGTGCGGCTGCTTTGACCCGGCTGTGAGCAAATCCGGCTTATCGCACCGGATGAAAAAGCTGGAGGCACTGGCAGAGAATCTCCGTCAGCGCCAGCAGGAGGGACAGGAGGCAGTACAATGAGTGAACCCACCGCAAATACCCGGCCTTTTGCCCACCTGCATATCCATACGGAATACAGCCTACTGGATGGTGCCTGCCGCATCGACCAGCTGATGGAGCGGGTGAAGGAGTGTGGACAGACCGCCATTGCCTGCACCGACCACGGCGTGATGTACGGCTGTGTGCAGTTTTATAAAGCCGCTAAAAAGGCGGGCATCAAGCCCATTATCGGGTGTGAAGTCTATGTTGCCACCCGTACCCGCTTTGATAAGGTAAATAAAATAGACGGAAATAACCACCTGATCTTACTGTGCAAAAACGAGACCGGCTATAAGAACCTGATCAAAATGGTCTCTGCCGGTTTTGTGGAGGGCTTTTATTCCAAGCCCCGCGTGGATAAGCAATTGTTGGAGCAATACCACGAGGGACTGATCTGCCTTTCGGCCTGTCTTGCGGGCGAGATCCCGCAGGCCATTCTGGCAGGGGACTACGAGCGCGCAAAGGCGACCGCGCTGTGGTATCGGGATCTGTTCGGTGCAGAGAATTACTACATCGAATTGCAGGATCATGGCCTGAAGGAGGATACTACCGTTCTGCCGCAGCTTATCAAGCTTTCGCGCGAGACAGGCATCCCCATGGCAGCCACCAACGACGCCCATTATCTGCGCAAAGAGGATGCCAAGATGCAAAGCATCCTGCTGTGCATCCAGACCGGCAAGACCATTCAGGATGCCGACCGCATGGAGTTCCAGACCGATGAATTCTACGTCAAGACCACCGACGAGATGTACGAGCTGTTCTCCATGGTGCCGGAAGCCTGTGCCAATACGGCTAAGATCGCCGAGCAGTGCAATTTTGACTTTGAGTTCGGCCACACCAAGATTCCCTACTACAAAGCCCCGGACGGCATGGACAATCAGGCCTACTTTGAAAAGCTCTGCTGGGACGGCTTGGAGCGCCGCTATGGCCCGGACGTGCCGCAGGCCAACATCGACCGCCTGAAATACGAGATCGGCGTGGTCAAGACGATGGGGTATACCAACTACTACCTCATCGTGTGGGACTATATCAATTTTGCAAAAAGTCAGGGTATCCCGGTGGGGCCGGGACGCGGCTCCGGTGCGGGCAGTATCGCTGCCTACTGTGTGGGCATCACGGATATCGACCCCATCCGCTATAATCTGATCTTCGAGCGCTTTTTGAACCCCGAGCGCGTCAGTATGCCGGATTTCGATGTGGACTTCTGCTACGAGCGCCGACAGGAGGTCATCGACTACGTCAACCGCAAATACGGTGCGGATCATGTGGCGCAGATCGTTACCTTTGGTACCATGGCCGCCCGCAATGCCATCCGGGATGTGGGCCGCGTGATGGGGATTCCATACCAGCAGGTGGACGTGGTAGCAAAGCTTGTGCCCATGGAGCTGAAAATGACCCTCAAGCGGGCATTGGAGGTTTCCAGCGAGCTGAAAAAGCTCTACGATACCGACCCGCAGGTGACCGAGCTCATCGACACCGCACTGAAGGTGGAGGGTATGCCCCGACACGCCTCCACCCACGCGGCGGGTGTGGTCATTACGCCGGAGCCGACGGATTATTATCTGCCGCTTGCCACCAACGACGGCCTGCCGGTGACCCAGTTCAACATGACCGAGATCGAAGAGCTGGGTCTTTTGAAGATGGACTTTCTGGGTCTGCGCACCCTGACCGTCATCCGGGATGCGGAGGTTGCAGTGCAAAAGCAGCACCCGGAGTTTTCCATCCGCAAGCTGGACTATGACGACCCGGATACCTATAAAATGCTTGGTCAGGGCGATACCGAGGGCGTGTTCCAGCTGGAATCCTCCGGCATGAAGCAGGTGCTTGTGGGCTTGCAGCCCCAGAACCTTGAAGATGTCATCGCTCTGATCAGTCTGTACCGCCCGGGCCCCATGGACTCCATTCCCACCTATCTGCGCAACCGGCACGAGCCGGACAAGATCAGCTACAAGACCCCGCAGCTGGCGCACATTCTGGATGTGACCAACGGCTGCATCGTCTATCAGGAGCAGGTCATGCAGATCTTCCGGGAGCTGGCGGGCTTCTCCTTCGGACAGGCAGATAACGTCCGCCGCGCCATGAGCAAAAAGAAGCACGCCGTCATGGAAGCCGAGCGGGAACATTTTGTGCACGGCTGCACCGAGCCCGGCCACGAGTGTCCGGGCTGTGTAGCCAACGGCATCCCGGAGCAGGTAGCAAACCAGATCTACGACGAAATGTCCAGCTTTGCGTCCTACGCCTTCAACAAGAGCCATGCGGCCTGCTACGCCTATGTGGCTTTCCAGACCGCTTACCTCAAGTGCCATTACCCCAGCCAGTTCATGGCAGCATTGCTGACCAGCGTGCTGGATAATACGGATAAGGTCATTGAGTATTCCGGCGAGTGCGCCCGTCTGGGCATTAAAGTCCTGCCGCCGGATGTGAACATCTCCAACGGCGGTTTTACCGCCGATGATAATGGTCAGATCCGTTTTGGGCTGAACGCCGTGAAAAACGTAGGCCGCAACCTCATCGAGAACGCAGTCACCGAGCGTAAGGAAAAGCCCTACACAAGCCTTTATGATTTCTGCAAGCGGATGCACGGCAGCGAGCTGAACCGCCGCTCTGTGGAAAGCCTGATCAAAGCCGGTGCCTTTGACTGCTTCGGCTCCAACCGCCACAGCATGGTAGAGGCGGTAGAGGGCATTCTCAAGAGCATTGAGACCGACTCCCGCCGCAATCTGGAGGGGCAGCTGGATCTGTTCTCCGTAATGAGCGGGGAAGTGCAGCAAGGCCCGCAGGAGGATGTCTACGAGATCCGCCCCTTGGCAGAGTACACCCCTGCCGAGCTGTTGCAGCAGGAAAAAGAGGTCAGCGGTCTGTACCTGTCCGGTCATCCGCTGGACGCCTACCGGGAAAAATCTGCCCGCATCGGTTCCCACACCATCAAAGACCTCACCGGCGAGGATGCCCATGTGCAGGACGGCGAAAAGGTGCGCATTGTGTGCGCAGTGGTCAAAAACCGCATGATGACAACAAAATCCAACAGCATGATGGCCTTTACCAGCGTGGAAGATCTGACCGGCACTATGGAAGTGATCGTGTTCCCCAAGGTGCTGGACAGGTTCCGGGATGCTATTCAGGAAAACGCTGTTGTGGTCATCGATGGTCGGCTTTCCGTGCGGGAGGATGAAGCCTCCAAACTGCTGGCAGACAGCATTCTGCCCATCGACAGCTACGATCCGACCCGTTTGGATAAAGGCCGCCCGGACCCTGTCAAAACAGCTGCCCGGCGGGTATTCATTCGTCTGCCGTCCCGCAGCTGCCCCCAGTACGATAAAGTGGTGAACCTGCTGGAGATTTTTGATGGCGATATCCCGGTGATCCTGTATCTGGAGGATACCAAGCAGAAGCTGGCTGCACCGCGCCGGTTGTACACCTCCGGTCATCCGCTCTTCTTCAAAGAACTGGAGCGGCTGCTGGGTGCAGAAAACGTTGCAACAAAATGACATATTTGTGCACGAATGGCACCGCGTGGGGCGATTTTAAATTTGATGAGTTGCATAAACTACAAAAATAGCACGATATAACGTTATTATATCATGCTGCATAGATTTGCATAAAGTCTCAAAACCCTATTGAAATTTGTCTGGATGGTGTGCTATAATCATTAAAGGCGAATCAAAGCTGTTGCAAAGCAACAAGCCTGTTTCTGGAAGAAGAGGGGACAGGCAAAAGGGTAAATGAAGAACTGAACTGTAAATTGGAGGGAATCTCTCGTATGGAAAAGCAAATCAAAACGATTGGCGTGCTTACAAGCGGTGGTGATGCTCCCGGCATGAACGCTGCTGTGCGCGCTGTGGTACGCACCGGCCTGCACAAGGGCTTCCGTATGATCGGCATTCAGCGCGGCTACAATGGCCTGCTGAACGGCGAGTGCTTTGAAATGAACCTGCGCAGCGTTTCTAACATCATCTCTGCTGGCGGCACTATTCTGTATACGGCACGCTGCCTGGAGTTCAAGACCAAGGAAGGTCAGGATAAGGGCGCTGAAAAGTGCCGCGAGCTGGGCATTGATGCGCTGGTCGTTATTGGCGGCGACGGCTCCTACCGCGGTGCCCGCGCACTGGCACACCGCGGCATCCCCATGATCGGCCTGCCCGGCACCATTGATAACGATATCGGCTGCACCGATTACACCATCGGCTACGATACCGCCATGAACACCGCGCTGGAAATGATCGACAAGCTGCGCGACACCACCCAGAGCCACGACCGCTGCAGTGTGGTCGAGGTCATGGGCCGCAACGCCGGTTATATTGCTCTGAACGTGGCCATCGCCTCCGGCGCTATGGCTGTGCTGCTGCCCGAGAAGGAATTCGATATGCAGCGCGACATTCTGGATAAGATCGCCGAGACCCAGAAGACCGGCAAGCGTCACTTTATCATCATCGTGGCCGAGGGCGTGGGTCATGCACAGGAGATTGCCAACGAGATCCAGGCACGCACCGGTATCGATTCCCGCGCAACCATTCTGGGTCATGTGCAGCGTGGCGGTTCTCCCACCCTGCGTGACCGCGTGAATGCTTCTGCCATGGGCTATCAGGCAGTTTGCCTGCTGGAGCAGGGCAAGTATAACCGCATCGTCGGCATGAAGGGCGAGAAGCTGGTGGACTACCCTGTGGACGAGGCTTTGGAGATGACCAAGAGCCTTGACCCTGTGCTGGTGGACGTGTGCAATACCATTTCCATCTGATCATAACATCAAATGCAAGAGCTATTCTCTCAGGTTTTCTGAGCGGATGGCTCTTTTTTACTACAAATTTTACAGAGATGACGCATTATAAGTAAAAACCAACAACTTTTTGTTTACAAGTGCCTCCAAATCAGTTATACTGAGAAAAACGGAGGTGCTGCCATGAAATACAGCTGGATCGACACAGAGCTTCTGCAAAAGCCTAGTGTTACCAAAGACTTACAGGCAGAGTGGAACTGGATAAGATACCACATCGGCGGCAAAATGTTTGCAGCCGTCTGTCTGGATGATGCCACAGGAAAGCCGGTGTATATCACCTGCAAGCTGGACCCCGTCGAAGGGGATTTTCTGCGCCGACAGTATGAGGATATCATTCCGGGCTACTACATGAACAAGGTGCATTGGAACTCCGTAAAAGCAGATGGAAACGTGCCGGACGCACTGCTGCGGGAGATGCTGGAAAAATCTTATCGGCTTGTGCTGGGCGGCTTTAGCAAAAAGAAACAGCGTGAACTGTTGGAAGGAGAAAAGAAAGATGCCGTTTGATTATAAGAAAGAATACAAAGAATTCTATCTCCCACCGCAGAAACCGCAGATTCTCACCGTACCTGCGATGAATTTTGTGGCGGTGCAGGGCAAGGGCGACCCCAACGACCCGGCAGGGGAATACAAGGCAGCGCTGGAGTTGCTGTACGGCATTGCATTTACTATCAAAATGAGCTACAAGGGCAGCCATAAGATAGACGGCTATTTCGAATATGTCGTTCCGCCGCTGGAAGGATTGTGGCATCAGCCCGGGGCAGAGGGCGTGGATTTTTCCAACAAGGAGACCTTTATCTGGATCTCCATGATTCGTCTGCCGGAATTTGTCACCCGTGCCGAATTTGACTGGGCGGTGCAGGAAGCTACGGCCAAAAAGAAAAAGGATTTTTCTAAGGTGGAATTTTTTACCTACGATGAAGGCTTGTGCGTACAATGTATGCACATCGGCTCCTATGACACCGAACCGGAGACCCTGCGGCAGCTGGATGCGTTTGCAGCGGAGCAGGGATATTGCCCGGATTTTTCAGACACACGCTTCCATCACGAGATCTATCTGGGCGACCCGCGCCGCACCGCCCCGGAAAAGCTGAAAACCGTGCTGCGACATCCGATCCGCAGAATGAAATGACAGAAAACTTCACAAAAACTGTCGCTTTTTGTTGTAAGATGTGCTATACTAAAATTATCTGTAAAACACACTTAAAAATGGAGGAAAACATCATGCAGCATGAAACTGTCATCGTGCTGGACTTTGGCGGACAGTACAATCAGCTGATTGCCCGCCGCGTCCGAGAAAATAATGTCTACTGCGAGATCTATTCCTATAAAACCGATCTTTCGGTCATCAAGGCCAAGAATCCCAAGGGTATCATCTTCACCGGCGGCCCCAACAGCGTTTATCTGGAGGATTCTCCCACCATCGACCCCGAGATTTTCAGCTGGGGTGTGCCTGTGCTGGGCATCTGCTACGGTAGCCAGCTGATGATGCACCTGCTGGGCGGTCATGTCTGCCGCGCTCCCGAGCGTGAGTACGGTAAGACCGAGGTGTTCGTGAACACCGAGAGCAAGCTGTTCACCGATGTACAGCCCTCTACCATCTGCTGGATGAGCCACAACGACTACATTGAGCAGGCTGCTCCCGGATTCCAGATCACTGCCCACACCGCAAACTGCCCTGTTGCAGCCGTTGAAAATGCCGAAAAGGGTCTGTACGCCGTACAGTTCCACCCGGAGGTGCTGCACACCGCCGAGGGCAAGAAGATGCTGCGCAACTTTGTGTACAATGTCTGCGGCTGCTCCGGCGACTGGAAGATGGATTCCTTTGTAGAGAACAACGTCAAGGCTCTGCGGGAGCGCATCGGCGAGGGCAAGGTGCTGTGCGCTCTGTCCGGCGGCGTGGATTCCTCCGTGCTGGCCGCTATGCTGGCTAAGGCCATCGGCAAGCAGCTGACCTGCGTGTTCGTGGACCACGGCCTGCTGCGCAAGGGCGAGGCCGAGCAGGTCAAGCATGATTTCGTCAAGGCCACCGGCATCAAGCTCATCGCCGTGGACGCCTCCGAAGACTTCCTCACCGCGTTGAAGGGCGTGAGCGAGCCGGAGAAGAAGCGCAAGATCATCGGAGAGAAGTTCATCCGCACTTTTGAGAAGGCGCAGCGTCAGGTCATCGAAGAGGCCGGTGCCTCCGGCAAGGAAGTCAAATTCCTCGTGCAGGGCACGCTGTATCCGGACGTCGTAGAGTCCGGCTGCGGCGATGGCGCGGCCAACATCAAATCGCACCACAATGTGGGCGGCCTGCCGAAGGACATCAAATTCCAGCTCATCGAGCCGCTGCGCACCCTGTTCAAGGATGAGGTGCGCGCCATTGGCACCGAACTCGGTCTGCCGGATGAGATTGTCTGGCGTCAGCCATTCCCGGGTCCGGGTCTCGGCATCCGCATCATCGGCGAAATCACCAAGGAACGTCTTGACCTGTTGCGCGAAGCTGATGCCATCGCACGTGAGGAGCTTTCCAAGGCCGGCCTCGACCGCGACATCTGGCAGTGCCCGGTCGTGCTGCTTGCCGACGTGCATTCCGTGGGCGTGCAGGGTGACGAACGCACCTACGGCTCGCCGATCGTGTTGCGTCCGGTGTCGTCCGAAGACGCCATGACCGCCGACTGGTCGCGTATCCCGTACGACGTGCTCGCCACCATCTCGACGCGTATTACCAACGAATGCCGTCAGATCAACCGCGTGGTGCTTGACTGCACTTCCAAGCCGCCGGCAACCATCGAATGGGAGTGAGCCCGCAGGCTTAGACACGTAATGGGAGGGGCTTCCCGCGGAACTACTCGCGGAAAGCCCCTCCCATTATGCGGCGAAAAGAGTCCACTCTCGTTAGAATCGAACAATCTCCTTCACAACATCTCTTTCATACATCCGTCAAGCAAGCATGTCGTTCCACATATTCACGAAATTCGGCAAGGTTTTTGCCGTGGCGGCGATGTTCTCCACTTGGATGCCTTTGATGCGCAAACCAAGCATCGCAGCGAACGTGGCCATGCGATGATCGGCATAAGGCTCCAT
>ERZ506887.316-NODE-316-length-28786-cov-6.444920_pt1 | contig 28786 bp, 28 predicted proteins | sample MGYA00512905_ERZ506887 | MGnify/ENA metagenome assembly ERZ506887 | reverse complement strand
CATTATGCTGCATACTGCGTCCGTATTGATTCCAAGGTCTACTGCACAGATAATCTGTTCTGCAATAGGGGTATCGCTTAAAATTACGGTTTCCGTAAAAGAAAATCTCAGATAGTATTTGTTATGTATTTTTTCTAATGCGGGAGCGCTTTTATCTTCACAGGCTCCCCAGTATTTATTTATGTAATTAATGTCGGTTTTTCTTAATCTGACAGGAACCCATACCCAGTCGTTATTCTGATATAACTTTAGCCATCTGATATTGTCGTCGTCTGGATTCATGCCTTTTGGATATTTGGCATTTTTAGGTGCGTCTTCCTTGTACATATTCTTATTGTAGAACACCGGCATTGCATGCCTGTCCATCTGTAACGTTGGAGCTTTTCCATTCTTTCCATTATCTTCCCAGTTCTTATAATTGCTGCGATAGCTGCTTACAGCACCGATTGCTTCAGCAATAACTGCTCTTTTGAGATATGATGGAAATTTATAGAATTCAGACCCCTTAATATCAAATGGATATTTAGGGTTTGGATTATTCTTAGTTGGATGTATCAATTTCTCTACATAGTGGTCTTTTTCTTTTGTGCCACCAAGAACCGAAATGTTTCTCCATTCTCTATTACATACATCGATAACGAAGGCAAGTGCCTTGCGGTAAATCTGCACTGTGTTTTTCATATCTGTATTTGATAAAATTTCTACTTGATAGCTTGAAGAGATTTTCATACAAGGCACCTCCTTTTATAAAAATTTGTCTTTAAATTTCTTATACATCTAATATGCCGAAAAAATAAAAAAGGGGACGATTTTTTGCGAAAAAATTTAATAGAAATAAAAAAAATTCCTCTGCGCCAAAACGCAGAGAAATAAAAAGTCGTAAACGATATTTTTATGTATTTAAAAGGCTATAGCCGTCTAACTCACGACTGAAGTCACAAGAATGCGATGGCTAAATTTTTCAATATGCTTAATTTATCTCATCGCAAAAAGTGCCGCCCGGATTTATCCGCGCGGCCAATCTTACAATTTCAGTAATACAACTTCACCAGTCTTCAGCGTCTTCTTAACGTCAATCACCCTCTGGTTTTCGCTTCCACGAAATTCAAGCATGATATTCTTTTTATCTTCCTGGAATTCACCGTCAACCAGAACATCAATATTCTGCAGGATATTGTCCAGCCTGATTCTGTCAGCCATTCCATGTCTGCATCTTGACGGAATCTTCCCTGTCAGCTCCTCCCACAGATACCCGGAATATACCCAGATGTCTTTTTTTGGTAATTCTTTTCTGACTCTTTTTATCAGGTTCCAGACCTCCGCCTGGTTTTCCGGTTCCATCGGTTCACCGCCAAGAATTGACAACCCTTTTATATAATCTGGCTTTAAAGACTCAAGAATCTTGTTTTCTGTTTCTTTTGTATATTCTTTTCCATATCCAAATGGCCAGGCCATATCATTAAAGCACCCATTGCAATGATGCGTGCAGCCTGAAACAAAAAGAACAGTTCTGCATCCGATTCCGTTTGCTGTATCACAATATATAATTTTACCGTAGTTCATAATTTTTCTTCCTTTCTTGATTTTTTTGTATCTTTAATATGCAGGATTTTTCTGCATACAAAAGTGATGCAGGCGTAAGCCTGCACCACTTAATTTAAGCAACAACACATTTTGGCAGTATTTTTACTGGTTTCTTTTCGGCTTCATCTTCATCAACAGATACATGTAATACTCGTTCTGCGATTTCCTGAGTCCTTCCCTGGTTCCAATACTGCGTTCCGAGATATCCACAGGTCCTTCTGGCAACGTGCATCTTGTTCTGGTCTGTACATCCGCACTGCGGGCAGCGCCAAATCAGTTTGCCGTTTTTTTTCACAATCTGGATTTCTCCATTATATCCACAAGCCTCGCACTGGTCTGATTTTGTATTCAGCTCAGCATAAAGAATTGTATTGTAGATATGTTTAATGATTGCAAGAACCGCCGGAATGTTTCCTTGCATGTTAGGCACCTCAACATATGAGACTGCCCCGCCAGGAGACAGCTTCTGGAACTCTGCTTCTTTTGTCAGCTTGTCAAAAGCATTGATGTTTTCTGTTACTCTGATATGGTAGGAATTTGTGATATAATTCTTGTCTGTCACGCCCGGGATGTTACCAAAACGTTTCTGCAGACATTTTGCAAATTTATACGTAGTGCTTTCCAACGGGGTACCATACACAGAATAATCAATATTTTCTTCTGCTTTCCATTTACCACAGGCATCATTCAGTGCCTGCATAACTTTTAAGCCAAACTCTTTTCCGTTTTCTGAAGTATGAGATTCATGCTTCATGGAATACACGCATTCAGCCAGGCCGGCATATCCAAGAGAAATTGTTGAATATCCGTTAAACAGCAGCGGGTCAATTACTTCGCCAGGTTTTAACCTTGCAAGTGCTCCGTGCTGCCACTGAATCGGCGCCACATCTGACGGCGTGCCAAGCAGTCTCTCGTGTTTTGCTCTCAGAGCCTTATGGCATAAATTAAGCCTTTCTTCAAGAATCTCCCAGAACTTGTCCTCATCACCTTCTGATGAGCATGCAACATCAACAAGATTAATTGTCACAACACCCTGATTGAAGCGGCCGTAATACTTATGCTTACCCTCTTCATAATTAAGGGCATGAGCGATATTTCCAACCTTTTCACTACATCTGTCAGGGGTAAGGAATGACCTACATCCCATACTTGGGTACACATCCCCTTTAAGTTCCAGCATCTTCTTTTCAGAAATATAATCTGGAACCATTCTCTTAGCAGTACATTTTGCCGCAAGCTCTGTCAGATACCAGTATTTACCATCTTCTCTGATATTATCTTCCTGTAGGCAGTAAATCAGTTTCGGGAAAGCCGGAGTGATATAATAACCACTGCTATCCTTAACACCAAGCATTCTCTGTTTAAACATTACCTCAATCAGAAGCGCCAGGTCTTCTTTTTCCCTCTCATTCTTTGCCTCATTCAGATACATGAACACAGTCACAAAAGGCGCCTGTCCATTTGTCGTCTGTAAAGTGATAAGCTGATACTGCAATGTCTGGCAGCCATTCTCAACTTCTTTTCTTACTTCTTTTTCAGCGAGTTCTTTTAATTTTTCTTCGGTTACTTCAATGCCAATATCGGACATTTCTTTTGACAGCCTCTTTAAAATCTTCTGTCTTGATATATCAACGAACGGAGCGAGATGTGCCAGGCTGATTGTCTGACCGCCATACTGGCTGCTGGCAACCTGAGCGATAATTTGGCTTGCAACAGTTGAAGCAGTCATGAATGACTTCGGCCTTTCAATCTTAGTACCAGAAATACAGGTTTCGTTCTGCAGCATGTCTTCAAGGTTAATGAGACAGCAGTTATGCTCCGGCTGGGCCATATAATCCGTATCATGTACATGAATAAGGCCATTTCGGTGTGCATTCACCACATCTTCCGGAAGCAGGTTTCTGTTTGTATACTCCCTTGACCACTCGCCAGCCATATAATCACGCTGCACTGAAAGTACTTTTGTGTCCTTATTGCTGTTTTCCTGGTTGACTTCCTCGTTGCCGCCGCTTACGCTGCCGTCTTTGTTAACCTTCACATTGATAAGGCTTTCAATTTTCTTATCAAGTGTTGATTTCTTCCTGTCAAGGTTGTGTTTATATCTGTAAGTAATATATAGCCTTGCCAATGTGCAGTAACCGGCAATCATCAGTGAGTCTTCCACCTTATCCTGGATTTCCTCAACTGACAGGTCTCTGCCTGCATTTTCTGCATCACGTTTAATCTGCGCCGCAATCTCTTCAATCTTTTCTTCACTCATCTTTTCAAGAGGGATTGTTACCTCGGCATTTGCCTTTTCAATAGCCCTCACGATTTTGCTTTCGTCAAACGGGACTCTCTCTCCTGAGCGTTTCATGATGAATAAATTGCCCTGATTAAAATCGTCTTCATATCTTTCTTCTGTTCTAATATCCATATTGTTACCTCCTGTTTTCCTTTCTTGTTTTTGTAAATTTTTTTACATTTTCAATATGCCGGAAATCCGGCTGGATGATATTTCGCATTTTTTTTGCATCTCCTTTTTTTTATTTTTATATTGACGGCAAAAAGAAAGACACCCTCGGCAAAAAGCCATGGTGTCTTTTGCTATATTTAATATGCTGAATTTTTAAGACGACGAAAACGCGCTTTCTGATTTTTCCTTCATCGTTGTGTAGTACAAAGTATTGTCGTTATTTTTGCGACAGGCAATCTTATACAGATTGGCATAGCATTTTTTGGCATATATCAGCTCTTTCGGTTTTAAGAGCTTTAAGTTTCCTTCGCATACCGCATTGTTGGCCAAGCCCAGCTGAAAAATACATAATATATTTTTCAACCATATCTCCGCTTCGTCATATCTTCCATTCTGCAGTGCATGCATAGCGATTGAGAAAATAGCCTTAAAGTTTACAGAATTACACTTAAACGCACGTTCAAACATACATTCTGCTTGCTCGTTTTTTCCCTGTCTTTTGTATAAGACCCCAAGTCTAAACAGCGCTTCGCTTTTACACGCATCAACCCTGTATTTTTTCACAGCTTCATGCTGTATTACAATAGACAGTGAGTCCACATCCGACCACTCATACAATTCAGCCTGAATCTCCTTTGCCGCCGGCATCGTGGATTTCATTGCCAGGTCTTCGGCTTTTCCGGTTATATCTGCAATGCTGTAAGACTGTTTATCAATCATACGCTCCAGGCAGAAAATTTCTTTTTTACAAAAAAGCTTTGCATAAGAAATATGTTCAGAGCCAAAACATTTCAACTCTCCGATATCTTCCAATTCAAACAGCGCCTGCTTCCATACATCAATCCTTTCCTTAATCTCATCAAATTCATCAGGCGCCAGCCAACGGTTAAACTTTTCCCTCGGAGAATATCTTTTGCTATTTCCAATTTCACCCGCCAGTCCATTTTTGCAGTACACATCAGCCAGCACGCCAAAAACTGCAAACGCGTCAGCGAACGTCTTATTTTTTTCTTTTTCAGCCTTTTCTTCTCCGGCATTAACCTGAATTGGCCGAAGCTCCCATTCATATTCTGCCTGCTCCACGAGGTACGCTTCCGAAAAGATATCTTTTAACATTTCCGCCAATTCCCAGGCTCCAGAAAAATCCAGCTGTATATTAGCCACGCCAAGTTTTTCAAACCGGCGAAGATTCCTGCTGCCAGAATCGTTTATGTACAGTACCGCGTCAAATCTGTTTTTACTTTTTTCAACGTATTCGTTAAATCCATCAAACAAATCATTGTACACGTATTCCACAGCCGAAACCCCGGCAAATTTCAAGAACCCCAGCAAAAATCTGCCTCTTTTCCATCCTTTATTCCGCGAATCACCGCAACTTCCTCAAATTTTTGCATTTTCTTTTTCCTCTCTCCAAAAATTTTTACACTTCCAATATGCCGGATTTTTGCAAAAAAAATAACGCCGGAAAAATCCGGCGCCTAGTTAAACGGTATATCTTCATCTTTATCTTCATCCTCTTTCAGTCTTCTCTGCAGCGACCCCATCATCAGCCGGGCATCATACAATGCCGTACATAATTCATAACTGCAATCAGGCTGATTCTGCAGTTTTGTCAAGGCAGAGCATAACCTTTTTATCTCTTCATTTTTTGTATTCTTTTTTCTTGCCTCCAAAACTATTTTTTTATCTATCTTTGACCTTTTCATGGATTTCACAAGCTCCGCTTCCTCAAACCCGATGAATGGCACGACCTTTTCATCAAGGGAATATTTTTTGTCTTCTTTTCTTGCTATTTTTACCTGCAGAGCGCGAATCATTACATGGCTTTCTTTAAGGCTTATTTTTGCTCTTCTTGGTGTATTTGCGGAGCTGTAAGATGAATATAGCTTTCTGCAGCAGGCATCTGCATTATACGAAACGGCACGACACATATTCTTACCTCCTTTTTCTTTTAATTTAACAGCCGTTTTTAAAATTGTCAAATTTTTGCGGATTTTTTGCATATTGTATATGCAGCAAAAGGAGGAAAGAAATGAGAAAGATACTTACACTTGCTGCCTTAACAGCAGCAATCTTAACAACTAATATACCGGCATTTGCAACGGCAGACCTGCCAGACCTGAGAATTTCAGACTCCGGGCAGCAGATAGTCGAGGAGCAGCCGGCAACACCGGAGCAGACAACCGAACAAACGCCCGCGCCGGTTGAAGACCTATCGCCTTACAACACAAAGCCAGACCCGCCGGAGGGTATCTGTTACACGGTCACTGACCTCAACATCCATCAGGCAGCCGATGCGAGCAGTCCGATTGTCGGAACCTACAAAAAAGGAGAATCTATAAGCATACTTGGGAATGAGGGAGATGAATGGTCTTACACGAATCTTGGATACGTATACAATGGGTATCTGTGCAAAACGCAGAAATACAATTTCAACATCTTTGGCGAAACCGATGTATGCAATCTGTATATCGGACTTGCCACAGATATCTTCAATACTCTTGATGACCAATACATCCAGATTTTACAAAGTTACGAAATCTGTATGTGCAACAATCCCGCCGCATACCTGGAATGTGAGTCAACCGCTGACATGGATGAAGGAATGGTTGTCAATGGCCTGACATACATACAATCTGGAGGCGGAATTGATGAGAGGAAAATGTATCTCAGATGTGATGCCGTAAGCCTTAAAGATACCATCTATCACGAGCTCGGGCATGCGGTAGACTTCCAGGTATCAGCTACCGGGCGTTCTGACTCTAACGTAGTCACCCAATCACACGAATCGGAGGCAGCAGCCTTACAGCAGAAATACGATTTGGAAGATGAGAATATATGCAACAATGCAGAATATTTTGCAGAGGCTTTCAGGTTAAGCTTGGAAGACCCGGACGGTCTTGAGCAGACAGCCCCGCATATCGCCGCTTATGTTAAAAGGGTTCAGAATAGTTTAAAGAATTAGAACAAAAAACAGACATCAAAGATGTCTGTTTTTTAAATAGGAGGAAATTATGTCATCGTTCTGTCATATACAGAACTGAAAAAAGGAAGTTAATCTATAAAGAAATCAGCGCCCCAGTTTTCGCTGCAGGGGATAGAACGAAATTTCAACCATGTTTTTCCGTTCTTTATCAGATATAAGTTTTGTTATTTATAGTATGCAAAAAATAAATCACGATAAAAAAGCCTCCAGATTGCTCTGAAGGCCAAAAAATTACTTTTCTACGAAGACTCTGCCGAAGACTGGCATCGTGAAACACCCGTCTTCATCGGCTCTTCTATCCAGCGGGTCACATACAAAGAGGCTCAGGGAATGCCTCTTCATTTGCTTCCGTGTCACTGCGAAATTTTCACAGCAGCACGCGGTTGCAGGCATCTGAAAACCGTTATCACTAATGGTTCCAGATGTCAGCACTGTTAACAGAGCTTCCTTCAATAAGGCCGGAGCCTTCATCAGACAGGTATTACGAACAACGTCAACACCACTCTCAACATAATCCATTGCTCCATCCTCGCATAACTGTGAAATGATGTTCTTTGCCTGAATGATTGCTTCGTATTTCTTGTTTGTAATTTTTTTCATGTTATCCATCCTTTCTTACCGGTAAGCCGGCATGCAAAATTTTAATTTAATTAACACTTTCAATATGTCGAAAGACTTCTGAAATAAAAAAATTCAAAAAAAATATCAAAAAAACCACAAAAAAAGAGAGAAGCTTTTGCCTCTCTCTGATGAAGACTATCAGCCGAGTGAGCTGAGCGTCTTCAGCATTGGACGTCCGGTGACTTGACTACGTGCGTAGTCAAGGTCACACAAGGCGTAATCCACAAAAAGTTGCCCAGAACCCAGCTCATAGAGCTGGGCGATAATGGACTCGACGTATTCGTCGTCCATTATCTGCGGGTTGTCCTTAGTGAGTTTGTTGGTGAGAGCAAAGCTCTCACCTGGATTTTGAACCTCAAGCAACTGCTCCATATCGAAGCAGAGCCTTCTCTCTTTCATCATTGCTTCAAGGTCAAAACCTTTTCTTAATTTCATCATAATTACCGTCCTTCCTTGCCGGTCCTAGCCGGCATATACAAATTGTTTTAATTGTTACTTTCAATATGCCAAAAAAATTTCGCGATAGAAAACGACAAAAAGCAAAAAAAGCATCAAAAAAAGCATTAAAAAAACCGTCCAACTCATCGATGGACGGGAGACCGCGGCCAACCTCTGGTTGTCCGTCGGTTTGAAGGTTGCTGGACGTGTACGGAAAGTCTGAAACCCCGTCCACGTCTGGTGAAGGTGAACGTAAGTTCACCGAATCATCGTCTAAAGTCACTGGAATGCGACGGCTAAACCTTACACAACAAAATACAAAGATACAAAAAGACACAAAAAAAAAGGAAGCCGAAGCTTCCTGGTGATGGTACACTGTTTGGACACAGCCAGCTTTTTGCTGGCTCCTTTGGGACATGTTATCCAGAGAGAGGGAGAATTACTCCCAACTCTGAATTATTTCACGCGCACGGCGGATATGCTCCTCCGCACGCGCAATATCGCTAGCGAGGTGCAGCTTGGCAAACTGCGTCTTAACGAATTCCTCGTCAAGGCGCACCTCCTCCTGCCCAAATGGGCAGCAGCCAGGTTCGCAACAGCATGGGCCGTTGCTATACTGGCATGGATAACCGTACTCTACGCATCCGCTATAGAGTACATGGTTGATTACCAAGTTATTAGCACGCAGCTCTCTGAAAGCTGCGAATGCCTCACGTGCCTCTGCTTCTGTTCTGAATTTCATCATAGTTCTCCATCCTTTCTTACCGGTCCTAGCCGGCAAAACAAATTTTTAATTTTAATTAGCATTTTCAATATGCAAAAAAGATTTCGCAATAAAAAACAAAAAAAATATTTAAAAAACCCACAAAAAAAGGAGCCTTCGCTCCTACAAAATCTCAAAATTTTTCAACTACCAAACCGTATATACACTTCTTTCCAATCCATCCGTTTACGTGCCCGTGGTTGTTAGAAATCTGAAATGTTTTTCCGCCCTTAATTGCAGAAACCTTATGCAGGTAAAAATGCCCCGCAACCTTGCACAGCACTATATCGTTTTTCTTCAGCACGGTTTCTTCAGTCACCGGAATACATCTTACAGACTGCCCGGATTTCAGAATTGGCGTCATAGACTGGCCATAGCCTGTCACAATGCACTCTTCGCCTGCCATCAGGTGCTTAACGGTTTCGTAGTTCTCTCTTCCTTTGTACATATTTTTACCTCCTGTCGTTTTGTGTTTGTTAAATACAATATGCAAAATAGTTTAATTTTTCAGAATCATCAAAAACATCATATTGATAACTCGCGCTTCGCGCTCGTAACCAGACTTCGAACGGGAATTCAGACCTACATGCGAAGTTAAAACCGGAACACTTGGCTCGCAGACGACTTTTTATCGACCAGAGACTTCCCGTTCTTCGTTAAATATGCAAAAAAATAAAGAAAGAAGGCTCAGATATGATAGTTTGTCTTGCGTATCATATTATGTTTACCTCCTTTTTTTTGCAAAAAAATACATAAAGAGGAGTGAAAAAGCAACTATGAAAAAAGAAAAATCAGATATGAAAGGAGGAAAATATCCTCAAGATTTTCAAGAAAAATTAATGGCATTGTCATTAAATGCTGACATAATGTCCAGTATGGTATTAAAAAATAAGGATGTTGCGGAAGAAATCATTAATATTGTTCGTGATGCAATCAATAAAGAGAAAGAGAAGAAAGCAAAAGTTCACCTGGAGCTTATTAAAGTCCAATATTCCGTAAAGAATTGGAATGGCGGACGCAATATCATTATAGACTTTATTGCATATTGCCCCGAGGAAAATACTATATATATCATTGAGCCACAATGTTATTGGCAAAAAAATATTTATTACAGAAACCGTTATTATGGTTCTATGATTGATACAGACAGCTTAAAAGTAGGGCAAGACTTCTCAGAAATACCCAAAAGGTGTATGATAGTCTTGACAGAAAAAGATTTTAATTCCAAAGACCCAATGATTCAGCATATTAAAAAAGTAGACTTAATGTCTGGTAATACTGTTGAGTCTGGGGAAGAGGAGATTATTGTAAACCTTGCAGCTGAAACTGATAATTCAGAACTTGGACAGTTTATTAGAGATTGGACTAATCCAAACCCTGATGACATTAAAAATCCAGTTTTCGCTGAAGCATTAAGATACTACAAATTTAACCCGAAAGGAGTGGATAAGATGTATTCAATGCTAGAAGAGACTAGGCGTGAAGCAGATTTAAAGTATATTGGCATATTACTTAATCATGGTTTATCAGTCGAAGAAATTGCAAAAGAGACTGAGCTGGACGAAGCGTACGTTAAAGAAATCAAATCCGAAATCGATTCCAAAAAAGAATCAAACTAAAAACTGAATATCAAAAACCGCAAGACAAAAAACACAGAGCAGGAAATCCTTTTCCTGCTCTTTTTGCCTTTTCTTTTTTATTCCCGGAAACTCTGCCGGCAGCGTCTTTCTTCCATATGCAGAATTTAAAAAATCTAAAAAACCCGCAGCATTCGCTGCGGGCAATACAAAAATAAAATCCGAAAAAAATCTAAAGTTAAACAAACACCTTACTTCTTTTCTTCCACCGGAACCCTCCATGTCGGTCTATAAACTTTCTGGTCTAAGCCAAAAATCAGATTGCTTGTCGCTTCACCTGGTTTTAAGGCTTCTGCCTGTGATTCAAACTGATACATATCGGCATCAATCATATCAATATGATGCAGAATCATAGCCTCCGGGATTGCCGGAAGGGTGACAGCACCCCATTCATATTTTCCATGATGCGACAGGATTACATGCTGCAGAAGCATCACATTTTCCTCATCTACACCAAGCTCTCTGGCGGTCTTGCCCGCAAGCTCGGCGCCAATGAATGAATGCCCCATCAGGTTTCCCTTCACGGTATAATCTGAAGCACCAAATTCATTTGTATCAAGCTCCCAAAGTTTTCCGATATCATGCAGGATACAGCCGGCAACAAGAAGCTCTGTATTAATGTCACGACAGCCTTTCAGCATTGACGGCTCTTTGTTATATACAGAGGTGATATACGCAGCCGTTTTTGTCATACGGTATGTGTGATATAAAAGTCCGCCTCTGATATTGTGATGTACTGCTTTGCCAGCACCCCAGAACATCAGATGGTCTTTGTTGTCGTCAAGAATCTTTTTGACCGTTGATGCATACACTCCGCATCTTCCAGCGGTTTTATAGAGGAAGTTATACATCTCTTCTGATTTTACCGGAGCGCCGCAAATAAACAGTGCCGGGTCAGCAGAAGATGCAGTAATCTCACGGGCAACATAACTTTTCTGTCCTTTATACTCCTCCATTTTTAATTCCACAAGAACTGCCTGCCCTGTTTTAAACTTAAATGTTTCAAGGTCTGCGTTCCAGACTTTGGCAACAACCTGAGTTTCGCCATCACTGACAGTCATGTTGATAAAGCTGCTGTTATTTTTATTTGCCTTTTCTTCCAAAGCAATAACAATACCCTCAACAGTTCCAATTCCGTTTGTTTTGATTTCTTTAATCTTCATTTTAAAATCTCCTTTCTTGGTTTTAGCATTTACGTATTTAATATGCTGAATTTTTCAAAAACGAAAAAAGCAGGCCGAAGCCTGCTGAAAAAATTTAAGCGTCATACTTGTTCCAGATAGCATCATACATTTTATGCATTTTCTCGAAATCAGCGCTTGTCATCGAATTAACCTTTGCAACTGCAGCCTTAACATACTTGTATGTCAAAGGTCTTGTTGAAGACAGTGAAGAACGATGCAGGATATAATCCTTATATGCATCTGCGAAATATTCCTTAGGATTTTGTGTTGCATAACCTTTATTGAAATATGTAACTTTGCTTTTCTCTTTGTCATAAATCGCTTTCCATTCTTTCTTGTAGTCAACATCGCCAGCTACCCATGCTACAAAATGACCAAGCTCATGATAGATACAGTCATCTTCTTCGCGTCTTACAATGATGCGATGCTCTTTTGCTGAAAATTTGCCTGTGAACCCAGTAATATTCGGGTCATAAGCATATTTAAAGCCAAGCTTGTCAAACGCATTCAGCACACCGCTGTCAGCCAAAGGAGCTTTCCTTCTGATAACTGACGTTCCAGACGTTGTACCGGATATAACAGTCACTTTTGCAGTATATCTTTTGCAGTGATATGTAGCAGTGATTGTCGCAGAACCGGTTTTTCTTCCTGTTACATCTCCATTCGCGTTTACAGTAGCAATTTTTGTATTGCTACTTTTCCATGAAGCGAGGCCGACAATGTTCATCAGGCGGAGACGTGTAGTTTTTCCAACCTGAACTTTACAATCTTTAAACTCCATCTTCACTTCTTCGCCAGGTTTAACCTTGACGGTGACATTGCAGTACAGCTTCTTTTTGCCAACAACTGCGGTAATCTTTGCTTTTCCTGCAGAGCGGGCAGTGACATAACCTTCACTTGTCACGCTTGCAACCTTCGGTTTGCTTGATGACCATTTGGCTTTTGCTCCTGTATTTAATACAGTAAGCTGAATCATAGTCCTCGTGTACATGTTAAGTGAAGTCTTATTCAGCTTCACAGATGCCGCATACACATCCTGAACCGGAATGACGCTTGCAGCTGTTACAGTCATCACCATGACAACTGCCATTAGCATGCATAAAACAGATTTTTTTAAATTTTTCATTATTTTTCCCTCCTGTTTTTATATTTGTTTTCAATATGCAAAATCAGACAAAAAATAAAAAAAACAGCAGGTTTCCCCGCTGCTTATGTTGTTGTTATAGGTTTTTATACAAGCCAAAATCTTGTATTATCCAGAAGACTCATTACGCATTTTCCTGGCCTCATTTTTAAAGTTCCTGATTGCATCATTCACTTTTTTATGAGTAATGCCATACTCCTTACAAGCTGCAAACGTTCTGTCTTTCCATTCTTTTTCACAGTCCTTTTTGATATTAAGGTAAGTTTCTATAATGAACTTTTCTTCCCTTGTCATACCTTTAAGAACCTTTCGGATTAAGATGTTGTTTTCGATTGATTCCTTTTCCTCTTCAATCTTATACACATCATTTTTACCTACTTTATCAAGAATGGCATGCCCGATATCGTCCTCTGCATCGATACTCACATGTGTTACCTTTCCATCCCTAAGGGTTTTCCTTACCGTAGACACCCTGCAGTTACATTTCTCTGCAATCTCTGCCAGTGTTAACCCTTCATCGAGATATTTGGACATCATGTCGTATCGGTGCCGAATATATTCAGACGCACCTTCTTTAACTTCAGTCTGATAAGCTTTGCTTGCGGTATGCTGAATGCTTTTATTCATATAAGCCCAAAAATCAACCTCTTTGTCATCTTTTTTAAGATAGTTTTCAATCAAAACTTTAATCTTACCAGCGACATATTGGATGATGTCTTCACGGCTTTCAACCGACACCCCCACATATTGCTTATTGACAAATCTTTCAGCTTTATAAGCACAGATATAAATGATTTCAAGGGCATTATCCCTTATTCCATCTTTCGTTATCGGCTTATCTGCCAGGTCGCTGTAATGCTTAGGCTTTGAATAAATACAAGATTTTGGCTGTTGTTTCTCTCCCATTATCACCAGTTCCTTTCTGTTGTTATAGTTAGTATTTCTTTGACATAAATTAATATGCTTGAGTAGCCGTAATAACAAAAAATGGCAACAAAAAAAGCACCACGCGCTTTCGCGCGTGGTGCCATAATTTCTTCATCAGAAGAATTTCAAAACAAAATTTACAATCGTCATACCGATACTGTCACCGGCTGCAATAACCATTGCAATAATGATGGATGCCACCGCAACAGAGACCAGTTCAGAAAAGACCTTTTTCTTGCTTGGCCATTTAATATACTTCATATCAGGTGTTACTTCATGTGTCTCCTCGTCAACACTTTCAAATTCTGCAACACCATTCGTGTCAAAGTTCTTAGCTTTTGTTATTTCCATTTCTACCCCTCCTTAATCTCTGCATAAGATACCGCAGTAATTTCTTCCTGCAAGTTCAAGCTGAATCTGCTGTACTGTTTCTGTAATAACACCGATAACGATAATCAGTGAAGTACCACCGATTGTTGAATTAAGGCCAAGTGCACCGCAGATGATAATCGGGATTACGGTCACACAAATCAGCATCACAACACCAATTGAAGTAAGTCTTCTTGAGATATACTGGATGTACTGTTCTGTATCCTCGCCCGCTCTTATTCCCGGAACGAAACCTCCGCTTCTTCTGATGTTATCAGATACCTCTGCCGCATTGAATGTAATCGGGAGGTAGAAGTATGCAAAGAACACAATCAACGCCAGGTAAATTAGAAGTCCTAAGCCATAGACCGGGTTGTCGTTATCAAACCAGTTCTTCTGGGACATCATATTTAAAACGATTTTACTGAGCCCGCTTCCATATCCCTTTCCGGCGATAGCTGCAATCAGCTGTGGAATTGCCATAAGAGAGGAAGCAAAGATTACCGGCATAACACCAGAAATACCAACTTTTACCGGGATAAGACCAGTTTCTGCGTCTTCGCCAGACTGGCTCATCTTCTGTGAATACTGTACATGCAGCGGGTGATATCCTTCTGTCATATAAATGATTACAATAATGATAGCCGCAAAAATCAGTATAGCTGCTGTAATTGACAGTACTGCAATTGGAGTGCTTTTATCCTTTGCAAGTGATTTAAAAAGTGATGCAAACTGTCCAGGCATTCTTGATAAGATATTTGCCATCAGCAGGATTGACACACCGTTTCCGATTGATTTTTCATCAAGGATATGCGCAAGCCACATCATAATACCTGTTCCGGCTGTCATAAATGTTGTGATTAAGATAACGCATAAAACGCCGTTTCCGTTGATTAAGCCTCCTTTGTTAAAGCCGATTGCCATGCAGCAGCTCTGAACGATTGCAAGGACGATACCAACAATATTTGTAATTTTTTTTGTCACTTTCTGTCCATGTTCGCCTTTTTTCTGAAGCTTGCCAAGTGACGGGATAACGCTGCCGAGCAGCTGAACTACAATCTGCGCTGTAATAAGTGGGGTGATACCAAGAGCAAACATCGAGAAGTTCTCAAATGAGCCTCCGGTGAATGCTGAGAACAAGTTTAATGCATCATTAGAATTTACTGCCATCCACTGTTTAAATACGGAAGCATCTATTCCGGGAACCGGAATCATTGAGATTACTCGGGTAATAAAGATGACAAACACCATCAGCTCCAGCTTTCGTCTGATTTCGCGCGTTGTCAATGCCTGTTTGATTGTATTAATCATTTTTTTATCTCCTCTTTTCTATATTCTATTTTAACTGTGAAGCCAGCTTGTCCAAAACATCTTCAAAGTTATTTTCGTCTACGACCGTCAGCCCTGACATAGCCTTGATATTTTCAGTAATCTGATTTTTTATCTTATCGCTGTTATTCAGCTGACAGAGCAGTTCATAATCAGTCTCTTTTTTCTCCAGGGCTTCATATGTGGTTGCCGCATCAAACAAAGAACTTAGATACTGCTCGCGGTCAGTACAATTGACAGGGATTCCATACATAGAACAGATTTTATCTATATTAGCCATTTTCCGGTCAATACTCTCTGACAAATCGTCAACATTTTCTGTTATGTTTTTTAATTTTTTTCTCGCTTTCCTTTTCTTGGTTATTTCTCTTATAAACATTGGCATATACATCGCCGCACCTGCTGCGATAACACCAATTCCGGCAGTCATAAATGTTTCAAGCAGTGTAACGCCAACAAGCATCATCGGGGTTCCCGCCGCAATGAGTACCATTCCAAGGCTGTCATTATCTGCGTTCTCTTTCAGCTCTGCTCTGTCTCGCTGTATCTTTGATGCTATAACATATTCTTTTCTGATTGATTTTAGCTCCCTCTCATCTTCAAGGGCGCTTTTTATTCCCTCTGCCGGGCGCGATACTTTGAAGGTCTCGCTTAGCTGGTCATGCATTGCTTTTTCATAAGGCGTGAGTTTAAACTGTTCTTCATGCTCACGTCTTGCTTCAAGCTCATCAATTAGGACACACGTTTTTCGTAATGTCCTTAATGTGTTTTTAGGATAATATGGCTTATCCGGCGCCCTCAATTCGTTCTTCATTTTTCTGAATTTCCTTTGCAAGATTTAATTTTGATATAAAATATCTGGCATATGATTTTGAACATGCCGCATAATAGTCCTCTGCGCTGGAATATTCTGTAGTATTCTGCATAACTTCTGCTGCCAGTTTATCGTCATCCAGCCATAAATTGTACTTTTTCGCAAGAGCCAGAATCTTTATCTCATCATCAAGGCTCTGTTCTGCTTCTTTTTGAATCTTTGTTGTAAATTCTTTTGTGGTCTTACATCCAAAATTATCCTTAATGTAAGATTTAAAAGTTTTATCATCCGGGCTGTTGGCTCCGGTCAGTTGATAGTAATACATGAATTTCTGCTGAATGTCGTATGACAAGACATCTTCAGGATATCCGGTTACGGAAACCGATTTGCAAAGCTTATCAATGGAATCTTCATTTGCACTCAACACTTTCTGGTTGTACAGGTAGTTTTTGATAAACGTTCTGTAATTTGACGCATTCATGTATTGCCCGCTTGTCAGTGTAAATACTGCCATATTTGTTATGCTTACGGAGTTAATGTCATTTACAGTAATATCGTATTCACAACCAGAGCACTTCACTTTTACGTTATCTCCGACTTTGCATCCGATAAGTTTTTTGCTTACTTCTTCCGGGAAGAAGCTCGAATCAAAACTCCATTCCATATTTGACAGATTTTGGATTTCTTCTTTTGTATCAGTATCAGTTTTTACATATGCCACATGGGCAATGCATTCCTCATCAATAGCATCGGTCTCATTTCCATATATACAGTCTTCACGCATCAATGATTTGATATAGTCATCAACCTCATCATCAGAGACAGAAATCTTTTTGGCTTTAAATTTACTGATATCTGCTTTACTGGTATCAGCATATGTTTCAGGATTATACTCCGGCCTTTCGGCATCCTCTTCTGTTTCAACCTCTCCAGATAATGTCTTCATTCGCTTACATATATATGTAACGTTCTGAGACTGGTCACTGACCATATCGTTTATTTTATCCGTAATACTTTCGCCAACTGTTGTACTGTCAGCAACTTTATCAAGTACGTCATACTCACCTGTGCATCCTGTCATAAACAGTATGCCGGATAAACCAACTGCCGCAACAGCAAAACCTGGCGGAAATTTATTTTTTTTCTGCATTTTTTGAAAGTCTTTTCCCCCTTTCATTTTTGTCTATATTTAATATGCTAAAAAAAACACAAATCATATCATTTTTGCGAAAAAAATTTTTAAGCATATTAAATAAGTAAAAACTAACAAAGAAACAGGAGGAATTTGCAATGACAAAGTCAAAAATTTTAGGGTTACTTTCTTTACCGATACTGTTTTCTGCAGTATTACTGGTCGGATTAACAATCGCGCATATCGCGACAGCACCACCAATTGAAGAGGTTGTATGTTTAATCGCAGCAACCACAATTGTCGTACTGCAGGCAATCAGCCATATGTGGTTTGGGCTGTCATTTGACGACAAAGAAAATAAACACTAAGAAAGTTAAAGAGCCAGGAAACTTTTTCCTGACTCTTTTTTTTACGCCGCAAGCAGCGCGATTACTTCCTTAAATGAATCTTTATAAAAGATATGTTTTTCCTGCCCGCCAATCATGTTAACCCAATATGTTCCATCATCTTTCTGGCCTATCAGCAGACTCTTATTTCTGTATTCAATCTGCAGATTGCCGCCTGAAGTTACCATAATCGCGCATCTCATATTTCTTACGATGTCAACGGTTTCTTCGCCCTTCCGGCTCCACCACTTATCTTCTGTCGTCATCTTCTTTGCCGCATCAAACAAATCTTCAACGTAGTGATGTGTTTTTGAAGATTGCACTTCATCAACGTATAATTTCTTTTCGTGCTCTCCAATCACAAAGTTCTTTGTCTGTCCTTTGATGTACAGAATGCCGTTTTCTGTATCTGGCTTCATCCTGAACACCGGGCCGCTCATGTAATTCCACAGCTTTTCATCTTCACACATTCTGATGAATTCATTAAGCTCAGTCAGATTCTTTGCCGGCACTGCCCATTCCTGACCGTTCTCTACAATATAATCTTCTCCCTCGGCATCAAGTTCATACACGTATGACCCTAACACGACAGATATCATAAAACCTCCTTTTTCATTATTTGATGCTTCATACGTTCCGTATAATCCCTGGATGCTCATCAAATCATCCTGTATGTCTAATTTATAACTCATATATTTTCTCTCCTCTTTTACCGCCTGTTTTTTTTGGCTTATTTTTTTATATTTCCAATATGCAGAATTTTTTATTTTGCAAAAAGTGTTCTGTTTTTTAAATTATTCTGCATATTAATATTGCAATATTATGTTTTACGAAAGGGAGAAAAAAAATGAACGTAAATAAAAAATTTTATGGCGAACATCTGAGCCATATGGAAACTGTAAAAAGTAAAGCTGTCAGCCTGGCAAGCTTAATGTCAACATTTTCAGGAATAAAATCCGCAGCACACATTGTGTCTAGGATTAAGACTCCGGAAAGTATGACAAAAAAAATTCAGAACGACAACCTGCCGGTCAATCATCACTCAGCGCTTGCAGTTGAGTCTGATGCAATCGGTGTTAGGATTATCGTCGAATCTGTCGCTGATGTGTATGCGATTTATGAAAACCTTAAACGCATCAAATCAGTTGATGATGAGACAAGCTGCCGGATTTTGCACGTGAAGGATTACATTAAGCATCCGAAAGAAAGCGGATACCGAAGCCTTCATGTCATCATGGGGTTCACATCCGGTGACCCTGACTTTCCAGAAATGAAAGTTGAATTCCAGCTGAGGACTTCCATAATGGACTGCTGGGCAAGTCTTGAACACCTGGCACAGTACAAGCAGGTGATAGAGTTAACACCAGACGTGCTTGACATGCTGGATACATACCGCCATGCAGCGGATATGGAGATGGCTCAGATTAAAGAAGCCTAAGACATCGCGGGAGCGATGTCTTTTTGGTTTTTTGCAAAATAAAAGAAGCTGCGGGAAGCAGCTTCTTATTCAGTTTTTGGCTATTTAGTAGTTTTCTTGTCAATGTTCAGTTCTTCATTTAGAGATTTCACCTCAGCTTCTGTCAGATTTGCAAAACCAGCAATTTCTGAATTAGAGAAGCGTCCATCTTTTATCATCTTTTTCACCGTTTTGATTGTCTGTTTTTTTGCTCCCACAAACTCACATTCAGCCATGAAGTCATCCATCATATTTGTCATCACTTTACCACTCCTTCGCCGCCATCTTACCTTCCCTTCGCTTCTGTTTATTGGTCTTACCATAGAACACGGTCGGCCTTCCAACCGGCGGGCGGTCATGCTGGATTTTGGAAATTCCCATCTGAATCTCCAGTTTCTGAAGTTCTTTCTTGCTTAATTTTTTAGCCATTATTTTTTCTCCTCTCTTTGTGTGTGTTTTTTACAATTTTTTTCATATACAATATGCCGAAAAAAGCAGTATACGAAAAATATTTTGCATATTAAAGAAAAAGGAGGTTCTATATGACACGATTAGAAGCATTACGAAAAAACCAAATTATTAAAGCCTGCAGCCAGTCTTCGCTCGTTTCACATCGACAAAGCAGTAAATTGTCTCTTTCCAAATGCAGCGATAGAACAAAATTTCGCAGTTCTGCGTTTAACTGGATGATACGGTAGAAAAATGCTAGCCTATTAGCGCTAGTATTTTTCTATTTTTAATTTTTGACATATTAAACACCGAACCAAAACGACGAAGCAAGAGCGGTGCCTAAGGCATCGCTCTTGCTCTTTCTCTTCTTTTGTCTTCTTTTCCATCTTTTTTTCTGTACATCTTAAGGCCTACAGCTGCCACAAGGTTCATACCCCTCCGCAATCAATTCATCTCTGCTGCCGTTAAATTCTTCTTTGTTTTTTGCTTTTATTTTTTTAACGCTTTTGCAATCAGGTTTGTGGAATTTTCCGGTGTTTGTATTGATTACAAATTCCGTCTGTTCTGCATTGTCTGTGTCAGTATTTTCTACTACCGCATTTCCATCATCAACCCAACTATCGCCTGTCGCATAATCAATACCGATTCCAGGCTGGATGTTATAGCAAAATACATTGAATTTAACCCCGGCACCATCATCTTCCACAGACTCGGCTTCCATCTGCACGCCGGAAGCAACTAGATTATCGCCATCAAAAACCGGTGTTACACGATACAATACATGATTATCTGCTTCTTTAACGTAATCAGCAACCTCATCTTCAAACGGCAGCATACCGTCAACGTTAAGATATCTCGTCCCTGTTATCAGGTTTTTTGTATTTGCGTTTTCACCGGCGAGCTGGAACCCAATGAGATGACATCGGTTGTACAAATATCTATCCTTAATAAGCTCCGGATATTTAACGGTATGCCATCCGGACGGCTTAACCATACCAATCGCGCCGCGCTTCTCAGTCGGCATAATCTCCTGGCATATATTGGCGTAAGCCACACCACACCTTCCAAGGTCGTCAAGTTCACTGTAATTCTCAAATGCTTCCGTAGAAAAGTCATCTGCCTCAAATTCCGGCTCGTTATCGTTGATTACAGTATAAGGGCTTCCTGTATACTCCGGAATCTGTGCCAAATCTACCGCCGCATAAGCATCTGCTGTCATCCACGTCATTCCACTTCCGGACAATATCATTACGGCGACCGCAACAACCGCAAAAGCCTTACCTATCTTGTTCTGGAAAATATTTTTATGCATATTTTTTCTCCTTTTTTTGTTATTTTCCTATATTATGCGAAATTTCAAACAGTATAGCATTTTTTTGCGAAAAAAGAAAGACCCGGAGCTTTTCTCCGGGTCTTTCACCTTACGCCGCGCTATCGCGTTTTGGAGCCACTGCTCCTTTCAGTCTTGAAGAAAACAATGTATATACGGCATCGTTCTTAATCTCATCAGACATTTTACTGAACATATCAAATGCCTTCAGTTTATATACGACTGCCGGGTCTTTCTGGCCATATCCCACAAGTGAAATATTCTGTCTTAAGATTTCCAGGTCATTAATATGCTGCATCCATTTGACGTCAATGCATCTTAAAATGATTTGGCGTTCAAATTCCCTGAACATATTGATATCCGGCCATTCTCTTTCGCGGTCACAATATTTATTTTTAGCTGCTTCGATGTAAAGTTCTGAAAGGTCTTTTTTGGTCATTCCAGGTGTGTAATCCGGTGATTTGATACCAAAGACAAGAACTTCAATCTCTTTTTTAATGTCTTCATACTCAGCTTCTGACACTTTTTTATTATCGCAATATTTATCGATAATCATATTGATAGAGTCCTGAATCATGCTAATCATGGTAGAACGTGTATCAGCCTTTTCAAGGATTGCATCACGCTCTGCATAAATCAGCTCTCGCTGCTCATTGTTTACCTTATCAAATTTAAGGACATTCTTTCGTGCCCCGAAGTTATTATCCTCAATAACCGTCTGGGCTTTTTTTACAAATTTGTTTACAGTGTTGTTCTCAAGGCTGTCATCGTTCTTCATACCTGTCGCGGAGAGAACATTTTTCATTTTTTCAGAACCGTAAAGTCTCAGCACTTCATCATCCAGAGAAAGGAAGAATACAGACTCTCCAGGGTCGCCCTGTCTTCCAGAACGTCCTTTCAGCTGGTTATCAATTCTTCTTGACTCATGACGCTGTGTTCCGATTACCTTAAGACCGCCGGCTGCACGTGCTTCATCATCAAGCTTAATGTCTGTACCTCGTCCGGCCATATTTGTCGCAATAGTGATAGAGCCTTTTGTTCCGGCTTTTGCGATGATTTCTGCTTCTTTCTCAATCAGTTTTGCATTTAAGACGGTATGCGGCAGGCCTTCATCTTTCAGCATCTTATCAAGGATTTCTGAATCCTGGATTGTAGATGTACCTACCAGAATTGGCTGTCCTGTTGCATGTGCCTTCTTGATTTCATCAACAACTGCTTTGAATTTTGCTTCCCTTGTCAAGAACATACGGTCAGGGAGGTCTTCCCTCTGTACCGGTCTGTTTGTCGGAATCTTTACAACGGACATATGATAAATATCCTTAAACTCTTTTCTTTCGGTTGACGCAGTACCGGTCATACCGCATTTCTTCTTATATTTATTAAAGAAGTTCTGATATGTGACAGTTGCATATGTGGATGTTTCCTCCTGCACCTCAACGCCCTCTTTGGCTTCAAGAGCCTGATGGAGTCCATCTGAATAACGGCGCCCCGGTTGGATTCGTCCTGTTGATGAATCAACGATTAGTACTTCCCCATTCTTTACAACGTAATCTTTATCTCTCTTCATAAGGTTATGTGCTCTCAGTGCTGCAAGAATGTTGTGATACAGCTCTGTATATTTTCTGTCAGAGAGATTATCAATACCGAAATATTCTTCACATTTCTTAATGCCCTGAAGTGTCAGGGTTACAATCCTGTGTTCCTCATCAACGGTATAATCACCGGTTTCTGTTGCCCTTTCACCGGCAAGCAGGTCTACTTTTGTAAGTTCCTGTGTTTCACCTTTTTCAAGCTTTTTCGCAAGCTCGTTGCATGCGGTATACAGTTTTGTTGATTTTCCACTGACTCCGGAGATAATAAGCGGCGTTCTCGCCTCATCAATAAGCACGGAGTCAACCTCATCAATAATACAGTAATTAAATCCGCGCTGCATCTTGTCTTCCAGGCGCTGAGCCATATTATCCCTCAGATAGTCAAATCCGAGTTCAGTATTTGTGATATATGTAATATCTTTTGCATATTCTTTTTTCTTTTCTTCCGGCGATGTTGTCTTTAAAATACATCCAATGGAAAGTCCCATGAAGCGATGGATTCGTCCAATGTCTTCTGCATCACGTTCTGCCAGATAGTCGTTAACGGTTACGACATGAACGCCTTTTCCTTCAAGTGCATTAAGATATGCAGGCATAGCTGCAATCAAAGTGTTATGAGTTACAATATAATTTCCACAGAGGAACAGGTGTTCATCATTATCAACCGTAAAGCATACCATTTCTGTTTCTTCTTCTTTTTTAACGATATCTTTGATTGCTATTCTGTCGTAATGTTTACGTTTATTACCAGCCGCATCTGCCAGCATAGCTCTGTCAAGTTTGAACGGATAACGGAAGAAATGCTTCTTCATATCATTATCAACATTTACATTGATTGTATACTGGTCAGCTTTTGCTGTTCTGACGCCGGCCTTTCTTGACAGCCACCAGGAGCATGACATACCAAGGGAATAGATAACTTCGCAGATATCGTCTCTCAGCTTTTCGGAAGTTGTTGAATATGTAAGATGGAAGCGGTCTTTATCTTCAATACATCCATCTGTATCAAACAATCCCTGAAGCAGAGCCCATCGCTGTTCAATAGATGCAGTTTTGTAAATGTCCGGGATGTACTTATCGCCGCATCTTGTCTGGCTTAACAGTCCATCCAATTCAGGACAAATGTCATATCCATGAAGCCTGTTCTTGCTGTCACCATGTTTTCTGAAAATCCAGGAATGATTATTCTTATTTGCCTTAAAGACATCAACGTCAAGAATTTTTGCGACTTCATTCGGTACAAAATCATTACCACTCGAAATTTCCAGAGCGTGAGTCTCTTTGCGGCATCCATTGCCAAGAAATACACCTAATACATACGGGTCTAATGGTAACTTTGCTTCAGGATACTCAGCAGCCCCATTCATCGGAATTCTGAATCTGTATGCTCTTCCTTCTCTTAAACCCCTATTGTACATATCAACAGTATTTACAACTTGAATGTTCTTTCGACCGCCGCAGTAAACACTCCATAAATGTTCATCTGCTGTTTCCACAACTCTTCCATCAGAAAGATGCACTTCATAAATCTGCTTTTTGCCCTGCGGGTAAACACCTGTCACCTTTGTTGGTTTTCCATGTCTGTCAAACAGCACATCTCCAATTTTAATGTCTCCGGCTGTTTTCCAGCCATCAGGAGTAGGCATTGGTGTGTCTAACGGAATTGCTTTGCCTTCTCCAGTTTTGTGCTCTGCAATTTTCCCTTCATTCAGGACAATCGCGCCCATAATCTGCACTTTATACGGTCTTAAGCCAATCGTTCTGTAGGCCGCTTCTCCTACTGCTGCATATGCATCCGGCAAAATCTGCTCAAGAGTTTCTCCGTTTGCAAGTCTCATCTTAAATTCATCTGTTTTTGCTTTCAGCTCGCTGTCTGACAGCCGCTGCATATTTTCCATTTTTGCGTATACCTTATCTGCCTGTTTCTTCAGCTTATTAATTTCTGACATTTTTATCTCCTTTTTTTAGTCTATTTTTTAACGGTCTTGTAAGGCCTTCAATTTTTCTCAGAATTAATATGCTGGATTTTTATTTTTTTTATCGTTTTTTACGAATTTTTTTTATTTTTTTTCTGAAAACAAAAAAGGCCAGCGGAAAAATCCGCTGGATGCCAGAAAAATATGTTATTTTCTCACGCTGTATTCTTTTACGGCAGTATTATTGCTATTTACAAACTGCCATGACACAGCCCCGAAGAACGGGCCAAATTTCATATCAGTACACACATCGCCACTCATCACCACGGTAACGTTGTCACTATTGCATACATGCAATGCCTTTTCATAAAATTCGGCAGACTCACCGACAGAAAAATGAAACACCTCTTCGTTTCGCAAAGACTGCATTGTGAAATTGATTTTATCTCCAGCCATTTCAATACCAGTTACCTTTCCGGACACTACATAAAATGGTTCTTTTCTGTCGCAGCCTTTAAGATGAAAGCCGGCAAGGTCTTTTTCTTTAAATACCGTAAAAATCTTTGCGCTTCTTTCTATCTTATCAAGACGATACATCTCACTACAGCCCTGGCTGTATTTCACGCCCTCTTCAGGAATATTTTCCATATCAATGCCATCAAAAAGAGAACCCTGTTCAACATTATTCATATATTTCACTCCTTTCGTTAAGCCGCTTTTGCTAAATCTGAATACATGTTCATCATATGCAGCATATATTCCGGATGAGCGTTTATGATTTGCTCTGCTTCAGCAAGTGCCTTTCCTGCATTGGTTTCATCAATTCCGGCTTTATATTTTTCATAAAATGAATAAGCTGCATTCATAAATGAACCAGAAGCTTTTGTCTCCTCACATACAGCTTCATAAATCACGCTTCCAAACTCAGCAGCAAACCGGCATGGATTCTGTCTGTTATATTCTGCAAGTAACTTCATTCCCTCAGTCTCAAAGGAATTAATGTTGTCAACAAACTGTTCAAACATCGTCCAAGCCTCCTGGAAAGCCTTTCCCGCTTTTTTGTATTCCGTACGGGCTGTATTCTGGTCAAGTTTGGACTCTCTGTCTGCTTCTTTAATAACAATAAGCATAATCTTTTCATAAAATTTGTTATCATACTTACTGTGCAGCTCGTCCACATTCTTAACACACTCTGACCACCCGTCATCGGTGTTGTTCTTGCGGACTTTATTAAATTCCTTCCAAACCTTTCCAAATACTTCATGAGCTTCTTTCTTATTTAACATATTGTTTTCCACCTTTCTTTGTTGTTTTTACTCTTTCAATATGCCGAAACAAAACATTGTTAGAAAGCGGGGTGCATTTTGCATATTAAATTAAAAAGCAAAAAAGAAGGTGACAAAATGTCAGATAAAGACCAATTATTAAAACAACAGCGTGAAGAAATAGAAAAATTGAAGAAAGAGCTACAGGACGCATCAAAACCGTCCTCAATGTTTTCTGTGTTCAAGAATACAATGAAAAGAAATGTCCATGACTTTTTCATACGTGAAGACAAAATGAAAACAATGGATTCAAAAATCAAAGACCTGGAATCCAAACTGGCCCAAAAGGAGGAAGAACTAAGCAGGACATCTGCTGAACTGTTTGCCGCCAATCTCACAAACGGAGACATACCAGACAGTAATGACAGCGACAGTGAAGACAGTGACGATAAATCACCAGATGAAAATGACGGATTTCCTGATTTTGATAACATGGATGACGATTTTATGCGTGACTTTCCACAGAACCGTGAAGCGGCAGTAAAACGTTATTTTGGAAAAATAGACCTTACATCATTGGCGGGGACACATCCGGAGATTGAAACGCCACAGCCAGAGCCACAACCGGCAGATATCCAGCAGGACAAACAACCGGAAGAGCCAAAAGAACAGCCGCAGCCTGCAGAAGCACCAGTTCAACAGCAAAATCCGCAACCAGTCCAACAGCCTCAGCAACATCCGCAACTACATATTGAAAAAGACGATGACGACGATTATGATTCAGGATATAACTCCTTTGAAACGTCAATCAACGAAAAGCCAGTTATTTCAAAACCTGTGGTAAGTAAAAGGCCAAAAAGTAAGCCGAAACGCGGCTCTGAATCAAACAATATACAAAATATGCTGCATGAAATCGCACAGGAAGAAAACAAAGCTCCTGAACCGGCAGCAGACACGATGCCAGATATCGGCACGCAGGCAGACGAGCTTCCAGATATAGACTTAAACGAACCGTTAGGAGAACCATTATACGAGGATTTACCGGAAGCAGAAGAAGACGTCTTCAGCGAGCCAAAATTAAAAATCAGCAAGCGGCCGGAAAGAAAAAAGAGACCACAAAAAGAAGAACCAAAAGCAGAAGCGCCGCAAGAGACTATAGAAAAGCTGGCGCAGGAAACATTACCGGAATCTCATCCAGAGCATCCGGCACCGCAAGCTGAAACCGAACCGACACAGCAGAAAAAGAAAAAGCAGCAAAAGAAGGACAGAAGAAACCCGCAAAGTCAATCTGTCAGTGACAACAATACCAAGCCACAAGACGCTGCAAGCGAAGCCAAACCGGAGCAGCAGGCAGTTCAGGAAGAGGTATCCGAAAAGGAGCAGAAAAATCAAGAGCTATCTGATAAACCTGCCGAAAATAGAGTTTCTTCAAATGTTAATGCACCAGAATCAAACACCGCAGAAAGCGTCTCGTCTTCATCTCCTGCCGCGGATACAGCAGCACCCACTGATGGCACAGCATCACAGCCAGGTGAAACCTCCCGGAGAAAATCAAGACGGAAGAAAAAGAAAAACCGTGCAAAACAAGTCATCAGCGAAAATATTAGCGAAAATACTCAGCCAGAACATACAGGCAGCCAGAACAGCGAGCCAGTCATGCCTGAACCGCCATCAGATTTCCCGGATATGGAATCTTTCGCAGAGCCAGACATGCCAGAGCCGGAGCCTGACTTCGGGGAAGCACCGGATATTGAGCCAGATTTCGGCAGCATAGAGCAAGCTGAACCTGACGATGCTTCTAATGCCGGAAATTTACAGGCAGTTTCTATATCAGAAGACATTACAGCCACGCCGGCAACAGCGCCCAAAGAGACGGCAGACAAAAAAGAGCCTGACAACAATGACAATGCTATAAGCCAACAAGCAGATTTTATACCGGAAGATGTTCCAGCCATATCGGCGACATTACCCGAAAAAGAAACAGACAGCAAAGAGTCAGACAAGAACGAAAGCGAAACCGAAAAAATTGCCACAGCGGTTACAGCGGCAACAGCGAATTCAGAAGCTCCAGAAATTTCAGATAACTCAGAACCTTTAGATAGTACAAATAATATAAGCGATACTGAATCTACAGAAGCCGCTGAAGCACAAATAAACACAGAAAGCACAGCAGATACTGAAAGTATAGAAAATGCAGATGGCATCAAAGTTTCAGAGATAACAACAAGCACCGAAAGCGCCGAAAACACAGAAGTTGTAAAAGACGCCGAAATGCCAGAAATTTTAGAGCCGGCCAACTCCAAATCGTCAAGCGAGTCAGAACCAGATATTTCAGGCATCAATACACCAGAGATAGAATTACCTGAGATTTGCTCCGACATTGACTTCGGCGACATAGACGAGCCTGACAATATAGTATTCCCTGAATTTGATTATGTAGTAGAACCAGAAATTCCAGACCCGAGCGAGCTTCCGCCAATTGAAAGCAACGTGATATCAATATTTGACGAGGATTGGGATGATGACGATAACTAGAAAAAGACCTGCAATTTAATTGCAGGCCTTTTTTTACTGCTTTCAATTCTTCCTCCTTTTTTTAGCAGTTATAAGCATTACGGTGATTCCAAATAATCCGGCCATAGCATAAAAAGCTTCATGTGTGATTACGCCAGTATTAATTCCGCTTGTCGTGGAAGAACTTCCGCTTTTTTCTGAGGCTCCAATATCCGAATTTGACCCGTCAGCAGGTGTTAACGTTATGTTTACCGTATTTGTAAAATTGCATTCCGGCAGTTTATTATCGCTTCCATTTTTGTATACTATCGTTTCTGCATTCATCACACCGCTGTCATTTTCAGTAACATACACATCAGCGTTATATACGGTTTTATCGTATGTTGTATTGCTATCACTTCCAGTCTCCTGCGTTACAATGTATTTATATGTACCGGGAGTAGTGAATCCCTCGGCAATTGAATTACCGAGCATCCCGAAGGATACTATAAATA
>ERZ506887.298-NODE-298-length-29776-cov-6.288988_pt1 | contig 29776 bp, 29 predicted proteins | sample MGYA00512905_ERZ506887 | MGnify/ENA metagenome assembly ERZ506887 | reverse complement strand
AAGCTCTTTTACAAGCGCCCGCAGTGTTGATAATGTACAGGAGGTTCTACGCCCAGCGTCAGGAACTTTTGCCTTTACGCGGGACTCTTCCGTCGCCGGAAGAGATTTAAGGAGTTCACGGATAAAATATCTGGCGCCGATATTGTAGCTGGCGCTCAGGTCGCAGTTATACTGCTTGCCTGTCGTGAACGTTGCAAGTGCATGGTTATTATCATCTCTGGTAACGCTTCCGCTTCCATCAAAAGCAAGAGCGCTTGTTTTCCATGCACAGATTGTTGCAATCCTTATGCCGAGGAGGTGCGCCTTTTGTTCTACCTTCTCACGGATGATTCCGTGATTCCACATGGACAGTCTCTGCGCCTTACTGCCTCGTTTCTTACACCCCTTGAAGTCCAGATGTTCCATTACGATAGTATCTACGGAATGCTGGGATGCAAATTCTACGATTGCTGCTGATATTTTCTTTGCACGGTCTTCATTTAAGCGCTTTACATAGGCCCAAAGGCCTCTGATGCTTTTGTGGCCATACTTGGACTGCTTACGGCGTGTTCTGTTCATAGCATGAATCATCCGGTCTTTGTCACTTGTAAAATCGATAAACTTTCTTGCAAGGATAGTTCCATCTGCCTTCATTATGCTGCATACTGCGTCCGTATTGATTCCAAGGTCTACTGCACAGATAATCCGTTCTGCAATAGGGGTATCGCTTAAAATTACGGTTTTCGTAAAAGAAAATCTCAGATAGTATTTGTTATGTATTTTTTCTAATGTAGGTGCGCTTTTATCTTCACAGGCTCCCCAGTATTTATTTATATAATTAATATCAGTTTTTCTTAATCTGACAGGAATCCACACCCAGTCGTTATTCTGATATAACTTTAGCCATCTGATATTGTCGTCGCCTGGATTCATGCCTTTTGGATATTTGGCGTTCTTAGGGGCGTCTTCTTTGTACATGTTCTTATTGTAGAACACTGGCATTGCATGCCTGTCCATCTGTAACATTGGAGCATTTCCATTCTTTCCATTATCCTCCCAGTTCTTGTAATTGCTGCGATAGCTGCTTACAGCACCGATTGCTTCCGCAATAACTGCTCTTTTGAGATATGATGGAAATTTATAGAACTCAGACCCCTTGATATCAAATGGATATTTAGGGTTTGGATTATTCTTGGTTGGGTGGATTAATTTCTCAACAAAGCTTTTCTTTTGTACTTGAGCTTCAACTGATGAAATATCAGTCCACTCTTTATTACATACATCAACAACGAAAGCAAGTGCCCTGCGGTAAATCTGCACTGTATTTTTCATATCCGTATTTGATAAAATTTCTACTTGATAACTTGAAGTGATTTCCATACAAGACACCTCCTTTTGTAAAAATTTGTATTTAAATTTCTTGCATATTTAATATGCCGAAAAAATTAAAAACGAGACGATTTTTTACGAAAAAATTTAATGAAAATAAAAAAATCTCTACGCCGAAACGTAGAGAAACGAAATGTCGTAAACGATATTTTTATGTACTTAAAAGGCGATGGCCGTCTAACTTACGACTATTGAAATCTGGTAACGAATTCGGCGTAGCCGATGAGTTATCAAAGTCACAAGCATGCGACGGCTAATTTAGTCAACGTAGTCTGCCATAGATGCGACTGCTGCCATCGCAAGGAGCAACTTATCATCATCAACCGACAAGCTCCATGCCTGGAGTGCTTCCTCTACTGGATAGCACATCAGACCACTGGTCTGGCTCTTATACTGCAGCCTTGGCATAGTCTTAGGCAAATCCATTAAGATACCTCTTGCCTTATCCACCATTGCCACACTAATGCTGTTAACGAGCGCGCCATAGTTTTTGTCATGTTCATCATAATTTTCCATCCTTTCTTGCTGAAAATTTCAGCACGTAAAAATTTTAATTTAATATCATTTTTAATATGCCTACGCTTACACACAACAAAAAAGCGTATTCCATATTGCAAGCCCGCATTGTCCAATGCTATTATTTGTGATATGATATATACACGACAATGAAATGAAAGGAAACGAGAATATGAACGAAAACGTGACTCTGGACGGATACTTTGATGAAGCGCGTGAATATATTGAAGCAAATGCCAAAAACGAGATACAGACAGAAAGACTCAATGAAATGATATTCGGCTTACATGAAGAATGGAAACACCGCGCCAAAACAATGGATTCAAACAAAAATGCAAATGAAACTGTGAATTTTAATGTCCAAACAATTCATGTGCGAAACGAAATAGTAAAATTTGCATATGATACTGACGCCATTTTTAATTTCACCCATCGCAACACGCAATATAAGCCACAAAAAATTTCGTTTCAGGCACTTTCATCTGAAATTTTATCACCGGAGTATTTAAATTCAGGGTGGATTGAGGAGTTAAGCCCGCGGATATGCCAGAATTGGAAGCACGACAAATCTGAAATTCTCATTATGTATTTTGAACCATTTCAGTTCTTCTTTATTCAGGACGGTAAACATCGATACGTGGAAGCTCAGAAATTTAATAAGCAGCAGATATTTGACGCATATATTATTTCATCTGATTGCTGTGTTGATGCAATTCTTAATACTGAAGGCAAACTACTTTATCGAATATTCAAAGATGTTCAATATTATTGCCAGCTTTGTAATATCTAACAATACAGCGAGCTTAAAGCTCGCTGTACATTAAAAAAAGCGGCCTTCTGCCGCCATGCTGTCTCGAATTCTAGTTGTTGTCTCTTACTCCAAATTTCTCAAAAATCTTTTCATACTTTCCTGCGTTTTTCTCCTCATCATAAATCGTCAGATTCATCACATGAGAGATATCCAGGCTTAAGATTCCGAGGATAGATTTTGCATCAACGATATACCGTCTGTCCGGATTGCTTAAATCAGCGTTAACATCAACCTTGCTGATTTCGTTTACAAAATCTTTAACTTTACTGATAGTTTCAATCTTAATTTTTCTTGTAATCATTTTTCTCTCTCCTTTTTTGTCTTCCGGTTTCGCCGGGTGCTTATCTTCGATTACAAGAATAATATGCTAAAAAATTTTGAAAATGAAACACTTTTGGGACGTATAAAATGGCCCTGTTTTTGCTTTGTTTTTGTGTATTTTTACCAATTTCTTTCTGGTTTTATTAAGAAAAAAGGCTTTTTTGAGGCTTCTTTTGTGCATTTTTACTAACCGGCAAAAAAGCAGGCAGTCGACAAGATGCTGCGGGCAGTATACAGGCAGCAGCATTCAGACAGCTTGCGAACAGCATACGCAGACGAGCATTTCAGCCGGCAAAAAGCGGGTATTCCTTCAGCTGCCAACTTATTTCCATCTTGCTTCTTTACAGAGCCCAATGTCTTCTGACCGCCAGGTTAATTTCTCCCGGCGCCAGCCGGCAAACATCTCGCGCCGCAGTTCAGCTTTTCTTACAGAACAAATCTCAGCCTCCCGGCATTCAGCAACATTCATTTTTTTCATCCTCCAACCTCTTCCCTGTTTTCCCGCAACCTCCCACAAAAAAAACTGAGCCTTCGGCTCAGTTTTTCCCGTTATATATAAGTTCTACCTTTCCAGGATTATATAATCCGCAATTTTCTTCCTGCAATACAAAACCAAAGTGTTTAAGGATGCCCGCAAAGTCTGGCTCTTTGCTCTTATCAAGTGTTATTACCGGCTTATCGTTCTCCAGCCACTCAAGGCTTAATTCCATCAGCCTTCTTCCGAGGCCATTATGACGATACTGCTCTGCAACATACATCGTACATATTTTTGACTCTTCTTTTGTAGATTTCAGGATTGTGACTCCGGCAATCTCATACTCCTTTTCGCAGACTATGATTTCACGCTCCGGTTTTAATCGCATGTCATCGGTAAACAAATTGCCATACCAGGCAGAAAACGCAGGGTACTGCATATTTGCCTCCATCAGAAACAGATATATGTAATTGTAATACATCTGCTGCTCCAGTTTTGACAATTCAGAAAATTTAAAGTATCTTTCCATTTGTTAATTCCTCTCTTTCTTTACCGATTTTTCGGTAACATTTACATATCCAATATGCCAAAAAAAGAAAGTGAGAAAAAAATCCAAAAAAAAGAGAAAGCTACTACGCTTTCTCCTCGTATTTTTTAAGCCATTCGGCGAACTCCTGCTTCTTCTGCGTCAGGGATTTAACACTGTATCCATAAGGATACGGCTTGCCTGCATCGTGCTCGAAGAAATACCAGTCCGGGCCGGAAAATCTGTAATTTTGGTAGTTATCATATTTGACAAACTTCTTCTGCTTCCAGTCATACCGGCCTGTTTTATACGATATCATAATTACGACGGCAGCCAATGCCTGTTCGTTCTTACAATAATACCCTCCATCGATACACTTGACGCCCATTTTCCTGGATGTCTGCTGCCATTTCAGGTACTCACCATGCAGGAAAGCTTCGCTTTCCTGACAAAACCGCTTTCCGTCTTCTGTAATGTATACTACTCTCGTAGAGAGTCTTCCGCAAATCTCTTCTTTTTCTTTCCGGATTGCCATACGACCACCGCCTATCAGTTAATCTGCACAAGCTGTTCATACAGCAGCAGGTCTTTGCTTCCAGGTATCATCATGTTCTCATGATAGTGTCCGAAAAACCATTTTTTGTAGTCAACCTTCTGCTTTACCTGTTCAAGATACTTGTTCAGCTCATCCGGGCAATTTTCCCGAAGCACAAAGAATTTATCAGATGCCGGGCAGTCATGAGAAAAGATAAAGTCAACCTTATATCTCTCATCTTCAAGCATAGCCCATCCGCGCTCCATTTCCATTTGCTCAGGCATCTCCTGCTCCCACCAGGAAACATGATTTACACGGAACATCTTTCCTTCAAGATTCCATCTTTCAGCTTCTTTGTTAGCAAGTTTTTTATTTTCAAAATCCTCTGCCTTCAGAATCCCGCCGCTGATATCATGGCTTCTCGCCCCGCCAAATGCAAAACATTTGCAGCCGTCAATATTAAACACATACCCTCTTTCAAGCATCAGGACAGATGAACGGATTTCACGCACCATCCCCCCATTCCAGACTTTCTGAGGATACCCGTTTAAGATTTTCTTTTTATCCTTATCGCTCATCCCGGCATACATCCATGCATTGATAACATCTTTATCTTCAAGACCAGTCAAGCGGTCGTAATTTTCGTGATTTCCCGGCACAAAAAGTGTCGTAAAGTTCCGTGAATCCAGCCAGTCCAGGTCATGTTTTTCTTTCGGTGTTTCTCCGGCATAATTCCACACACCGCCAAAATCACCGCAGATAACAACGTAATCTTCTTTTGTCATGAATTTCTGTTCAGGAAAAGACTCCATATTCAATCGATTTACAAACCCGTCAACGCTATGAAATCCAAATTTATCAGCGCCATGAGTATCGCCAGTTACATAAATAGCCATAAAAATTCCTCCTATCTTGCTTTTTTTGTTTTCAGTATGTTGAATTATCGCCACGTCCAAAACTCAGCGTTTTTTCTTCCAAATTTTGTCTATCGAATCTCTCAGGCTGCCGGTCTCTACATCATCATCCTCTTCATCTTCATCAGGAGCTTCAGATTCCTCTTTGGCTTCATTTCTCTTAGCTGCTGCTTCAATTCTTGCATCTTTATATTCCCTTGACTTCATGACAATCTTTCTGTATCTGTCATAAGATTTGATGTTCACATACCGGCAGTTCACTACGTCAAAACACATCTCTCCACGCGCCATTTCGTACTCATTCGCACTGACAATAATGTAGATTTCCTTATCCGGATACATTTCAAAAATCGTGTCAAATAGGCCGCGTTTCAAATCCTCAATCGCGTCAATACTGAATCCGCTGTCAACCCCGTCAAGTAGTAGCCAGAACTCATCAATATCCGGGGATTTCTTCATCAAACTTCCAATTTTTGCGGCCGCTTTCTGCATATTTAACGAAATCTTTTCGCCCTCACTTGACATGACACTTGCTGCCACAAAGGACATATCGCCGTAAAACATTGCTTCCTGCATTGACGAATGCCCGCCATGGATTTCGTTTTCATAACGAAACACCCTTGCTTTTTTTCTGTCTTTTTTTAGAATGTTTTCCAACTGTTTCATCAGGGTTGTCTTCCCGCAGCCATTGCAACCGACCAGTACAGTCAGACCCGGCTGGAAAGTGACATGCCCCTTTTTGTACAAGTAGTTCTTATCTTCATAACAATCGCGTTCAATCTTGAATCTTCTGCTCAAATTCTTTCTCCTCTAGCTTTAATGCTTCTATTTTCTTGTTGTATTTGTGTGTCCTGTTTGAGAGGCACCATGTGCAGCCACCGTGATTCCGGCATGACTGACAGTAAGCTTTTCCACCCTGATATGGCTTTCGATGTTCTTTTCCGGATGCTATTGCTTTATCCAAACTCATATCGTTATCACCTCCACTTTTTTCACATTTAATATGCTGAAAAGCTATTCTTTTTTGCTGTTTTTTGCGGATTTTTTTTGAGACCTTTTTTGATGGATTTTTGGGAGATTTTTTAGAATTTTTTTTCAAGACTTTTTTGAAGATTTTTTCAGAAAAGCAAACGCTGCCGTCAGAGTCTTACGGCAGCAGTTTCAGATTCAGATAGAGTTAACTTAGACACATCTGCACATACAAGCTTGCCGGTATACCAGACCTGGATTTCATCCGGCGCGATGTCGTGTTCCTTGCTGTCTGCGTCTACAATTACGTGATTTTTTGTGTCAGCATTTTTAATGTACAAATACTTTGAACCGAAAATGGAATTGTACTGTCTGGCAAAATCCAGTTCATCCAGTTCTTCCAAAATTCGCGTATTGAAGCCACGTTTTGCGTAGTTGTATTTCAAACTATCCAGTTTTGCCACAGCATTTTTCAACTCGCCTTTTGAGTCCAGATGCTGCAACAGGTAATATGCAAACTTGCCATTGGCCTCAGGTTCCATATCGCCGCAAAAGGGGATTGACATATATATTTTCTTGTTTTCTATAAGTATCATGTTTCCTGTTGTCATTGCTTTTTCCTCCTGTATATTTTCCAGATACAATATGCTGAATTTTTCCTGAAACGTATCGTTTTCCGGAAAATCTGTACAAAAAAAAGCAGGAATATAATTCCCGCTTTGTATCTCAGACAGCCATGGACAGCTGCACATTTTCCGGCTGCATCATATCAAGCAAACCCATCTGGTTCACAATCCTGAGCCCCAGTCGTGTGTTTCTTTTTACAACTTTAAGGTTTTTAACTGCTTTTGCCACAGCATTCTTCTGTCCGAAAAGAACGAATATCTTTTTAGCTCTCGTTACTGCCGTATACAGCAGATTTCTCTGAAGCATTGTGTAATTGGCCATCGTAAGAGGCATTACAACGATATCGTACTCACTACCCTGCGATTTATGTATTGTAATCGCATATGCAAGGATAAAGTCAGAAGCCCTGCTGTTGTCAAAACATACACGGTTACCATCAAAATCAACGATAAATCCGCGTTTCAGTCCTCCTCTTTCATCCTTATCAATATCATCATCCATCTCATCATCATTGATTCCCATTTTTGCATCCAGCTCCGGGGAAAAGATAGAAACGATTTTTCCAATATCACCGTTAAAGATGTTCTTGTCATAGTCATTGCATGTAAACATGACCTTATCGCCAAGACGCAGGACTTGTTCATTACACGGAATTACCGGTTTATTCTTAGCCGGCGGGTTTAACCTGTTCTGAATATAACTGTTCAGCTCACATACTCCGGTATGCCCTTTTCTCATAGGTGAAAGCACCTGGATTTCATTAGCCGGAATATTATAGTATTTTGGCAGCTTGTCACATACATAATCAACAATGCTGTCTCTTATCTGTTCCTGCTCCATGTCATCAACATTCATAAAGAAGTAATCTCCTTCTTTCCTGTTTTTAAATAAAGGTATCTCTCCACGGTTAATCTTATGGGCATTTACCACAATACCGCTCTCTTCGTCCTGTCTGAAGATTGCTTTAAGACGCACCACCGGGACTTTGCCAGAATGAATCATTTCGTATAATACATTTCCGCACCCAACAGACAGCAGCTGGTCAATATCTCCAACCAGAATCAGCTTCATACCGTTAGGAATAGCTTTCAAAACGGAATCCAGCAAAGACATGTCAATCATGGAACTCTCATCAATAATCAAAGCGTCTCCTTCAAGCGGGCTCGTTTCATTCTTACTGAATTTAAAGCCGTGGCTTCCTTCGCTTTTCACCTCAAGCGTCCTATGGATTGTCATGGACTTATGGTGTGTTGCTTCTTCCATACGTTTTGCCGCACGTCCTGTCGGAGCTGCACACAATACTGATAACCCATGCTTTTTAAGCATTTTGATGATACCGTTGACAGTCGTAGTCTTTCCAGTACCGGGGCCGCCTGTCAAGATTAATACATCTGACTTGCATGCCGCAATAATGGCTTCACGCTGCTTATCTGCATATTCGCGCTTTTTTTCAAGCCCCTCTACATTGTTACCGTGCTCTTTTTTATACTTCTTTACGTAATCATCGTACTCTTCTTCTTCAAGCCTCTTTACATCAGCATCTGTCACTTCAATACATTTTGTGTTATTGGCAATCAGTTCTACAATACGTTTTGCCGCATGTTCTTCTGCCTTAAACAGATTGGTAAGATATACCGCATCATCCTCGCGGATAACACGTTTTTTACCTACAAGGCTCTCAACCGCCTTATCAATGTAAGACTTATCAAGCTTCAGAAACTCTTTTCCTTCTGCTTCTATATCCTGAATATAACTGAAGACATCGCCTTCTTTATTCATCTGTTTTAAGATATACAGCACAGCACTCTCAACACGGAACGGGCTGGTTTCTGAGATTCCATTTTTCAGTGCAATCTCGTCAGCCTTCAAAAATCCGACTCCGGTAATATCATCAGCCAGTCTGTACGGATTTTCTTTCAGCACCTTGATACTGTCCAGTCCATACTGTTTATATATCTTGTTTGAATAAGCAGGACTGATATCAAAGCCCTGGATATATCTCATAATCTGAGCAATCATATTCTGTGTCTCAAGCTTATCTTTTGCTGATACTTTTATTTTTTCTATTGTCTTTTTTCCGATTCCCCTGATACCTTCCAGCAAATGCGGCTGATATACGAGTACGTCAAATGCATTATCACCAAATTTATCAATAATAAGTTCTGCTCTCTTTGCAGAGATGCCGGCAATATTACCATGCTTTAAATAAGCAAGCATACTTTTCTTATCCTGCGGAACAGCTTTCACATACGCTTCTGCACGGAAACCGACTCCGTATTTAGGATGTTCATCCCAGTCACCTGAAACAAACAGTGTATCGCCGTCTTCAACATCACTGAGCTGCCCTTTGAGGCTGCATTTCCGTAACATTTCACCACTGTCTGCGTTATATGCCACACCGGCAAGAATCTTAAAGCCAGTTTCATTCTGATATATTACGGCTTTTGTTTCAAATCTTATTGACTCAATTTTCCTTTCTTTAATCATATGGCTTAAACTGGCATTTCGCCAGTGTTTCCTCCTTTACTTTTCTTATGCTTAATATGCCGAAAAACCTCAAAAAGATAACGTTTTTTGCGATTTTTCTTGCGTTTTTTTAAAAAAACACCGGCAGAAAAAATCTGCCGGCATAATTTTATGAAAAAGGGTCAATTGTTGAAGCTGCATGGATACAGTGTGTTTACACGCTTATCGTAGCAGAAAACGGTTGTAGACAACAGCTTTCCTACAGTCTTATCAACGTTTTTCAGCGTATAATCAAGCGTACCACCAATTAATTCGCCAATCGGTTCATCAGCACCAAGAACGATAACCTCGTTTGGCTGCAGTTCAAGTACAAAAACTTTATCATGCCCTAAGGCTGTCGCAGTATTATACAGCAGACCGTCACATAAGATTGACGCACAGCTTACAATGCCTGGCGCATCAGATGTAATAAGAAACGCATTACGTTCAACGAAACTAGTCTTTTCAAGTCTGACTTTTTCTTTGATGTTTGCAAGCGCCGCGTTATTGATTTCATCCTCTGTCACCTTAAAGATTTCAAATGCTTTCAGTGAGAGGAATGGAAACTTGTCTGACAGGATTAATCCGTCATACTTATGAGCCAGCGCATCATCTACATAATACACCAGATGCATACCAAACACCGGAAGATGTAATACCTTCTCAATGTCGTATCCATCAAGCATCTCATCAATGATGAATGTCGGATAAACACTTTCAAGCAGTTCTGAAGGGTCTGCGCTGGTTTTTGCCGGCTGTGCAAAGAGTTCCCTAAATAAATCAAAATTCTGCTTCGGCTGCTTCGGCTGCTTTGGTGGCTGTTTTGACAGTTTTGGATATGAACCGCATGTGCAATCCTTACCGCAACTTCTGCAGGCATCAGTTTTATCACCTGTCTTATCGTCTGCTGCCATATTATAAGCAGTGGAGTGCATATCTTTCGGAAGGTCAACTCCAAAAAGATTTTTGATAAGACGTCTTGCTGCTTCTTCAGCTTCCATTACATCTACATCTTTTTTTGTATATTTAGATGTACTCTGGCACGGTTCACCTGCTGGGGCTGGCTTGTGGCAAACACTCTTACGCTCCAGGTCTGCCTTAAGAAGATTGGCAAGAAAATCATTTGCTTCATCGTCGTTCATATTGAACATACTTTTGACAAGACGAGCAGTGTCACCAGGCTCTGGTTTTTTAACCTGCTGCTTTGGAGCTTCTGCGGCTCTGGTTCTGGCATCAAATTCTTTCATGAATTCCGTAACTGATGCATCATCAGCATTCAGAACATTTTTCATAAAGCCTGCGATAGCAGCTTTTGCTTCTTCAGGGCTGTTAAAAGAGCCTTCAAATAACGGAGCGCCATTCTGTCCGAAGCATTTAATCTGCATTTTACCACCCATGTCGTCAGGCATCGGCTGCTGTGTTACGCGTCCAGGCTGAGTTTTCATCTGCGGGCGTGAAACCTGCGGCTGAACCTGAGGCTCTGGCATCGGATTTGGCATTTCAGCTTTCTTCTTCTGCACTTCGCTTGTGATAGCCTTATACAGCACATCAGCAAGCTCTGCAACGTCATAGTCAGCGCCATATTTCTGCCATAATAATGTGACATCTGTTGAAGCCTTGATTCCGGCCTCTTCATAGATGATACCGATACGGCCGTTGTTCTCACCAAGACGGCAAGCAATACCTTTCTGTGCAAGTAATGCTACCATAACCTCTGCGAACTGTCTTAAGTCTAAATTCTTCATATTCTTTTTTCTCCTTTTCTTTGTTGGTCAGGAGTTATTCTCCTGCCGTATTTTTTTTGTACAAATTTAATATGCTGGAAAAATATATAAACAAAAATTTTTTTTTCGGATTTTTTTTGCACCTCCAAATCCGTCATATTGTATTTGTAGATTAATGCCTGACGGCAGAATAAAGAAAGGAAGAAAAATATGAATAACAATTTAATATCATTCAATCCATGCCAGGATGTCTTTTTGTACTTTGACGATTCAAGTCTCAAAAACTGTGTTGACATTGATATTAAAGAAGGCGTTGATACGGTTGTGTTTGATGGAGGAAATTCACAAATCAGTATTAACTTAAGGAATGTGAATAAGCAATTTCCAGACGTGAAGACTATTGTCATCAATGAGGACGTAATAGAAATAAATATTTCAAATTTTATGTTCCCTAACGTAAGAAATGTTGTGTCTCACAGCCAGTATTTCTACAGCGGAAGATACCTTATCAGCAGCGTATATTTCTCAGATATATTGAAAAACGTTTTTTGTATCAAACAAGGGGAAAATATTGAAGAGATAACGGTAGATACTATTGAAGATTACGCATTTGAAGGATGCATTGAAACCGACGGTTTCTTTAGTGGGACAATGTCTTATGACTTCAAAGAGAAAGCATTTGCAGGTTCTGCATTTTTAAACTTACCATCACGCAACGGAATTATTGCAAAAAACGGTGTGATATTTGCTGTTGATGATGATGCGACCGAAATCATTATTGATGAGCTTAAGGATGCTGTTCACAAGTGGACAGGCGTTTATTCAATGCCGATGGATTTAGACTTAAAACACGTTAAAAAAATGATATTGCATCATTTAGACAATGCTGAATCAATGACAGTATTTCCGGAGACAGTCATGATAACAGACGAATCATATAACACCAAAATACGGCGCAATTATTGTCATATATTAAATGATAAAAGAATTAAAAATTTTGAAGCCAAGCCTGATTCACAGTCATTTACAATAATTGATGGCATCTTATATTCAAAAGATGGAAAATATCTGCTTAAATGCCCACGTGGTAAAACAGGGCATGTCTCAATACCTGAAGGCGTCAAAACAATAGGGACAGAAGCATTTCGTGGATGTATGATTTCATCTGTATCTTTTCCAGACTCGCTCACTGAAATTAAAGACAACGCATTTTCAGGTTCTATGATACAGGAGATTGATTTTGGACACGGAATTACAAGTTTAGGCTATTATGAGAGTCACATATTCTCACACTGCAACGACCTGATACATGTCGAAATTCCTTCCAATATAGAGACAATTGGGAACGGAGATTTCTTCAGCTGCAAGAATCTTGAATCCGTAAAGATACATGAAGGCGTGAAATGGATAAGAGACTCGGCTTTTGCTGAATGTGACAACTTGAGAAGTGTAGAACTTCCATCATCAGTTGAGTATATCGGTGAAAACAGTTTCATATCAACAGAAACACTCAAAGTTGACTCTGCTTTTGGAGGTTTATTATATGCATTTACCGGGTCATATGCGGTTAATTTTGATGTTAAGAAGCTTATCATTAAAGATAAGACGTATTACCTTCCATTGGTATTTAATCCAAAGCAGCAGTATCTTTTAAACAGATGCAACAAAGCATCTGAATTTCCAGACAGACAGTTCTACAAAGATGCAGCCTGCACGGAATTAAAGCAAAATACAGCTTTATATCTGTATGAAAATCATATAGACGACAGCGATGAAGTGAAGAAATACCTTAAACGGTCATCAAAACAGATAGCATACCGTCTTCTTGATTTAAACAAAGATGACAAGCTTGTAAAATTTATTCAGCTTGGATTACTGTCGAAAGCTTCTTTAAACGAATTATTGCTCAGCTCAAGGGAAAAGAACAACGCAAGCATTTCGTCTTACATTCTTGAAGAACTGGATAAATTCAGCCAAAGCACTTTCAGATTGTAATATATTTTAACAGCCCCGGATGTATCTTCCGGGGCTGTTTTTTTTGCTTATTTTTCTTATATTTTTTTTGCTTTTGCATTCTTTTTCGGTCTACGCCATTTTCGCTTCCCTTACCCGCTCTTCTGCTTCCTCCTTGGAGCCAAACCAGTCCACCCAGATATCCTTCCGGCGGGTTTCAGAAAAACTGTTTTCAGGCTTTACCGCAGCTTGAACGGTATCAGTTATCGCGCAGGAAACGCGGCCATCGTTGTCAATAGCGGTTGTGACACCCCAAAACGTCTTCATCCCTGCCGGCAGCAGTTCATAGTCAGCCGCTTCATCTGGGGATAATTCCCTCATGTAATCAATATATCCCCACGCCTCGCATCCGATTTCATCGCAAAAGGTTTTTGTATCAAAGTTCTTAACTTCATACACCCCGGCGCGCGGGCAGCAGCCAGGCATTAGCGGTCTTTCGGTACTGTAATATCTGTATGTTTTCTTATCTGTATTTTCTCCCATGTGCCATCAGCCTTTCTTGTTTTTTATTATTCTTTTGCCTTATTTTTTTTGCTTTTTTATTTTCTTTATCATACCATATCGCAAAACAAATCTCAAACTTTCAGCGAACAAAAAACGAACCGCAGGTATTACCTGCGGCTCGTTTCAACATCCAGCGTTTAGCTTTCTTTCAGTCCAAAGATAGACTTAAATTTTGCATAATTATCACTTCGTCCTCTGTTTAAGATAGAGAAGTACACGGTTTTGAAATGGTAGTTGTATGTATCAAGGCATTTCTTGAAATACTTGGCAACAACTGCTGCATCCTGTCCAAACACACCGCAGCCAAACGCGCCGAGGATTAAAGTCTGTACCTTATTTTCTTCTGCCACATCCAGAACAAACTTGATTCGTCTAAGCAGCTCGGCATTGTTTTCATCAACCTCAACCCTTGCGTATTTTCCAGCTGCAGAAAAATTTGGTGCCGCGCATGTGATAACATCAATCTTGACCTGCTCCGGCTCTGCACCGTAAACGCATACACTGTCATCCAAAAAGATTACATCTTCGGAATATAACGCACGGTTAGTGTAAAGAGCGCGGTTATTATGTACCCTATTCCACTGATAATACACCGGAAACTGCTTTAATACATTATAAAGTGTAGATGCATGGCACAGGCATTCTTCCTGCGCGGAAGAGCCTTCCATAAACTTACCACCCGGGTTTTTATAGCTTGCAAAGTTAAGTACTGCTGTCTTTCCGTCTCTATGCTGAATGGCAGACTTTACGGAATCAAGCTTGTCCACAATGATAACCGGTTTTGCAGTTTCTGTTGTTTCGGTATCACTAGCCAGGTCAAACTCATCTTCCCTTTTTGCTGCCGCCGCAACTGCAATTCCGTCACCACCATAAGTTTTTGTATTTTTAACGCATTCTTCAATCTCGTCTTTAAAGCCTGCCTCCATCATTTTATAATGGCTTACAGCCTTTTCTTTTAACTCATCTTTTTTATTGAAATAAACGCTCATATTTTTTTTCTCCTGTTTTTAATATTTTTTTTGTTGCACATACAATATGCTGAAAAGTTATCATTCTGGCATTTCTTTTGCGGATTTTTTAGCCTGGCATCTTTTTTTGATTTTTTTGATTATCTTTTTTGTTGTTTTTCTCGGGTTTCTAAATCCATGCTCGTCACGGAAAGTCCATGTCCTGTTAGCTACAGCGTCAAACCATTTTTCAATCAGCGCGTCAATAGGTGTCTCTGCAAACTCTGTCTTCTCCTCATCAGACATAATCGCATAAAAATCATCTACGCACTGTTTCTTACTAAACTTTAATTTCGCGCTTGGCTCAATTGCATTGGAATGCATGATTGTTTCAATCGGAATCTTAACCTGCTGTCCTTCAAGACTTTCAGGTTTCTGTTGACCTGTTTTGTATCCATCTGTCACAGTGATAAAACCGTCTTCCACACTAACCAGCTTGCAATTATAGAAATCAACAAAAATATCTTTCTCGTCTTTTTTAGTCTTGATTTTGAAATCCAATGAATCACCGGGGATATACACAGACTCCAGCTTATTACATCCGGCAATTCCTTTAAGCCTGTCTTTATATTCATACAGCTTGCCGTTTTTCACTACCCTCGCACCAGCTTCAAGCTTGATGTTCTTATCCTGTTCCTGATTGAAAGCCTTGATTGACTTGTCAATAAAATCTTTGACCGTGTTTACAAAGCCCATAAAATCTTCACGTTTCAGCATATCAAACGAAACAAACGCCGCCCCGCAGGTATACGGCGCAAACCTCGGGTCGTTTCCGCTTCCGACATCAACCGTGAACCAGTCATGCTTTTCGTCCTCGTCAATCCTTACGGTTCTTGCCAGCCTGTAAATGTCTTCGTTGATAATGCCAGCCGTATCAATGCTTTTTTTGTACCATACAATACCGTCAGAATCCGGAATCTGTGTCTTCTGCCATGTGCCATCGTCAAAATCATCTTTCAGCAGCTCTTCTGCCATACCATTAACACATAACAGCGCCTGGAAGTCCCAGGCGTATGAAATAAATTCTCTTTTCCATTTCTTTTTATCATTTCTTCTGTATACGGTCATTGTGTAATAATAGTACAGAATATCTTTTACACTTTTAGCATGTACTACCGACTCCCCGGCCTGGATTGAAGGCTCCGAGAATTCAACTTTGACATCATCATATATCCATGTAGATTTAATTTTTTTTGACATATTTTTTCCTCACTTATTTTTTTTCTTACATACAATATGCGGAATTTTTTGCAGAAAAATATATTTTTACAAAAAAAATCGGCGGGAATTTTTCCCGCCGTAAATATTAGATACGAAATGTATGTTCAGGGTTGTTGTTTTTAGCTTCATTTTTATTTATTCTATCCAGCACTTCCGCTGCCAGTATCGGCATATTGTTATCATTTGCATACTCCAATACGTAATGCAATGTGTCATCAGAAAGCATGTCAAGCTTTGTGTAATTAGTGAGAATCCTTTCTTTCTTTGTCGCTGAAGAATTCCTGTCACATACATATTTGACGATTTTCAGACTATGCTGCTGCAGGAAAGTTTTGGCCGCATCATTACTGTTGTCCATCATATACATCTTTTCAGCCATAATTTCTCTTGCATCATCGTTGTTTCCAAGCATGAAGGAAGAATCAATCTGTGACTTCATTTCAGCTGAACCGTTAGCAAAGTATCCTCTGCATGCTTTATGCAAGAGCGTTTCGTCTCCGTGCATTGCAAACGCATAAGCATAAGGCAGAACGGTCATTCGGTCGCCAATGGTTATTTTTACCACGGCTTCCACGCTGTTTTTAAAAACGGTATCAATAATACTGTCATCATATTTATCAGTAGTCAGCTCCTTTATGTTTCCAAAGCTATTCTGCTGCAGATGTACCCTGTCAGAAACTATTACTTTTTCGATATCACATCTTCTGAATGCGCCTTCATCAACACAGCATAAATTGTCTTTATCTGACGGCAAAAGAACTGCTGTTCCAGGAATCGGTTCTTCACCTTCAAAAGAGACGCTTTCAACGCCGCTTTCATAAAAAGCATACTTTTCAATTACCTCCATCTGATGAGGGATGACAATTGATTTAAGCTCACGGCAATTCATAAAAGAGAACCATCCAATCGCTTTTATCCCTATTCCGAAATCAATCTTTTTCACCGTACTTGATGCAAAAGCATCATTTTCAAGCTGAATCAGCGTTGACGGGAATGACACGGAATCTATATGGCAATGCTTGAACGCATTGGCTGCAATTATTTCAGTTCCTTTAGGAATAGTGACATGTCCAGTTTTACCCCGCGGGCATTTTAAAAGTCTCTTTCCATCATAAGAATACACGATGCCATCTATGCTTTTGTATGTCTTACTGTCATCAAAAATATTAATATTCTCAACTCCTTCCCGGCCACACAGTTCAGCAATAGAATCAATTGTTAACCTTGAAGCCATCTCTTCTTTTGTCTGACATACTGATTCACCAAGGTTGCCGCATATATTAATAGCTTTCGGAAGCATATTACATCTGTACAGCAGCTGTACTGTCGAGCCCCTGTGTACTGTAATCTGCTTGATTTTTTCAAATGGAAGATGATTTGCAATGGCATGCAAATCTTCGTCTTCGTCAGGGAATACCACATTATCACATTCAGTATCAACATCAAAGACCATTCCGTCGATGCATTTTACACCATTTACAAACGGCAGCCTGCCTATCGCAGAATTATTAAAGGCCTCCCTGTTGTATGTATTGATTCCGTCAGACCCGGTAACATTCAACGTCTCGCTGCCCGAAAATGCAAAATCCAAAATAGCAGAAATACCGCTCAAATCTGCAGTTTCATCAGGTTTTAAACAAAACGTATTGTAAAGACTAAAATCCCCATGAAGCCCTCCACAGAGCATACTTCCTTCCCTGTAAAAATTTTTTTCAGATGTAACTTTTCTGACATTTGGGAACATCTCATTTGATATTGATATGACTCCCGCATGCTCACTGATATGCAGTTCTTTTACGTCAGGGAATACCTTTTTTGAAAGCTTCAGAAAAAAATCGTAATAGTCTCCAAATATTACCTTTTCCACTCCCGGCTTAACGTCAATATCCATACAATCTCTATCTTCATCATCAGCAATAAAACGAACATCGTTCTGAAAATTCACATATTCTATCATATTTTTCGCTTCCTTTCTTTATCATTCCGGCAATCCGGCATTTTTGTTTACACATCCAATATGCCGGATTCTGCAGGTGACAAAACCAATTTTTGCAAATTTCCGGCTTTTCTGCTGCAAAAAAAGCGCAAAAAACCGCTTAAAATGCGGTTTTTTCTTGACTTATTCCTCTTCATCCGTGATATAATATGTATGTGAAACCTCCCACATCTAAAAGCAGACACGTCAAGAAAGGATATTGTTATTATGACACGAAGCGAATTTGTGGAACTTATAGAAGAAAAGACGAAGAAAGAACTGACAAGCTGGCAGAACCTCAAAGATACAAAAATTTCAGTTATCAGGCTGCCGCTCCAGGGAAAATCTATATATATAATTGAAGCTGACTATGCTGACCGGACGGTCAGCGTGAATTTAAGCAAGTATTACAATTTATACGAAAACGAAATAACAAATACCATCAGCGCACCGGACAGCGGCATATCGTTTCTGGACGTAATCGCAAACCAGATTGCTTCCGAAATACAGGAAAAGCTGACCGAGCCCGACGAGCTTACCGAAGATGACATTTCAGACATGCGAAGTGACATTTTGGGAAGTACAGTCATCGGAATTGTAAACAAAGACCATCCGATAGCAAAGCACGATTTTCTTGTGTACAAAGACATATACGATATGCGTTTTATATATTACTCTGATTATACAGATTTGGGGATTCCGGTTATAGACACGGCAAGAAGAAAAGAAGAGTTAAAACAATACAGCATACCATTCTCAGAGCTGGATGCCGAAGCATTAAAAAACACGGAACAGACTCACCCGGCATGCATAACACAGTCAGAGAAACATGGGTACACAGTCTGCCATATAACATCAGGCAACGAACCATTTGGCGCTGCCGCCCTGTTTTATCCAGACACATTAAATAAAATAAGCCATATGCTTTCCGGCAGCTTCTTCCTGCTGCCATACAATACACATGAATTCTATGCGATTGGCTTTACAAAAGAAGGAAGAGAAACATTAAAAAAATCACTAAAAAAAGCCCTCTTTGAAATCAATCAGAAAATGCGTGAGTCACATATGCAGGATATGATTTTGTCAGAAAATATATATATGTATGATTCGGAGGAAGGAAACCTGCAAGCGGTTTGATTTTGCGAAATACGCAGTTACGGGCAGATTCTACACCAATAGTGTCGTTTTAACGACATTATAAAAAAGCAGAGCAATCAGCTCTGCTTTACTTATTTTTTACAACGCAAACTTCTGCTTTTCTGCCGGATATTTCCCAAGCATATTCAGTGCATACGCCGAGATTTCCGTATACTCTTTCTTAATCGCAACATCAAGGATATATTCGCAAGCCTCTGCCGTCATAAGCCCAAGCTTAATAAAATTCATAATCTCCTCTTCTGTCCTGTTATTTGTTACAAAGTTCTGAATGATATGCCTGCTATGGCTATAGATATACTCTTTGGCAACATCATTTGATTTGTCCCGTAAATACATTTCAATCGCCATAAATTCCCTGTCATCTTTTTTACCGAAATACATAAACATGCTTCTGACTTCATGCATAACTTTTTCAGGAACAGTTTTGCTTGAAAAATACATATGCAATACTGCATCAATATTTGAGAAGGTGATGGAATTATCAGCATATTTTGGAATCAACGCCGAGCGTTCATTGATTATAATGTCAGTGAGACATATGGAGCACCCAGTACTTTTATCCATTTCTTTTTTGATATACGAAAAAGGAATTTTTCTGTCAAGAGACTTCATTACTGATGATAGCAAATCCGTATCATACCGGCGTGCAATAACAGTATCAGTCCCGAAGAATGCATCCTCAGATATACTTTTCAGCGACTCAGGAAGCTTCACCGTCTTTATCGGACATCCATTAAATGCATTGTTACTAACTGAAATCAAGCCTTCACTTATGCAAATCTCGTTTACTGCACTGTTTTCAAAAACCCTTGAACCAATAGATGTTACCTGTGGAGGTATAATGATTGATTTAAGATTATCACACGAGGCAAAACACTGTTTCTCAGCATTACTGCCAATCATTTCAAGCCCTGTTCCAAAATCAACCTTTTTAAGATTCTTGCAGTAGAAAAATGCCATATCTCCAACCTTTTTTAATGTAGATGGGAAATACACCTCTTCTAAGTTTCCAAGCTTAAATGCATTCCTTGCAATCTCCTCAACTCCTTCTGGAATATCTACTCGTCCAGTCCTGCCTGTCGGGCAGGCTATCAGGCATTTACCGTCAAGTGAGTACACAATACCGTCAATTGTTCTGTAATGGCTTGAATTGACAATATTAACATACGATATATTTGCAAGTTTCAGTGTCTTAAGTTCATACCCCTCAACAGACATTACCGTAACTTTCTTCGGCATTGCCTTTGCCGTCATACTCATATCATAAACCGTTGAAGCATGGCTGACTGTTACGTTCTTGACATGGCTCCAATCAAGGCCGCTGATAATCGTACTGATATTGACTTCATCATCTGGAATCACAATGTTATCGCATGTGTTGTCAATACCAACAAGCATACATCCAACCATCCTGACACCATTCACAAATGGCAGCCGCTCAACAGCTGAATTCTTAAAAGCCCCTTCGCTGCATATAGATACATATTCAGTATTGATGATATTGATAGATTCACAGCCGTTAAAAGCATTCGCTGCAATCATATCAATCCCGTCAAGATTAATGACCTCGCCGGCTTTTTTACAGAAGGTATTCAACAAAACAGTACCGTCATTCTCTTCAATCAGCATATCACCGTTGTAAAATTCCGGGCTGTCAGATGTCACTTCTCTTACATTCGGGAACATCGAGTTCTTCATGCTGATGTAATATACATTTTCGTTAATGTGTATTTTTTTTACATTCGGAAATACCTTATCTACTTCATCCCAGAACGCATCGCCATCGTCATCCAAATCAATCTCCAGCTCCTCAACATCATCATCAATATCAATATCTTCGCATACGTCGTTATCGGTATACCAAAAAGACGCGCTGCCATGCTGTACTTCTCTCATTTTTTTCATAAATTTCATAAGTTTTTTCCTTTCTTTTTTTTATTTGACTTTGTCGTTTACAATATGCCGAAAATGAAGGTATAAGAAAAAGAGGACATTATTTTGTCCTCTTCTTCTGCCGGCAATCATGCCAGAAGCTGTCTATTTCTTTTCTGTCTTTGTTCTGACTGCCTGGATGACGTCCTGTTGGTCATCCTTATCTGCAAAATTCCAAATTTCAGCATTTCGGTCAATGGCTCCAATGATACTATCAGATGGCATTCCAGAAAGCACATATTTCTTTCTGAAAAAACGCTGCATATCTTCCATCATTCTGGTGCATTGATACCACTTAGATACCTCATCAAGCGATATATATCCAAGAGCATATTTTTCCTCAAGCTTTTCTTTCATTTCGGTTAATATTTCCCAGGCCTCGTCTGTCTGTCCTGTCTGTATCATCCTATTGGCCAGTTTAATGCTGTACATTCCATCTGCCACAGGCTTTTCCCTGCGTTCCTGCAGCGGACATCCTACCATCCGCTGATACCACATCCAGCCAAACATCCAATCATGTCTGTCAACTTCGTAATGCTCACCGATGGTATAGTACACAAAATCAGCATATGCAACACCCTTTTCGCGTTCAGTTACCTGCTGTAGATATTGTTCAGCTTGGCTTTCCGTGTCCGGATTTCTAAGTCCAATCAATCCAGCTAACACATAAGCAATTGTAAATCTCTTGTCTTCTTCGCATAGTTTAACCGCTGCAGCCATCAGCTTGCTATCATCAAAAACCGCAATCTGTCGACATTCAGCGCATATCTTATTAACCTGTCGGCAACAATTCAAGTATGCGTATTTCTGTTGTACACAGCCATCAAATGGTAGTTTATTGCAGACCGATAGCCAATCATCCAGCCTGTCCGGTGCCACACGCCAGCGTAACATAAAATCCAGATACGCCACATCTTCGTCAACAAAAATGTCATATGTATCTGCCAGGTCATCTCCTACCGTCTCGAGAACTTTTGTTTTGGCTTCTTTTCCAAATTCTTTTCTTTTTTCTCTATCTGACAAGTTTGCATCTGTTGGCACGGGAAATTCAACAATGCTCTGATTTGAGTATGTTTTTAATGTTGCCTTTGCATTATTCTGGTGTGTCATCAATATGACGCAATCAAAACCAAAACAATCAGGGAAGCCTGAGTTTCCTGCCTGCTGCGGCATTGCATAGTCGTAAGTATAAATGCCGCAAAGTTTGAAAAACTGGCAAATATATCTTGCCGGGATTAACTGGTCTTCATCCCGAATCACTATTACAGAATATGTCATTTTTTTTGCCCTCCTTAACTTTTCTTACATACAATATGCCGGATTTTTGCAAAAAGGCAGCGAAAAAATTCGCTGTCAAAAATTCTCGTCTGCAAACCTCTCACACATATCCGGTGTCAGTGCGAAGCCGTAATACAAGACCCTCGGCCTTGTCGTCTCTACAATCTTATTTGACCGCGGCTTACGATGAATCAGCCAGCTATGCTGCCGCCACATACCATCAGTAGAAAGCGCATATCCGGTACAAATTGTGGTTTTGTCCTTATTCTGCTCCCATATCCTCGCCGAATTGGAATGGCATTGGCATGCTTCTCCTCTCATCCTCTCAGCATTATATCCAAGCCAGAACTGGCCATATTCCAGAATATCCTCCAGGTCTTCTTCGTATCCCGGTAAGCAGACTGCATCGCCAGCAAAATCTAAAAGCCGAGCTTTCAATTCAAACAGGCGTTCATCCATTTCCGGAAACATCTTTTTCGCTTCAGCGACAGTATTCTGAAACCAGAACGAATTGCTCCGGCATCGTTCTTTCCAATCGTCAGACATTGACTTCCACGCGACAGTATTTTTCGCATGTACATTTTTACTCTCGCTGTACATCAAGCATTTATCGAAAAATGCCTTGTCGTCTATCGGAGCGATGCATGATTTTCCGCCCAATACAACCCTGCTGCCGCAGGCATTGCGGATATCAATAAGTTCCTGTGTTATTTTTTCGTTTTCGTTTTGCCTCATATGAACTTTTTCCTTTCTTTTTTGGTATTTATTTTTTTTGTTTCGTATACAATATGCCGGAAGTTTTGTTCCAAAAAAACAGCCCTGCAGAAATCCTGCAGAGCTTAAGTTGTCGAGCTAATTTTTAGTCTTTTTTCTTCCCCATCCTTTCCTGCATATTATTTTTGAAATAAAAAATTTTACAACAAAGAAAGGAAACAGAAAAATGAAAAATAATCAAAACTTAGTTTCGTTTTCTCCTGAGAAAGGCGTGCATTTATACTTTGCAGATAGTAAGATGACTGATATTATTGATATCGATGTTGAGCCTGGAATTCGAAGTATCGTTTTGTCCGGACCTAACGCAAATAGCAATAGATTAAGCCGCAATGTCAAATTAAGAAACATCTTTAAGCAGTTTCCTGATGTAGAAGAATTGGTTATTCAGGAAGATATCATGGATATTGATATTTCCAACTTCATGTTTCCGAATGTAAGAAACGTGGACTCCAACAATCCATATTTCCTTAACTGTCAATATCTCGTTCGGTCGATAGTCGTGAATAAGATATTGAAGAATGTATTTTGCATTAAGCCGGATGAACAAATTCAGCCATTGTATGACATTAATATAATTGATGATTATGCGTTTGAAGGATGTCAGGTAGCCTCCTTCTTCAATAACGATACTTCTTTTAATACTATTCATACCATCAGCCATCATGCTTTTGATGGTTCATCATTTTTTGATATTCCGTCAAAAAATGGTCTCAAAAGGGTCGGGAATATTGTCTTTGGTGTAGATGATGATGCTGAAGAAATTGAATTTCCGGAAGACACCAAATGTGTTCTGCCGACAGATATAGATTACAAAAATGTCAAACGGGCAGTCATCAGGAATATCAAAGATGTTAATGGAATCAATAAATTGCCAGAAACAATCGTAATTGCAGATACTGAATTCTCAAAGAATAACATGTTTGGAATATACATGTATCTTAACACAACAAATGTATCATGTATTGAAGCATCCCCAAGCAGCGGGTTCGTATCAAAAGATGGAATTCTGTACTCCGGAGATATAAGTTGCCTAATTCTATGTCCAATCAAGAAAACCGGAGATATTATCGTTCCTGAAGGTGTAACTTGTATTAATGATTTTGCATTTTATAGAACAAGAATAGATTCAGTCACTTTTCCGTCTTCATTGAAAAATATTAAAAAGGAAGCATTTCGGCAGTCTAAAATCCGCAAAATAGGTTTCGGCTCCGGAATTAAAAAAATCGGAAATAATGCAAGCAATATTTTTGCCGACTGCCAGAATCTGACTCATGTTGAGTTTCCTCCTCAGGTTACAGACATCGGACATAGTGCATTTTTTAACTGCCGTAACCTTAAATCTGTTACAATGCACGAAGAGATTTCAACCATTGGACGGCGTGCATTTGCCTGGTGTGAAAAACTGAAAAGCGTAACTCTTCCCAAAAGTATCAAATACGCCGGAGAATTAAGTTTTAGTTGCGTACAAGAACTGCATACTCCACATCTCTTTTCGGGCCTGCCGTATGCATTTCTGTCGACGACTGTTTCATCACCAATTAAAAAGCTTATTGTAGGAGATAATGAATTCTTTGTTCCAGCATCTTTAAGTTCCAAAGCTTTGTATACATTAAATCAGCAATGCAGTAATGGCTATTTGTGCAAGTCTGACTTGCATAATTTATATCAAGGTGCGGAGAACACCAAATTAAAACAGGATACCGCATATTATATTTATAAGCATAATCCAGGAGCGGATGCTGAGCTTGAAAAATATCTGAAACGCTGTGCAAAACAGATTGCTCTGCGATACATTGAGGAAAATAAGGATGACGAGCTCGTCGAATTTATCGGCTGTAAGCTATTATCAAAATCAGCAATCAAGCAGCTTTTACAGGTTGCAACTGAAGCAGGCAAGCCCTCAATCGCAGCATATTTACTAACGCAGATTCATGGTAAACCGAGCTCCAAATTCACGCTTTAACGAAACATTTTTTCAACATTGAACCAGCTGCCGAGGCGGCAGCTGGTTCTTTTTTTTCTTCTTTTTTCCTTTTTTTTCGCCAAAAAAGCAGCCCTGCAAAAATGCAGGACTGCTAACTAAGCAGCAGAATCATTCTTTTCGTATGGATTCGAGCCAGGAATAATACGCCCAATCGATACACTCTCCTTCTGTCTCGCCGTTTCCTTCGCAATATCTGTCGTATGCCTGCTCAGCAAGCTCTTCCGCCAGTTCTTCGTCAGAAATTTCGCAGCGTCCCATCAGTTCACTCTTCATGAAATTCGTCACAAACTCAGTGTTTGCTGCAGACAGTTCTTCAGATGTTAACTCATATTCTTTTCCGTCTCGCATAATTTTCATATTATTTTTCCTTTCTACTTTTTGTATTTTTTGTTAGATTGCAACCGGAATATTTTTAATCTGTGGATGCGTCTGATAATTTTCAACCACCAAATCATCAACCGTAAAGTCGTAGAAATTCTTCACATCCGGATTCAATCTCACAACCGGAGCTGGCAGCGGCTCGCGCGTCAGCAACTCCTTGATAATATCAACATGTCGGTCGTAAATGTGTGCATCAGCAATCATATGCACCAGCTCGCCCGGAATCATGTCGCACACCTGGGCAATCATCATTACCAGCAATGCATACTGACATACATTCCAATTGCCAGCAGCCAGGATATCATTAGAACGTTGATTTAGAATAGCGTTTAAAACCAGCTTGTCGGAATCTTTATCCTGAGTGACGTTAAATGTCATGCTATAAGCACACGGATACAGAGCCATTTCCGTTAAATCTTCAAAATTATATATACTGGTAATAATACGACGGCTGAATGGAGTATTCTTTAAATCATAAATTGCTTTATTGACTTGGTCCATATTCCACATGCCAGTAATCTTCATTGCATACCAGCGGATGACATCATCACCATTTTTTGCAACAAACATGTCAGTCCCGGCAAACTCATCTTTCATATATTCTCCATCCGGGAATGCTTTTTTTAAGCCATCCAATGTCACATCCTTATACGGGTAAAGCTTTCCCAACTGATATCCATAAGCCTTCCCAATGCTTCCATCTTTGTCAGCCCAAGAATCCCAAATATGGCTGTTTAAGTCTTTGATATTATTCGACTTTTTCTGCCAAATCCACAAAATTTCATCCATCGCACTCTTCAGTGCCGTTTTTCTCAGCGTCAGTGCGGGGAATTCTTTTCGCAGGTCATACCGGTTACATATGCCAAATTTTTTGATTGTGTAAGCTGCGGTGCCATCCGGCCAATGCGGTCTAACCGCCTCCCCGCGGGTATCAGTTCCATTCTCAAGAATATCTTGGCACATTTTTTTAAATACTAAATCTGCATAACTCATTTTTTTCTCCTTTCTTATTGCGCTTTTTTGGTTTTTTGTTTTTGCAAGAATAATATGCTGAATTTGAGAAAAAAAGAAAAAGCCGTCAATGTTTTGGCGGCTTAATCGGCATATTACTTCGCTCCATGATGAACATCCGAAATCCTGGTGATGCGTTCAAGCCAAAACTTTTCATCATCAGTATAATATTTTTTATTTTTCCATTCTTTACAATAACGAAAATCTTCAATATGGGTTTGAAGATGTGTCAAAAAGTCTCCAGAAATCACAACTGCGTATGCTTCTGGATGATGAAAACCTCCTTTCCAAGCTTTCACGTATTTGCAAATCTTATTTTTCTTCCGAAATTCATCCGGATTTGCATATGGCTGTAGTAAAAGAAAAGGATTTCCTTTCATGTCGACAAAGCCAATTTCATGGTCTACTAAGTTTCCCAATCCAGGAAGCAGTTTATAAAGCTTACGTAAATCCCACTTAAATGAATAATTGAAAAAATATTTAACTTTCCAGCTCTTCACAAACTCGTCAAGGGTTTTTAACCTATAGTCTCTAATTTCTTTTTCTTCAGTTTGTTCATATCTTCTTTTCATTTCTTCAGGCGTAGAAATATGCAATCCTACATATGCTCCATAAGGAAAATCTGATGCCATAATTTAATTCCTCCAATCTTTGTATTTTTTTCTGGCACTATTAATATGCTAGAAAAATAGCCAAAAAAAAGACACAGGCAAAAATTTTACCTATATCTTTTCAATAATATTTTTAGTTATTCCTGATGGCGACATACCATCCATCATCCAATTTTGAATATTCGTCACCATCTTTTGTCATCCATTTGTTGATACCAAGAGAATCTAACGCAGCAAACAACTCATTACCTTCTAGTGACTGCAAATATTCATACTGCGATTTGAAATTTTCGAAATCAGTTAATCCAAATAAATAATCAGTGCTGACATTATACAATTCTGCCAATTTCATTAACGTATCTACTGATGGATTACTCACTCCAGTTTCTATGTTATAAATAGCCTGTTTGCTAACACCGATTTTTTCGCTGACTTCCTTGGTGGTCATACGCTTATTTTTTCTGCAAATTTTAAGATTATCTTTCATATCTGCCCCTATTATATCGGATTTTTTATTTTCTTAATAAAATTTCCTGCCCTCTCGTTATTCCATTTTTCACATCTTGAAAACATGGATGCTGTGGATATATTTTTCTTAATTCTTTATTTCTTTTTATTCCATCTTCTCTTGTCCCTTGGGCTCCGATGTAATGATATGCCTCATCAACCACGCCAAAAACACAGCGCTGATGATTCGGCAACTGCTCTTTTTGCAGTATATATTCTGCGATACGTTCTCGTGCCTCATCTTTCGTCTTACATTTTACTGTTATGGAATCCAGCTTTTCAAAATCCTCAGATTTCAGAGAAATTGACAAATCCAATATATGGCCATCAAGCACGACAAAACTGTGATGCACCGGCAGCTCATTTCCCATAAACAGCCACCCTACATATTGCTCTGCCGGGTATCCCTCTTTCTGTAACGCAGTGCAAAGGTTTTCTGCATTTGTAAAACATCTTCCAACTTCTGGATTGATTGAATCAAAGATTGCTATAATCCTCTCATCCACAATTTCGCTTGTATTATCTGCATCAAAGCATTGAAACGAATCAGATTCCAGTGGATACATTCTGGAAGGAATACTGATTGTTTCGCCGCTTACCTTATATATTACTCTATTTGCTTTCTTGATGATTTCCATATATTTTTCCTCTTATCTTTTCGTATACATTTAATTATATCTTAAGATATATCGGAAATCAACACTGCTTCATATGTAACGTTACCCTTTAACAATCCATTGTATGTATACAGACCATATAAAGAACCGTCACGATTAATCTCTTCTCGAACATCCGACCTACCATATGGAAAAAACCAAGCTCCTTCAGTTCCATATCTATCACTGTCTTCTTCTGCAAGTTTCAGCAAAAAATCTTTTGCTTCGTCAACAGTTCCATTATATTTAAGACTTCGCTTCTCTCCTGTCCATTCGTTGACTGAAAACAAACATTTTACCAAGGCACGCAGGCCCAGTCTATAGCGACAAGCGTTAACTCTGGATACGCTTGTCGTTTAGACGGGGTTAGTGCCCCTTATCTTTGTTTATCCCCTGATTTTGAATGTATCTCTTTACCATATTTCTATTTTTATCACTCACAGTACATACAAAATAACTGTCTGCCCAAAAGTATGACTTCCAGTAATAATTTTTTAACTCATCGGCAAATTCTTTCCTCAATAATCTTGAAGTGACTGTCTTATAATTATTTGCAAGTTTTGAAAGCTGCACTTGTGGTGGTGCTTCAAACATTATATGAATATGGTCTTTATCTGTGTTGATTTCAGAAATTTTACAATTCCAATGATTCTCTATTACCTCATAAGATATCTCTAAAAGACGTTCTTTCAATTCACCAAATATGACAGGATGTCTATATTTTGTAACTACAACTAAATGATACTCAAGCAGATAATAGCTATGTCTATTCGTGTGATATTCTACTGTTTTCATAAATTGTCCACCTTTACAACTAAATTTATTTGTGCTATAATATGTATAACATAAAAATTGATATTAGTCAAGAAAGGAGGGGCGTTTATGGCAACTGTATCATATGGATTAAAAATTACATCAGCATATCATATATTTGATGAAACCATTAAGATTTATCGGAAAGCAGTAGAATATATTACAGATATTACGCTCCTTCGTTTTGATGAAATTTCTGTAATTGACACACATGAAGGATATACGAAACAGCAGGCACAGCGTAAATATATGGAAAGTTTAATTCATACTACAAAAGAAAATCCTGCATGTTATGAAAGATTTGATATGGAATTCTACAAATTTCCAAGCTATTTACGACGCGAAGCGATTACTACTGCTATTGGAATAGTATCTTCTTATAAAACAAATCTTCAGAAATGGGAAGCTAATGGCAAAAAAGGACGCCGCCCGCATCTTAACCGCAACCAGAATGTAATGCCGTGCTTTTACAGAAATAATACATTTCTTGACAGCGAAGAGACGAATATCGTAAGTCTGAAATTATATAATGGCAAGGACTGGATTTGGGAGACTTCTGTAATACGTGACTGTGATTTCATGTATGCTTACAAACACATGAAGGCATGGAAAGCTTCTGCTCCGGTTCTTGTAAAACGTAATCATCGATACGAACTCCGC
>ERZ506887.294-NODE-294-length-29890-cov-4.852455_pt1 | contig 29890 bp, 47 predicted proteins | sample MGYA00512905_ERZ506887 | MGnify/ENA metagenome assembly ERZ506887 | reverse complement strand
GTACTGTTGACCGGTTAGATTTTACCTATACGGGCGGTACATTCAATGAGCGTACCGCAGACGGTGTAGTGGAGTTTTTGGAAACCGGTATCCTTACGATGAAAAAGGATACGTATGTGGATGTGTTTATGGTTGGCGGTGGTGCCGGTGGTGTGACTGTTGGATTATCCAACAGCGGCGGAGCCGGAGGTAGCGGTGGATGCACAAGAACTATTGTAAACGCTTTACTGCGAAAAGGGGTGGCATACCAAGTTGTTATTGGCGCGGGCGGAACCGGTGGTGGCAACTCCGGCGGGGAGACTTCGGCTTTTGGCTATACGGTTTCAGGTGGAACTGTTGCCGCCGGGGGTTCTGGAGGCGGAAAAGGAGGCGTCGCCGCAACCGGGCAGGTGAACGCCGGAGATGGCGGGTCAAACGGATCGGATGGTGGTAATGTCGGATCCCCGACAACCGGAAACCCCGGAAAAGGACAAGGCGCTACCACGCGAGAATTTGGCGAAGCAACCGGTAAGCTGTATGCCGGCGGCGGTGGCGGAGGCTCGGGAAAATACGGAGACATTGGAACTTCGGGAGCTGGTGGTGAAGGGGGCGGCGCAAAAGGTAATTCTACAACTGACGCTACGGCCAATACCGGCGGCGGAGGAGGTGGCGGGAAAGGATTTTATGATAGTTCCAGTCCCGGCGGGAAAGGAACTGCGGGGGGCTCAGGTATCGTGTGTATCCGTCTGCACCAAGACGACCCCACTGAGAACGTGCTGAGTGGAACGTGGAAGTTTAATGACACACTTACCATGCCAAGCACTTTGTTTACAGAGAACTTTGATTATGACGGGACACTTGCCTATGCTGGCTCCAGTCTTTATGCCGTGATGGGCGTGCGAGAACTTTCTTCCGGAAAAGACCTGTGCTTTGGGCATAACCCAGGCGACTTGTCGTCAAATTATGTACAAGTATATGGGTTTACCAACAACACATGGCAACAAGCAACAGCAAAAACCATAAAATTCTGGAACCGCTATCAGGTAGTTTCCCCGGAGTTCTACACATGGTTCACAGCAAATGCAACAAAGATTTCGGACTAACAAACTGAAAGGAGAACGACTATGTACAATATTATGACGAAACTCATCAACAAGCGGTTCTACAAGACCCGTGAGGAGGCGCAGCAGAAGTGCGACGTGTTTTACGCCGTGGGGCGCATCACGGACGAGCAGTACACGGACCTGTGTGCGCTGATCGAGAGCGTGTACGGTGAGACCGAAGCAAAGTAAGAGACAACCGCACAAACAAATACTCGCGGCGATAGGGCCGCAGTAGAAAGCCGAATGGGGCTGCGCCGGTGGAGAACACCGGCTGCGGCCCCATTTTGTTTTACACAAACAGGACAGGCGCATTGACGCCGGAAAGGAAGAACAATATGGATTTTGCATCTTTGGGCATTGCAAGTGTGGCGGCGATCACCGTCGTGTGCTACCTCATCGGCATGGCTGTTAAGGCCAGCGGGCTGAACGACAAGTGGATCCCGGTCATCATGGGCGTGTGCGGCCTTGTGCTGGGCGTGGTGGGTATGTTTATCATCCCCGACTATCCCGCGCAGGACTACATCACCAGCGCGGCTGTGGGTATCGTCAGCGGTCTGGCGGCGACGGGCGTTAATCAGATCACGAAGCAGCTGAAGGACAAGGTGGAGGAGGCCGTATGAACGGCGCCAGTAAGGTCATCAAGATAGCCCGGGAGGAGCTGGGCTATCTTGAGAAGGCTTCCAACGACACGCCGGAGACACACTATCTCGACAGCAAGACCGCCAACGCCGGGGACAAGAACTTCACGAAGTACGCACGGGACATTGACGCCATCCCCCATTTCTATAACGGGAAAAAGCAGGGATACCCGTGGTGCACCACGTTCGTGGCGTGGGTGAACGTGCAGGCGTTCGGCGTAGCAGAGGCGAAGCGGCTGCAGAACCTGCCGGACGACAGTCTGGGCGCGGGCGTGTACTACCTGAAGCGGTACTTCAAGGCAGCGGGACAGCTGGGCAGCACCCCCAAGGTGGGGGCACAGGTATTCTTTGGCGACGATCACACGGGCATCGTGACGGAGATCGTGGGCAAGGGCTTCCGCACCATAGAGGGCAACACCAGCCCGCAGAGCGGCGTGGTAATCAACGGCGGCGGCGTGTACGAGAAGGAGTACGCCAGCGTGAAGTCCTCGTACACATTTGGCTACCCGGATTATCAGGAGAGCGACGAGGACGCGCCGGCGGAGAAGCCGAAGATCTATCTGTCCCCGGCGTACCACAAGGCCAACCAGTGCTGCTATAAGCGTCCCGATGGCCAGCAGTGTTTTGAAACTCTCGAAAACAACGAGTTTCTGGACATTTTGCAGCCCATGCTGGAGCGCGGCGGCTTTGACATCATGCGCGGCCCACGCCGGACGCCCATGAGCGACGAGTACGGCCCGGACTATATGTACCGCGCCATCAAGGAGAGCAACAAGTGGGGCGCAAAGATACACTATGTGTCCCACACCAACGGCAGCACCAACGGCCCGACCGGGCACGGCACGGTAAAGGGATTTTTGTCCATGTACCACCCCAGCAGCGCCAACGGGAAGAAGCTGGCAGAGCTGATGGTGAAGTACCGCAAGGCCATCTACCCCCACGGCTGCCGGACGGCGACGCGGAGTGACCTGCACGAACTGGATGACACGAACGCCTACGCTGTGTACCAGGAGCACGTGTACCACGACAACCCGGAGGACGCGGCGTGGTTCCATGAGCACATGGAGGACTGCGCTGTGGCGGACTGCAAGGCGCTGTGCGAGTTCTGCGGGCTGGAATATGTGGAGCCGGAGAAGCCGCAGGAGCCGGAACAGCCGGAGACACCGGAACAGCCGACCGTGACCGAAACGTACACCGTAAAGGTGACGCGGAGCGCAGACGGGAAAAGCGGCACGTGGGAGCTCGTGAAGTGACCTCGGAGCGCGTAAGGCGATAGGATAAAAACGACCGGAGAAATAAAAATAAGCCCCCTGCGGCGCACAGAGCGTCACAGGGGGCTTTCTACTTTAACAGGAGGGTAGTTTGACGGGTAAAAAAGAAACGCCGCAGAGGGCGTTTACGGGCGAAATAAAAAGATGCCTCCCGCCGGGAGTGAAGGGGGGGTAACACTCGGCAGCGGGAGGACTTGAAAAGTGGGAGACGCAACCTGTGTGTAAAGGGAGGGCTGCATCACATTTACTGTAGCACGAACGGATGGGCGCGTCAATGGCGGACGACAAATTTTTACGCATTTTGCACGCTCCCGGCCAAAATGTTGGCGTTGATGTCCGCCTGACGCTCACGGGCTTCGAGAACGAGGGCGGCGGAGCGCTTGCCGGTGCGGGAAAGCAGACGGCCTGAATAGCGCTGGGTGACGTTGGGGTTGGTGTGCCCCAGCTTGGACTGAAGCTCCTCCTGCTTCATACCGGCGTTGAGGTCGATGCGGGCGCCCACATGGCGCAGGTCGTGGCTGCGGATATTGGGAACGCCGGTGACGGCCTTGACATGAGACTCCACAAGGGTGGAAAGCCACTGGCGGGAGCCGCGCTGCCACTCGCGGCTTTCATCGCCGGTGCGTGGACCGAAGGAACCCTTTGGCGCGGTGTTGCCGAACAGGGGCGCTGTGTCGGGAAGGTCCTTCGGGCGGATACCGCTGGCCAGATAGATACGGACGGCGGACTGGGCGATGTCGGGAAATTCGATGCGGCGGAACTTACTGCCCTTTCCGCTCTCGACGGAGAGCTCGCCGTCCTCCCAGTGGAGATCCGCCGGGGTGAGGTCCAGAAGCTCGGCGTTGCGGAGCTCGGTGGTTAAAAGCATGATGACAATGGCATAATTTCGGGGCCATGTTTTCGCCTTGGCGGTGGCGGGCTTGTCGTTGCGCCAAAGCTTCATCACCTGCTGGTCGGTGAGAAGCACATCATAGGGACGGCGGGCGGTCTTGCGGGTGTCACGCGTCAGGCGGCGGGAGACAGGGTTGTTGGCGTACCAGCCGCCGCACTCGGGGTCGCTGGCGTAGTCAAAAAAGGTGCGGAGGCGGTTGACGTAGAGTGCGACGGTGTAGGTGCTGCAGCCGCTGTCGATCAGGTTGTCGCGCCACAAAAGGATGGTGGCGTAGGAGGGGTCGGCGTAGTTCTCCTTGGACTCGATGAAGAAGTTGACGAAGTTCTCCAGCGTGGCGGTGTACGCCTCGACGGTGCGGGGGGAAGCGCCGGTGGCGGCGCAGTTTTTGATGTAGGAATCTGTTGCGGCGCAAAGCTTGCGCTCGGCGGCAGATGTTTTCGGGATAGGTCATTCCTCCTTCCTGTGGGGTTCGTGGGGTTCTAAAAGCTCCACGGTGTCGGGGAGCAGGAGACGGGCGGCGGACTCGCTTTCGGCGGTGATGAGCATGGTCATAATCTCGCCGTCCCGCTTGCGGCGGACGGTGAAGGGGTATTCGCGCTTTATCACGTTGGTGACGAGCATGGGGTCATTCCTCCTTCTGCATACCGTCCACGCCAAAGGTGAAACGGACGATATTGGGGATCACATCGCTGTCGGCGACAATGAACGTGTCGCAGAATGTGAACAGGGAAGCGATGGCAGTCTTGGTTCTGTCCAGACCGATGAACGGCGTGTGGAGCACGACGGAGACTGTGGCGGTTTCGCTTTCGGGCTTGGGATCGTTGCAGTCTACGGCGAAGTCGGGGCGCAGGGTGAGGGCCGCTTCCTTGAGGGAGATGTACTGCTTGAGCTTTTCAGGTCTGATAGACATGGTGGTGTCCTCCTTACAAATTTTGTCATAGTATAGTCTACCGGCAAATGCGGATTTTGTGCAAGGGATTTGAAAAAATTTTCAAAATTTAGCCGCGGCGGAGTGTGGGGACAATATCGGCGATGATGCCGGCGGCCTCGGATGCCTCGGCGGTGGTGTTGTACCAGTCAAAGGAGAAGCGGATGGTGGACAGGGCTTCTTCTTCGGTGAGGCCGCTGGCCATGAGGTTGGCGGAGGCGGCGTTGTCGCCGGATGAACAGGCGGAGCCGGTAGACACCATGACGCCATTTACGCTGAGGGCGGCGGCGAGGGAAGCGCCGTATACACCGGGGAAGCGGATGGAGAGGATGTGTGGAGCGCAATCCTTACTGCTTTTGCCGTCGGGCAGATTGATGTCGAAATTCACACGGTGGCAACCAAGGGAAATGATAAGCTCCTGAGCGACGGCGCGGATAGCTTTCTCATTTTCTGCCATGTGGAGGGAGCGCCATGTGAGTGCGGCGGCCATAGAGCTGACAAGGGGGACGGAGACCGTGCCGCCGCGCATACCGCGCTCCTGTGCGCCGCCGAAGATCATGGGGGCGATAGGACACCCCTCCTTGACGATCAACGCGCCTATGCCCTTGAGGGAGCCGAACTTGTGGCCGCCGAAAGCCATGTAGTCCGCACCCAGCGCCTTGAAGTCCACGGGGATGTGGCCTACGGCGGCGGTGGCGTCTATGCCGATGCGCCGGGGGCGGTTGTTACGGCGGAAAGCATACACGTCGCTTATCTGCCCGGTTTCGTTGTTGACGAGGGAGAGGATGGCGGAGGGCTTGCCGCGGGGCGCGTTGGGGGAAGAATAGGCGTGGATGCCCTCGCTGACGGCGTGGTGAACAGTGCCGTTGTAGATGATGCCGTCGGACTCCATGCGAAGGCATTTGACCATCCAATTACACGATTCCGTTGCGCCGGAGGTGAAATACACCTCGTCCGGTTCGCAGTTCAGTTTGTCGGCGATGATGGCACGGCAAGATTCCAGTTCGGCCTTAGCCTCGCGCCCAACGGCGTGGGCGCTGGAAGGGTTGCCGAAGATGGCGCACTGTGTGGCGGCACCAAATGCGCCGGGAACGGGCGGTGTGGTGGCGGCGTTGTCGAAGTAGATCATGTCAGGTTTCTCCTTTTCGTAAGAAGTTTCGCAAAGTGTGTTATGATTTTCACTGGCTGTGTTTGCATATTTGCCGATATTCAAAACGCAACGGAAATATAGTTTACAAAACAAGCCGGAGGGCGGTGTGCCGTCCGGCTCGTAATGTGGGATATTTTGTATGGCTGCGGATGGCGCGTCAGCTGTTGACGGCATCCTTGAGCTGTTTTGCGGGCTTGAAGATGGCCACGCGCTTAGCGGGGACGGTGATGGCCTCGCCGGTAGCGGGGTTCTTGCCGGGGTGCGCGTCGCGGACCTTGCTGGTGAAGATGCCGAAGCCGGAGATATTCACGCTGTCGCCGGAGCGCATGACGCCGGTAAGGGTGTTGGCAGCGGCGGCGATCACGCGCTCGACGTCGGACTTCTTCATGTCGGTCGCTGCTGCCAGAGTGGAAATAAACTCGCTCTTGGTCATGGAATGTGCCTCCTTTCTGTTGTAGATTTTAGACTGAAACGTTTTATCGCCTTGCGGCTGGTGGGAGATCGGGGACTTGAACCCGGAACCGGGCCGTTATGAGCGGCCTGCTCTGCCGATTGAGCTAATCCCCCAGGGGGTTGGGCGGCGGGCTGCCCAGACCGCGCCGCCCGGAAGGAGAAATCGCTTGGCCTGCCTGTATTCCAACAGGAGCCGGGGAAAATGAACAAAACCCGGTGCTGCTTCTTACGGCCACAGCATTTACAAAGGAGGTCCTATCTGGACCGCGGACGCCTGTCGCGTCCGGTGGAGCAGGAGGCGGGAGTCGAACCCGCATGGCTTGCCGGCGCACGGAAAATAGAACATGAACATTGGAGGTGTTGATGTGTCCGAACAACAGCAGCAGAAAGGAGATTTCTGTGTGTGCCGTGCAAGCGCCCCAATGGCGCTCCTGCGTAGAGAGTGGGGAGGACGGGCTGGGGGATGCCCGCCTCCCCGATGGGGGTGGGGCGTTCCTACGTTCGAGAGCAGCGCCCAAAGCGTTCTATCGGCTATATCCACCCGACGACACCGCTGCCAGACGCGGAGGTTTCATTCCTGATGGGGGAAGTCATCCATCAGGCGGGCATGGAGCAGCGTAGCGGATTTGAACCGCCACTCTCGGCTTGGAAGGCCGATGTGCTGACCGTTGAACACTAACGCTGCGAATTTTGCGGGGACACAGTTGGCGGGGTGCCGGTGCGGATGGCTACTGACCTACACGGCGGCCTTGTCCAAAGACAGCCGCCACCACGCCGCTTCCACATCTACAGGTTTCGCCTCGGATTTTCGCCGCACACGCCGGCACCCGAACCAACCACGGAACTTTTCAGCCCTGCGCCGGTACGTCGGTCGCATCCGTTCATCTTTACAAAGCCGGTGCCAGCCAATACATAAATTTCTTCGTCCTGCCGCTTTCGTACAGCGCACAGGAAAGACCACTTCCGCAGGCTTACGCTCCGTGCGGCTGCGAGGCAAGAGGTCACGCCTATGGTGGAGATGGGAGGATTCGAACCTCCGTGCGCCGTGTGCTCCCGTGCCACTCACCCACGGCTGTTCCTGCCGGGAGTTGCAGAACGCAATTACCACTCTGCCACATCTCCATGAGGGGGGTGCCGGTCTTTCCCGGCTGTCACCGCTGCGTGTCGGCTGCTTGCGGTTAGCCCCGATAGGTACACGTTTCTGCTTCCTTCTTGTGCTCTATCCCCGGAAGCCCGTTCAGCTTGTACTTCGCATGAGCACTGGATCTGGTGCAGACGGCTGGACTCGAACCAACGACATACCTCCTGGCGCGGTGCTCTACCGACTGAGCTACGTCTGCATTGAGGGGGGTGCTCGTCTTTCCGAGCTGCCAGCCAATCATGTGATGGCGCACAGGCGCTTCTACGTCAGCAGAGTTTTAAGCGTTCCCGAACACACCTGCTCGAAGGAGAACTTAAGGGCCTCGCTTTTGGGCACGTCTCCATGTGTCCGCAATTACAACATCGAGGCTTGAGGGGCTTACTTCAGGACTTCGCATCACCCATACGGCTATCCCGCTAAAACGCTCGTCACTCGCGGTGTCCACGTAGAATTGGAGGTATCGGTGGGGATCGGACCCACGACCTGCTCATTACGAATGAGCTGCTCTGCCAGCTGAGCTACGACACCGGATCCCCACCTTGTTTACGTCCTGGTGGGCGAGCTGACGTGCGGCAGAGGGGCTTGTGCCCCCGTGACCGCGTTCCTGCCAGAATTGCGCTGGGAACGCCGGAAGAATGGATGTAAGACCGGCGCAGCCTTTCTTACGGAAGGGCTTATATAATTCGGGGGGTACACCGAAGCCGTTGGGGAAGGGGTCTCCCCTTCGGCAATTTTAAGTATGCGCTCCGTGTCAAGGGAACTTCTGAAAGTTTTTGAAAAAATTTTCAGAAGTTGAAGGACTCGCGGATTTTGTAGAGACCGAGGTCAAATTCGGCGGTGTAGTAGCGGCCCTCCGGGTGGATGTAAACGACTGTTCCGGTGGCCTTGCGGTCTGTGGCCTCGATGCGGCGGGTGACGGTATCGCCAAGATGGATGTTGGAGGGGATCATGCTGCGCCGCCTTTCTTGACAAACTGCTGCTTGAGGACGAGTTCAACGCCGCCCTCCCAAATGTGGCAGGTTTCAATAACAAAATCACCGTAGGCCAGTACCTCAAGGTCATTGGCAGGGTTAAAAGGAACGGAGTTCGCGCCGAACGTAAGATCGATGCGAGACTTTTTAGCATCGTCAAATTCGAGGACGGCGCAGATTTCTCGGACTGTCATGGTAGGTTTCCTCCTATTGAATAAATGGTGCATGGGGTGAATGCGGGTATACGCGGCGTAATCAAGCGGCAACGCGACGAATTTCGCCGGTCTGGTTGCAGCCGTCCGAAATTCGGACGTTTGGGATCGCCCGACGAAATTCGGCGGACGTTATATCGCTGTCCGAAATTCGGACGGCGTTTTTGCGGCGGTGAATTTCGTCGGCGCAAAAGGGGGTCAAGGCGTGTCCGCATTTCGGACGCGCAGGGGTCAGCGCATACGGGAAGCGGCAAGTTGGGCGGCCTTCTCGCGGACAATAGCCTCGTAGATGTAGCGGAGCTTCGCATCCTGGGAGATGACCACCAGTTTGCTTACGGCTTCCCGCTGGGCGTACTTCGCGCCGCCGAGACGCATACGTTCACGGAGGTTCTTCTGCCGGACGGAGAGATTAACATGGGCACGGCGCTCCAACTCGGCGTACATCTCACCGATGGTGGTGTGGTAGTTCAGGCCGTACTCCTCGCACATGATGCGTGCCTTGCGATTCATCACTTCGCGCCAGCGCTCCTCGTCGGTGGGTGCAGCGGCGAAGGTGCTAAGGGCGGTCATGACAACGTTTTTAGTTTTCCGCTGATCTTCAGACAGACCCGCGAACGCCTGCTTCTGCTCTCGTTGCTCGGCTTCGATTCTGTTCTGGCGCAGTTCCATGTTGATGAGCGCCTGTGTCTGGGGGGAAAGGCCGGGGATCATGGTGGGAGAGGTGACAGTCTCGCGCATCTTCTCAAAGGCGGTGACGTAGGCGGCAGTGAAGAGAACGCCTTTTTCGCCGGTCATCTTGTTTGCCACCATGTCGCAGCCCTTCTTGGTGAGCAGGTAGCAGGGGCGTTCCTCGCCCTTGGTGTCGGTGTAGGTGCTGGGGATGAAAAAATCAACCAATCCAAAATTGGATTCGTTAGATTTTTCGATGACTTCTGCGTAGTTGTGGATGTCGCGCATCAGATGTGCGTGCTGCTTGCCGATAGCCTCGGCGACTTCGCGGCTGTCGATCACGTCAACGCCGTTCTTGTGGATGATGGATAACTCATTCATGGTGTTTCTCCTTTCAACGTAGTCTTTGGTAGTCGGTATACTACACGCCGTGTCAAGGGGATTCCGAAGGTGGATTTCCAAAAATGAGCGCAAAAATCCCCTGCGGAAAGCTGTTGACTTTCGCAGGGGCGGCGTCTATAATGAGATTTAGACGGTACCCGTGCGGTGCTGGCGGCTCCTTCTTCGCGCTCGGTCGGCAAACTAACCGCGAAGAGGGAGTTTTTTACTTTAGGTCGTTTTTCAACAGGGAGATGCCGCGTTCTATGGCCTCCGTCTTGCTGACGTCGTGGGAGGAACAGTATGCCTCCAACGTGGATTTACTTTCGTCGTTGATGCGGATGCTGATTTTATGCGGCCTCGGATTGTCAGTAGGACGACCCATTTTGGCAGCAGACACTATGTTCTTCACCTCCTGTTTTTGTCTGGCAAAAGTATCATAGCATTTTGTCTGGCAAAAGTCAATATAGATTTTCAAAAATTTAATGAAAGGGTGGATTTTTGATGTACAGGCCATTCTCGTTCGGGTTCAGAAACCGCGCGAATCCGGCAAATCGGGGGCAACAGACATGTAAGATGTGCGCCAGGAATGAATATTGCACATATAACAGGAGAGGAAACCATAGCAACTGTTTTGTCCCGATTGGAGGGGGGCAGTCAGGATGCTTGATTCCAGTTATCTTGGCGGTAGCGTTTCCGGCTGCTATTGCCGCCTCTGTGAAATGGATGTTTCTTTGAAGTAAGCATCCCCCGCACGGCGGATGCCGTGCGGGGGATGCTTTTGTACTAAGAAGAATGGGTAATCGTGCCTCTTGGAACGTCTGAGGGGAGAGATGTGGTTGTGCTTTGCCTATACTCAAAATACCGAGGTAAAATGCGTTCCAGCCCGCTACCATACCCATCCTCTATTAACTGCTCGGCGTACTTTACGGATATGGGATCATTGCTGGTTGGGTGGGCGTAAATGTAATCCCTCATGGATAATCGTGCCATTTGGGCGGAATCTCTGTAGCTACCAAGAGAATTAAAAACATCAACTGCAGTTTCGTAGTCCTTAACAGCGCGGCAAGCAATTCCTTTTTGATAGCGAATCCTGTTCGGGAGAAAGATAGCGCAGACAGTAGCAATAATCACTACGACGATGGTGATGATGATACCGGCGGCTCTGCGCTTTTTCTTGTGCTGCTGTTCCCGCTGTTCCAGCTGGAAGTCTGTATAACGCGGGTCTTTGCCGCAGGCGGGGCACTTTGCGGCCTGGTCACTGACGTTGTGGCCGCAGTGGGGACAGGTCTTGAGGGCCATTACTGCTGCGCCTCCTTCTTTTCATTGAACTGTTCCAGGTTTACGCGGGCGGCGTGAACGTCAATGAGCAGTTTGGATGCGCCGTAGAGCAGGCCGCCGAAAAACAGCGCGGATACAGCCGCGGCGACCGCCAGGAAAAACAGCGTGGTTCCTGTTGTTTCAGAGGAATAGTAGGAATAACGAAACTGGCTGGCCGAGATGGCGATGGCGATGACGCTGATACCGCCGCATACCCAGATGATGTACGCGAGCACTTCCAACATATTGGCGGCGCCGGTTTTGTATCTGATGTCGGAGGTCTTGGGCAGCGCAGCGGCTGCGGCTTCTTCCTTGGCGGCGTTTTCACGACGTTCCTGCGCGTCCTTTTTCTGCTGGGCGGCGTAGATGGTAGATGAGGGACAGCCGCACTCCGGGCACATCCCCTTGATGCTGAGCTGTTCCTGGGTAACGGTGGCGCCGCACTCCGGGCAGGTGTAGTTTGTAGTCATAGTTTTGTTCCCCTTTCGGTTTTGAATTATCATTATTCTCCGTCGAAAACGGAGAAAATGGTCTGCATGATTTTGTGGATATCCGGGTCGTCGTAGCGGTCCGGGGTGATGACGAGATCGAGAAGGCCGAGTCCGTCCAGGTCGGCGATGTCGTAGGTCTCCTGTTCACTGTGCTGCGTCACCAGCTCCGCAAGGCGACGGTGGAAACCTTGGCGCTCCGCCTCGTCGATAAACTGTGCAGCGGTCATTTGCTGTTCCGGGCCGGAAAGCGATTCTGCGTCCAGCTCGTCCATGACGATGCCGGACAGCTCGGGCGATGCCCCGGAAAGGCGCAGGGCGAGGTCCAGCGCCTGTACGTCGTGAGGCGTGTATGCCTGCTTCTCCGGTGATGCGGCAAAGGCACGGTCCAGGGCGGCGTTGGTGTCCTCGAAGCTGTAGGGCAGGATGCTGTGGGCGGCAAAAATAAATTCCTCTCGTGTCATAGGTGGTATTGGCCTCCTCGCTGTTCTTGCCGTCAGAATAGCACATTCAGGCGGCAATAGCAAGGGCATTTTGTGGAAATTACGACAAAACAGGAGCGCTTTTGGCGCTCCTGTTCGTATGTTACGGGTCCTGTTCTCCGGGGTCGAGGTCAACGCCGTCATAGGGGGCGTTAAGGAAGTCGGCGCAGCATTTGACGCAATCCTCGTCGAGGCAGAGTTCTGGGTCGGTGGAGTAGGGACACATGATCCACTCCGCCAACTGCTCGGCGGTCATCTCGCGGAAGTGTTCAAGGTTTGTTTTGGGGTGCTGTTCCAGCTGGAAGCCCTGCCGGGATTTGGCATAGGCAGCTGCACAATCGCCGTAGGCGGGACACTGCGGCGCGGCGCAGGGCAGCACGGTTTCCATGCCGGTCATTTTGCAGATGTGGCTCATACGTTGTGTTCCTCCTGTTCGTCGGTGCTGTTGGCGATGTGCCTGCGGATGGGCATGATGAGTGCGTCGCCGTCCGTGCTGTGGAAATAGACCAAGGACAGCTCAGCGGGGCGGCAGGCAGCGGTGCAGCCGGGAAGCGCCTCCAGAATGTCCAGAAGATAAAGGGCGTTGACCATTGGCAGGCCGTCGCCCCAGCTGAAGCAGGTGGAGAGCGTGTCCCCTGCGGGGTGGGACTCGGCCTTGTATTTTGCCCGGTCGCTGGCGATCTTGGCGCGTACCTCGGCGGCAGTTGGTAGGTTGAGGGTGATGGTGGCGCCGTCGCTGTTCAGCAGCTCCGGTATGGTGTCGTAGACGTGAGGGTCGTTGGGCGGCGGCGCCCATTGCAGCGCGGTGGAGGGCGTGTTCAGGCGCAGGAGGGTAAAGCCGTCCGTGATGCACTGGCGGCCCTGTTCGTCCAGAAACGCGCCGGCAAAGTGGGAACGGATCCCGCCCTGCTTGGAAACGGAGGCGTTGTACAGACGCCGCAAGGCGGCGGCGCTGGTGCGGCGCTTGTCGTCCCGCTTGTATTGCTGGGCCATGTCGGTACGGATGGCGCGGACCAGGAGCGCCAGCTGGTGGCCGGCGTTGATCTCGCCGTGGGTGTTCGGGTCGATGGCGGGTTCCAGGGCGCAGAAAAAGCGGCGTTCCTGTTCCGGGAGGGAATAGGCGATGGCGTAAAGGTTTTCCAAAAGCTTTTCGGGGGTCATGGTGTGGTGCTCCTTTCGTGTGGTGTTCGCTCACATTCCGGGCAGCGCCATGAGGGCGCTGCCGGAGGTGATGAGCATGGACGGGTCGGCGATGGTCTTTTCGTAGCTGTCCGCGCCCTGGAAATCATCAATGACGGCCTGTTCTTCGGCGGTCATGTCGGCGTAGTGCTTTTTGCCGTAGGTGGGCGGCAGCCAGTTCTTTTTCTGACCGGCAAAGATGTTCAGACGGTCGATGATGCGGGACGCCTCCGGCTTAAACTTGATGTGGCAGGTGCCCTTTTTGTAGAAGGTGCAGGTGAAATAGGTGAAATCCGCCTTGTTCATGTCGTTCATGTTGGCGATGCGGACGGCGCGATCTATGGGTGTGTGGAAAGTGGTTTCGCCGCGGTCCAGATAGTTCATAGCGCGTTCCAGATCGGAGATCAGGCTATACACGCGGTAGGTGTCCAGTTTTTCGTTGCGCCATTTATCGGCGCAGCAGCCGTTGGCGGGGATGATGACCTTCATGCCCACTTTGTGGGCCTTGTTCGTCGCCCAGCCGTTATAGTAATGGATGTTGTTGGCGCACTCCGGGTACCAGGAGTGCTTGGTGGAGAAGGTGTCGAACAGATCAAGGATGGAATCCTCCACGCCACGTGAGAGCTGGTGGGCGATCTCCCGCATGACGGTCTCGATGTTGTACCGGGAGAAATCGTACTCGGAGAGAGAATTGACCTTGCCGTAATAGTCCTGCTGCATGGCAGAGGTCATTTTGTCGGTGAGCTCCGGACGGCGCAGGAGATTGCTCCAATACTTGGCGCGGAGACCGAAAAGGTAGGCGTTCATCATGGTGGCGTTGTTGCCGGTGTTCCTGTTGCCCACCTTGAGGGACAGGAGGGGTTCTCCGTGATCTCTGCCGGGGTCCATGTAGGGGCGGAGGGCGGCGAACTCGTTGATAAGCTTTTCGCCGAGGGCGGCCTCGAAGTTATAGCCATCGATCATGTTCTGCAGCCAGTCGGCGGAGGCAAGGTCGGTGGCCTGTTCGCTGCTTGGGGTGCTCTTTTCGTGGGCGCGGCGGAGGGAGGAAAGAATGTCGCTGGGGATTTCTTTTTTCGGTATGTTTACATAGACCAGCGCGATCTCCACGTCGGTGGGGCGCTGGGCATGGCGGAAGGCGTTTTCAATGAACTCAATACGGGCGTTGTGTTCGTGCAGTTGCTGCAAAAGAATTTTGCGGCGGTTGGTGTATGGATTGCGGATGGTCTCCGCGTTCAGCAGGCAGACGATCTGGCCGCCGCGTTCCATGAGGGAGAGGGCGTGCAAAAGGTGTTCGTCACCGCTGTCGAAGGGCGGATTCATGATGCAGAGGTCGTACTGCTTGAAGCTGCGGAAGGTGAGAAAATCGTCGTGGACCACGTGTAGCCCCTTGCCGCGCAGGAGGGCGGCAAGGTCGCTGTCGCGCTCGATGCAGTCTATGTAGGTGTCGTTCTCGTTGAAGGAGATACGGCGGCCGTTCCTGTAGCTGCGGACGAAAGCGGTAACGGCATCGGCAAGGTCGCCTTTACCGGCGGAGGGTTCGAGGATAGAAAAAACACCTTTCCAGTCCACGCAGGAGAGCATTTTCCCCGCCAGCTTGGAGGGCGTGGGGTAAAAGCCGCTGTTGTCGAAGGACGGCAGGCGGCGGAGATCGGCGGCGCGGCTGTTCGCTGCGGCGGTGGTCACGGCGGCGCTGTGTTCGCTGTACCAGTCGTGGATCTTCTTTTTCGCTCCGGCGATGGTGGAGGCGCGGCCCAGGTAGTCGCCGCGGTCGTCACCTCCGATGGTGGCGCTGACAATATATTCCGTGTTGCCGTAGTAAGAACTGGCCTTGATGGTGGCGATCTCGGTGCCGTTGGCGGAAACGGCGATGTGTTCATCTCCATAACGGTTTTTCTTGGTGGCGTAGGTAAACATGGGCGGTAGCCTCCTTGTAGATTTTTGGTTTGGTGTTCAGGCGGTGAGGGCGTCGCGCTGGGCGATGAGCGCGGCCAGCTCGGCGGTGTGGATGGTGCGGCGGTGCTGTTCAATACAGTTGTTCGCCGCCTGACAGACGCGCTGTCGCTGTTCGGCGTTGAGGTACGGCGCGGCGGTGCGGAGGGCGGCAGCGGCGGAGAGGAGCTGCTGGCGCTCCTGCTCCGCGGCCGCGGTGCGGGTCTTGATCCGTGTGGGCATGGGGGCTCCTTTCTTCGTCAGGTGCGCCGCTTGGGCGCGGTGCGGTAGGCGGTGCCGTTCTTGGTCGCGCCCCGGTCGATCTTGCCGGTGTTCACAAGAGCGGTGAACATTTCGCGGATCACCTGCTCGGTGATGTCGCCGGTGCAATGGCCATTCTGGCCGTCCAAACGCTGGACGTGGAATTTGCTGATGACCACGGGCAGCGCGTTGTAGTCAAATTTATAGAGGTTGCGCCGGGGCGTTTTGAATGCTTCCAGCAGGGCGGCGTTGATGTCACCGCGCTTGCTGTTCAGATAGCCCCGGCACTGCTGCGCCGTCCAGTTGTAGGCGGTCTCGTAGACGTCGGTGGCGTAGTGCTGGAAGGTGCAGCCGTGTTCCAGCGCGGCGGAAACGGCGGGGATCAATTCCTCGGTGACGTAGCCGCTGACCTCCTGCGGGTGGATATAAAGGGAGCTGTTCCCGTTGGCGACGGTGGCGCCGCTGCCGTTCCGGTACGGCTCTTTGATGGTCCAGCCCTCGGCGGCGAACAGGCCCAGAATGTCACTGTAGAAATTCTCGGTCTTGTCCTGGTCCATTCCCTTGCCCCATACATAACCGGAGTTCAGGCGGAAATAGACGTGCTTATAGGGGGTATCGTCGCGCTGTTCGCTGTTTTCCTGGCGGCGCTGTTCGGCGTAGGCTTCCAGCTCGTCCAGGCTATGGCGGATGGCGGAAATGGCGTTGGTAGCGGTGTCGCTGGTGGGGTCGCCGGTGATAACGTCTTTCAAAACGGCGGCATTGGCGGCGATGGTGTCGCAGTGGGTGCGGACGGCGGCCGCCTCCGGGATGGGATACTTGATGGTGGACATGGTGATTTCTCCTTTCGTTGTTCAGATGATGGCGGAAACGTCAACGCCTATGAGTCGGCCTAATGCCTGGGCGGCGTCCGTATAGGTGGGAAATTCTGCGTCGGTGTCGTATTCGGTGGCGGACGTCTCGAAAACCGCCTCGGCCAAAATCGCGTTGAAGTCGGGGCTGTTGATGGTCTCCGTGTCCCAGTCGTACAGCTCGCACAGCGAGTCGCGCTCGCGCCCGTCTAAGTCGTTGTCGAGATAGACAAAACCGTGGGCGACGCGGAACAGACCAGCGCCGTATTGGTTTACCTGTGCCAGCTCAAAGACGTTGTGGCCGTGTTCCGGCGCCTGGCGGCGGTATTGGGCACAGTCGGAATCGGTGCATATCCAGTTTTTGCTTTCGGTGTTCATGCGGTTTCCTCCTTCCTGTTCAGATGGTAGCGTTTTCGCGGATCACTGGAAAATATAAGCGATACCTTCAGAGAATTTTCTGCTGGACTGTCCCCACTTGAATTGATATAAAGAACTGTCTCCGTTCAAATTCCAATTAAGGGTTTCTTTCATGTCCGCGGTGTTAAGAAATTGCAATATTCCACGCTCTTTTATCTGTTCGGCTCCCCAATAATTATTTGTCCTGTTATCAAAAACAGAAATTGTATTGATAAGCCCGGAGCAGCGGTCACTTTCTACAGTTATAACGAGTTTTGCCTTGTGCAAAATTTTTCTCCTCATGGTGTTCCTCCTTTCCGGGGCGGCGCTGGGCCGCCCCTGTTCGGTTTAGTCGGGCTGTTCAGTCACGGGGTGTTCCCATGTGCTGTCGTGGTGAAAGACGAAATACAGGTGTTCGCCGTAGTTTTCGATGGTGTCCGGGGTGCGGGTCAGGCCGTGGCGGGCGGCGGTGTCGATCACGCCCTGACGCAGGGCGCGAAGGTCGCGGAAATAGTTTCTGTACGCGACGTCGAATTTCACCAGCAGGATCACCTGCTCCATGTGGTCATAAAATCCATCGAGATCAAATTCCACCTTGACGGCGCTGGGGAGGGTCAGCAGGTCGCGCTGCAGCGCGGCGCACTGTTCAGAGATGCCGAAGCGGGCGGCGGTGGCGGCGGTGCGGTCGTTCATTTTGTTCCCTTTCTGCCCTGAAGGGCTGTTCGTGGTGTTCAGGCGGATTTTTACAAGGGGCGATATGTGTCGATAGCTACTTGACAAGCAATCTTTGTGCGGTATCTGCCAAAACAACATAAGGTGCTATATTTGCGACGTTTTGCATCCAATACCACCCACCAGATGCGCCCGTCTACGGCTGTTCGTTTTACCGGTATGAAACTGCAAGACTCCATAATTTTTACCTCCATTTTTCGCGTTGTTCGTGTTTGTGGGTGGGGCGGCAGATGCCGCCCCGGTGGGGATTAGTCGGGCTGTTCCGGAGACTCGCCGCGCTTCCAGCGACGGAACACCGCCAGGGCGTTTGCCTCGTCGCGGCGGCTGAGCTCCTGAAGGAAGAAGCGGGCCACGTTGATTTTCTCTTTATCGGTGGGGCTGATGGCGAAAACAGCTCGTTCAATCTGTTCATCCGTCAGCATTTGCACCGATTCCAGAATGTCGGCGAAGTCCTGGCGGGCCTGTTCCTGCTCCTGCTGTGCCTGTTCAGCCTTGCGGCGCTTGTATTCTTCCAGCCAGGGCGCGGGCATGACGGAGACCACGCGCCCGCCCTCGGTGTACTGTTCCAGCAGGTCGGCTACGGTGACGATGGCCGCGCCGGTCTCCTTGTCCTCGTCGGTAGGCTTGCCGCTGCCAAAGTTGCCCTTGTCGCGCAGGAACGCGCCAAAGCTGCGAATGTGGGCGATGAGTCCGCCGTCGTTGTCGCCCAGGTCATAGCGGCCTTCATAGGTGCTCGGCTCGCCGCCGGCGTCGGTGTACTCTATGGAAAATTTGGTTTTGTCATAGCCGCGTTCCTGGTCGTTATGGTTTTGCTCGTCCAGCGTCTTGAAAATGATCTCGGCGGCGGCGACGGAGAATTTCATACCATCATCAAAAGCGCCGTTTTCGCTCCATTCCACGGTGACGACCGGGGCGCCGTCCTTGATGGGGTGTGCGGCGGCGGTCTGTTCGATGAAAGCGCGGTTTTCGTTGCGGGTGCGGATGGCCTTTTCCCGGCGTTCCAGCTGTTCGGCGTGTTCACGCGCCAGCCGCGCCGACTCAGCGGCGGTGTTCATCTCGTGGACGGCTTCCACGTCGGCGGCGGTGGGGTGGCCTTTGGGCAGGGTGGCCAGCTCGTCGGCGTTGCGGTCAAGCTGTGCCTGCCGCCGGTCGATCTCGGCGCGGATGTCCTCCGGCTTGCGCCAGTGGTAGCGGCCCGGCTGCTGGGCGTCCTGGGCATCCTGTTCCAGTTTGGCGATATACTCAGGCTCGCCGCGCATGGCAGCTTTGAGCGCGGCGGCGCGGGCGTACTTGTAGAGGGGGTGCGCCGGGGTCAGGGTGGCGCTGTCGCTGTCGAAATAGTCGGTGTAAAGGTCGGTTTCGTTCTTGACGGTGAACAGGTCGCGGGGGAGGTGGTCATAATCGCGGGCGCTTATTGTCACGCTGTCGCTGCGGCTGTCGGTGAAGTAGTAACAGCGGATCAGCTTTCCGCCGTTTACCTTGATTCCGTTCCAGAAAAAACGGATGGATTCGGTTTTGTTGGTGTTCATTTTGTGTTCCTCCTGTTGTGTAGTCTGTTCCCCGTGTCAAGGGAACGAATTTACTTTTTTCGATGGGGTGGAGCTGGTGCGCCCAACTCCCCAGAGGCGGCGCGGCGGCTGGTCAGCGTTTGCGGGGCTGGTCGATCCGGTCCAGCAGGCGAACAAAAAGCGCCGCCAGGGTGGCGGCGCCGGTGGCGGTGACGATGTAGGAAAAGACGGTCATAGGGCGGCGGCCTCCTTTCTGTAGATTTTCCAGTTTTCGCAAGTGGTCATTGTGCGGCTGCCCAATAAAACGGTATCGCAATATAGGCCGGTTTCGACCGTGCGAAACTCGCAGCGATCCAGATATAAGAGGCTGTTTTCGTTGGCCTGTTCTTCTGTGAGTGCGTAGGGACGCAGACAGCAGACAACGGCGCCGGAGTGGGCGAAATACTCGCCGGGGGCGGCGTTCTTGGAGGTCAGCTCCGGCAGCACGTCCGCGCAGATCGCGCCGCGCAGAAAATGCGCCTCGATGTATGCGGGGCGCTGTGCCTCCGGGATGGCGGGCAGGTTGTGCAGATGGTGGCGGACAAGCTGGGCGGCCTGCTCCTTTGCGGCCTCGTGCCAAGGGGTGAAACGTCCCCGGATTTCGATTTTCTCTTGCATGGCGTTTTCCTTTCCGCCCGGTTTCGGGCATGAAAAAAGCGCTCCCGGAAAATCTCCGGGGGCGCTGTTCGTGCTTGTGGAGCTTAATAAACGGGGTTGGCCTTGTCCGGCTCCCACACTTCACCGAATTTGGCCAGGTGGGCGGCGGCGTATGCCGTGAAAAATTCTTGCTCGGTGCAGGGGGCGAGATCGGCGGCGACGGCCTCGCGGGTGTCATCGTCCATCAGTTCCACGGCGGCGGCATAGTCAATTTTTGTGCCGTGGCTGTTCAGCACTTCCAACATTTTGATCTCCTTTCTTCTCCCGGAAATTTCCGGGGCTGCTGTTCAGGTGGTGGGGACGTTCTGCTCCGGCTGTTCCGCCGGGGCGGGCTGTTCCGCGGTCATCGTCTGGCCGTCCGGCAGGTGGAAGGACACCGAGAAGCCGCAGCCCAGGGCGGCGGCGATGGCGGCCAGATCGGACACACTCCAATTATCGCGGATCATTTTTTGACTGATATTTGATGGGGTGACACCAAGGCGGCCGGCCAACTGTGCGCCGGTGGTCTCACGTTCCAGCAGAACGCGCCGGATTGTTTTAGTAATTTGCACTGTCTCACCTCCTCGGCGGTTTCGCTATATAGTCTACCTCAAAACGCGCTTTTTGTGCATATAATATAGTATTTTCTAAATCTTGTCAAGATGCACATAAAATCCATGTAGTTTTTAGTTAAGTTGACGATTGACGAAATGGAGGTTTAGCTATATAATATGTAGTGTAAGCTAAATCAATTTAATTTACTTTTATTTACAAGGAGGGCAACAGACAATGAACGAGAACACCAAGACCGCCCGCGCCGAGTGGGAGAGCATGAGCGGGGAGCAGCAGTACAACGCGCTTGTGGCGATGGCCTGGACCGTGCGCCGGAAGGCAGAGGCCCGCAACCAGACCGGCGCCGCGTGGATCGAGACCGAGGACGACGCGCAGACCGTAGCCGCCGACGCCTGGACCCGGATGGGCGCCGCACTGGATCGTAACGAGGCCCAGGACGCGCCCGCGCCGCTGGCGGTGATCCTGTACCGGGCAGCAGCCCAGGCCGCGCACAGCATAAGCAGGGCCGAGCAGAGACACGCCCGCGCCATATCCGCCACCATTGACGACGACGGCGCCGAGCGCTGGCAGATCGACACCGAGGCCGGGACGGACTGCGACGCGATAGCACCCAGCCCGGAGGCCGCCGCGATCCTGCGGGAGAGCGTGGAGAGCGTCGCCCGGGATCAGGTGGACCGCGTAGCGCTGACCATGACCGCCCGCGGGTACACTACGGCAGAGATAGCCGCCGCGCTGATGGTTGACCGGTCCACCATTTCCCGCCGCCTGTACGCCATGCGCGACCGCTACCACGCGCAGCAGGACAACGCCCAGGACTAACCACGGACGCGCCCAGCAGGGCGCAGGAAGGAGACAAGACAACCGAAGAAGCCCAAACCAGCACCGCCAGGACGGAACCAAAACCGCCCCAGCGGTGCTAATTTTATGCCCGTGCGGATTTTTGACAATGCCACCGGAAATATAGAAATCGAACAGAAACGCCCCGCCACACTTTCCAGGCGTCGAGGGAATGCCCCAACACCGACCCCCAAAGAAAAACGCCACCAGCAGCCCCACAGAGGGCAAAGAAGCAGGAAAGAGCAGAAACAGCCCCCACGCGTGCGCGCGCGTTAATTCCGGGCGCGGTTGAATAAAAAAGAATATACCCCCGTATACAACCATACCCAGCAAAACAGAAACGAACGCCAAAGACCCCAACAGGACAGCCAAAGAAGAAGAACAACGGAGAAGGACGGAGACCACCAGCGGGAAGCACTGACCGGAAAAAAAGAGCGGCGGAGAGGGGAGGGAAGGAGAGTCGCCCGGCGGCCTATGTTCCGGGCTGAACAACGGACAGACGGCGACCGGCAGCGGCGGCGGGTGCCCTGGCTCCATGCCCTGACCATCCGGCAGGCGGCAGCCACCACCGACAAAACAGCCAAAACCGGCGGAAATCGTCAAATCAGAGGCCGAAAGCGGACGAAATGAAAGAGAACTTGCAAAAATTGCAACATTCCTTTACATATTAGGACAATATGGAAAGGAAAGCGCCCCGGCGGCGGGCGTTTTTCCTGCAAAATCCGGCGGAAATGGACGGTCCCGGCACCCGCTGACCACCACCGGCACCACATGAACACCCCCAGGACGGCAACCCGGGGGAGGTTTACAAACCGGAAGGGCAAAGCCTTTTCGCCCTGCTACGCAACTCTCCCCCCCGCTCCCATGTTCCCCTCTCCGGCACACCAATCCGCGTTTCTCACGCAAGTTACCGGCAAGTTAGGGGTAGGGGGGTGGTTTTGAAACCGGGTCGAAAAAACGAAACGGTCAAAAGGTCAAGGTCGAAAAATAAAAATTTCGGCGGGCGCAAGCGCCATATATGTGAGGGGAAGGTACGGCCTTTGTGCGGCGGTGGTGCGATGGCGGCGGCATGGAGTTGACACGGATGTTATATGGGGGTGAAAAAGTTTTTATGCTTCCCTTGACACGGCGATTAGACTACCGGTTGCCAAAGGGCCGGGAGCAAGTGGCCGGCAAGTTAGATTGAGGGAGTGCTTTGGATATGGTAGTAGACATTTTCGGGACTGATAAGAAGTACGACGTGATCTACGCGGATCCTCCGTGGACGTTTAAGACGTACAGTGCGAAGGGCAAGGAGAAGAAGTCCGCGGAAGCGCATTATCGCTGCATGAGAAAAGAGGACATACAGGCGCTGCCGGTGCAGGGCATAGCGGCGGAGGACTGCGTGCTGTTTCTGTGGGTGACTATGCCTTGTTTGGAGGAAGGCTTGGAGCTGATCCGTAAGTGGGGCTTTACCTACAAGACCTGTGCGTTTACATGGGTAAAGCAGAACAGGAAGTCGGACGGGCTGTTTTGGGGACTTGGTTTCTGGACCAGGGCCAACGCGGAGCTGTGTCTGCTGGCGACAAGGGGCACGCCGAAGCGCGTGAACAAGGGCGTACACAGTGTGGTGCTGAGCCACGTGCGGGAGCACAGCAGGAAGCCTGATGAGGTGAGAGACCGGATCGTGGAACTGATGGGAGATATACCCCGCATCGAACTGTTTGCCCGCCAACAGGTGGAAGGCTGGGACTGCTGGGGTGACGAGGTATAAGTGAAGGTGATTTCAATGACTATGCGGAGGATGGGAGCTGTGGCGACGGACGTGCTACTGGACGAAGTGCTGGGCGGCAGGGTGGATGAAATGCTGCTGGACAGGGACGCAAACCTTGGTGCGCTGCTTCGGCTGCGGCGGCATTTCCCAAAAGCGGCGCTGAAACTGACGGACGATCAGTGGGTATACCTGAGCGAGATGTACGATGGAGGCATGAGCGTGACGGAGATCGCGGCGGCGCACGACGTAAATAAGCGCACGGTCAGCCGGAGCGTGAACCGTGCGAAAAAGACTTTGCAGGACTATCTACAGTTCTGCCTGTGATGGGAGGAGTGAAAATGAACATTGGCCTTATTGACGTGGACGGACATAACTTTCCCAATTTAGCGCTGATGCGGCTGTCTGCGTGGCATAAAGCGCTGGGTGATAGCGTGGAAATGTGGGACGGCTTTAAGCACTATGACCGAGTGTACATGAGTAAGGTTTTTACGTTTTCCCCTGATATGGATACCTGCATCAATGCCGATGAGATTATTACAGGGGGCACAGGCTACAAGGATTACGGCGCTCTGCCGGACGAGGTAGAGAGAATGCGACCTGACTACTCGCTGTATCCGGCATGGAAACCGGCCATCGGCTTTCTGACACGCGGCTGCATCCGTAACTGCCCGTGGTGCATCGTGCCGAAGAAAGAGGGGCTTATTCGTCCTGCGGCAACGTGGGAAGAAGTGAAGCGACACGATAGCCGGGACATTGTTTTTATGGACAACAACGTGCTGGCGCACGAACACGGCTTGGATCAGATTGAGCGCATGGGGCACGAGAATGTGCGGGTGGACTTTAATCAGGGATTGGACGCACGGCTCATCACGCCGCAGACGGCAAAACTGCTGGCGGGGCTGAAATGGATCAGGTTTGTCCGCATGAGCTGCGACACCTCCGCTATGCTGCCGGTAATCGAGCAGGCCACGGCGTATCTCAAAGAGGCGGGTGTGCAGTCGTGGCGGTTTTGGTGCTATGTGCTGGTGCAGGATGTGGAGGAAAGCCACAATCGCATCATTGCCCTGCGGGATATGGGTGTACAGCCTTTCGCCCAGCCGTACCGCGACTACGACGGCGGCGAACCAACGGACGAGCAAAAAAAACTGGCACGGTGGGTGAATATGCGGGCGGCGTTCAATTCGTGCGAGTTTAAGGATTTTACGAGGTAGAGACATGGAGTTGACGAACAGACCTGGTGGAAGTTGCTTCAGGCGCGAGCGCTTGGAGGTGAGATGATATGTCATCTATAAACCGTAGGCTGACCGAGAACCTGAGAGATTATTACACGACCGGCATGGGCGGTATGAGCCGCCTGATTTTTACTGAGGCGTGGCACTTGCACACCAAGCGGTTATACGGCTGGGAACCGGCGGCGTATATTCCTGCACCGCGAGATGGTGATGTCGCCGTTATATGGAACCGGAGAATGTGTCATTTGCTTGCGCTGCAAAGCCACAACGAAGGAAATCCTTACGGGTATATCTTTTGGAAATGGTATGCGAGAGAATTTGAAAAGCGCTACAAGATGCGCGTGAGCAACAGGCCAAAGCGCATGATGGCCTTTGCGCCGGAGATAAAGTTCCGCGGGGAACCGCTGGATATGAGGATGGCAAGGATGATGGAGGACTGGACATGATTTTTGAAGCAAAAGCGCAGCCGATCAGGGCGGGCGCGGGAAGCCCGGTCACGCGCGTGCTGAACTTTGATGTTCAGCCGGTGGGCAAATGTCGGCATACGCCCGTGGTGTACGCAAAGGACTATGATACGCCACAGGGAGATCACGAGTTGTGGTTTGCCGAGTGCAAGGAGTGTGGCAGGCATACTTTTGGGCATTCGAGCAAAGAAAATGCCGTAGCCGCATGGAGCAACGGCGATGTGTACGATGGCTGGCTGATTACGGAGGTGGAGAAATGAGCAAGGCCGTGATGATAAGCATTCGCCCGAAGTGGTGCGAGAAGATTTGTAGGGGCAAAAAGACCGTTGAGGTACGAAAGACCCGCCCGAAGCTGGAAACGCCGTTTAAGTGCTATGTCTACTGCACAAGGGACAAGCACCTTGCGTTTATGCAGAATGCGTCGGGCACGAACCTGATCGCCTGCATGGATGTGGATGCGGCAATCCCGGTGGGTGGTGCCATAGGAAACGGCAAGGTCATTGGCGAGTTTACCTGCGACGACATCTACGAAATCGACTCTACCAAGAAAATCGGGGCGGGATTTGCCGAAGATTCCTGCGTAAGTTCACGAAATATTCACGAATACTTGGGAGGGCAAACTGGCTACGGCTGGCATATCTCCAACCTGAAAATCTACGACCCGCTGAAGGATTTGGGTGATTTTACCGGTCTGCGTGAAACGAAATTCGGTTCGGAGCCGGTGACGATCAAGCGCCCACCCCAAAGCTGGCGCTATGTGGAGGAGCAGAAATGAATGAACGACTGACGAAGCGCGACACCGATGGACAGGCAATGATGGACTGCGAGAAGTGCAAAGCGGATTGGACGGGTAAGCATGGTAAGCCGATGGCTGACTGCACCGCGCTGTACTGCCGCAATCGCCTCAAGGATCGCCTTGCCGCCTACGAGGACAGCGAGTGTGCGCCGGAGGAGGTTCTGCCGAAGGATAAGGCGGACGAGATCGCGCTGAAGCTCATGCGCCTCGCTGATTTGGAAAGCCTTTGCAGCTATACCCGCCTGCGGGAGCTGGCCGAGGCCGACAAGGACGGGCGCGTGGTGGTGCTGCCTTGCAAGGTAGGCGATAGGCTTTACGAAGTAACGGGTCGAAAAACGATCAGTGTGTATAAAGTTAAAGCCATCCGCGTGGAATTGTTCGGCTTGTTTATCGAGTGGGACATTGTAGAAGGGTTTGTTTGGCAATCGCTGGCAGGTATAAACGCCGGAGAAATCGGTAAGACCGTTTTCCTCACCCGCGAGGAGGCGGAGAAAGCGCTGAAGGAGGTCGAGCAGAAATGATATACACCTTTCATGCAGGAGATTATGCGAGGTTGGAACGCGCCGATGGCACATTATCCAAAACGCTTACCGGATATGTTTTTTCTTACGAGAGGTCAGGGCGGTTTCACAGTTTCATTTTCAAGTGGGACGATGGGACGCAGACGGGCTGGAGTGGCAATATAGCGGATCTGCCGCAAAATTTTACTCGCATTGGCAAGTACGACTTTGCACTTATCAGGGGGATGCTCAAGAACTGCGGATATGCGGAAATGGATGAGCTCGACAAGATGAGCTATACGAAAGCGATGATGATGCCGGAGAACCTGCACGAGGGAGATTTTGTGGAGACTGTGGATGGCCGGGTGGGGTACATCAAGAGCATCTGCCGGTGTGAGAAATGCCGGGAGCGTGGGTTCTATGAGCCGACGGTACATTTTGCGGACGGTGAGGAGGACTGCATCACCAAGTACGAGGTGGAAAACGGCTTCAAGGGCTATAAGCGCATCGGGCGGTGGGAGAACGCAAGCGAAGTACAAAAAGCACAAAAACTGAATGAAATCGAGCCACTGAAAGAAGTGGAAAAAGGGAATATCTGGAATGAGCGTAGTGGTGGCTGGCTATATGTCCAGCAATGCAAGATCAACGAACTGGTGGATGCCGTGAATGAGCTGCGAAAGGAGAAGCAGAAATGACGGAACGAAAGGTGCTGATCGTCCGCGTGAAGGGCGGTATGCAGATAGCGCAGGGCGTAACCAACCATATCATAGAGGGGCTGGTGCGGGGCGTGCTGGTGCTGCCGGAGGAGGTCACGTCCTATGCGGTCGAGGAGTTCCCTGCGCTGGGCGTGGAGAATGAGGACACCATCTATACGGTCGCACCGGAGGGCGTACCGGCGATAAAAATACTCAACAAGGACGATATACTTCCCATTGGCGCGTTTGTGCAGGTACAGGAGGAAAGCGAACAGCGCGATGAAAGTGAAGCCCAGCCAGACCCAGCACCGCAGCCGACCGAACCCGCTACACCGTTTAAGCCCAAGGGGGCGATGGCGGAGATCAAGCGGGAGGTTTTTATACGGCTGCAAGCCTACCAGCAGAAAACAAAATTGGGCTGGGCGCAGAGAGTGTCCGACGCTACCGGCGGCAAGGTAGCCCCTGACGTGGTGCGGCTTGGCCTGCTGGAGGCGCGGGACATCGGCGTTGACCGCTGGAAACTCATCGGAAAGGCGCTGGACAAACTGGAGGAGGAAATGGAGAAATGAAAATCTACATAGCTGGAAGGATCACGGGAAACCCGAACTATAAGGCACAGTTCAAGGCTACGGCGGCCATGCTGCAGGAAGAAGGTCACACCGTCCTAAATCCGGCGGAGCTGCCGGAGGGCATGAAGCCAGCGGACTATATGCGTATATGCTTTGCTATGCTGGATAGCGCGGACGTGGTGCTTTTTCAGCACGGATGGCAGGAGAGCAAGGGCGCAAAATTGGAGTACGACTACGCAAAATACATCGGGAAGAAAAATATCATCTTCAACGATTCTCTGGACAATTACAAGGATAATGTCAAGATCGTTGCCGTTATGATGCGCTGGATGATGGATGAGGACTGACTAAATGGATAAGGCCGTTTGGAAAGTCCGCACCGCCAAGCTGTGCCCCAAGTGCATCAAGGAGATGGAAGCGGAGTACATCGTGTACCTGACGCACGAGCAGCAGAGAAACCGCATGAAGGACATAGCCATACACGGCTACTGCGACCGTTGCCACGAGGAAAGCTTTATGCTGCGGATGCGCCAGTACACCATGAACGGCACGACACTACGGGCGAAGGGGCTGGATAAGAAGTGGAGGGAGTATTTGGGAAAATGAAGGTGTTTATCAGCCAGTCGCCAGAGCGTAAGACAACGGATGATCTGGCGAGAGAAGAACAGCGTATCGTTGCCAAACTGAAAGAACGCTATGGCGATGACGTTGATGTGATTAACGCATTGGATGAAGGGAATACGCCTGTGGGAGAAAGTCCGCTTTGCAATCTCGCAAAGGCAATCGAGCTGTTGAGCGCGGCGGATGTGGCTGTGTTTGTTCCGGGGTGGAGTAAACAGAATTACATCGAAAAAGTAACCGCGCAAACCTATGGCGTTTCTATTGTCGATTATACCGACCTCTTTTATGACGAACTTCCAAGGTATGTTGTTGACAACTGCGATATTCAGCACGAAGCAAAACCTTTAAGTGATGCCGATATAGAATCTCTCAAACTGCATAATCCCTCGAAGAAGCACCCTGTGATGAACGTGGGTACTGGCAACTTGATGGTATACTACGGCAATTTCATCTACTGGGAAAATCTACGTCCAGGCATCAATTTTGCGGGTGTGGCGCTGTGCCGGAGGTGAGCATGGTGAGCACGAACTGTTGCAACACAAAATGCCCCTACATGGTAAAGAACATGAACAGCCAGTGCGTGTGCGCCCTCACCGCCTGTCCATTTCAGACTGTGGGGACACCGCCCAGCAGCACCGTCGTGTTGCAGCAGGGCGAAACGAAACGGAGGGCGTAGAAATGGCAGAACAAATTGCATTGAACGTAGACTGCATGGAGTATATGCGGACGCTACCGGATAAGGCGTTTGACCTTGCCATCGTAGACCCACCGTATTTTACCGGCCCGGAACGCAGAGGGTATTACGGCCGCAAGGTCATCCCCATCGGCGTACACCGGGACTATCCCATATCACCGAAGTGGGACGTGCCAGGCATCGACTACTTTTCCGAGTTGGTGCGCGTGGCAAAAAAATATATCGTATGGGGATGCAATTACTTTGATGTTGTTTTTCCTCCGGGCCGCATCGTTTGGGATAAATGTAACGAAAACAGTTCTTTTTCGGATTGTGAGATCGCGGCGACAAACTGCCATGACAGCGTTCGCATATTCCGCTATATGTGGAATGGGATGTTTCAAGGGAAAAGCATCACGGACGGCATAACGCAGCAGGGGAATAAGGCACTGAACGAAAAGCGTATCCATCCTACGCAGAAACCTGTGGCGCTGTACGAGTGGCTACTGATGAAGTACGCCAAAGAAGGCTGGCGTATACTGGACACGCACCTCGGCAGTGGAAGCAGCAGGATAGCGGCCTACAACCTCGGCTTTGAGTTCGTTGGGTGCGAGATCGAGCCGACATACTTCCAACTGCAAGAGCAGCGGTTTGCGGAGCATACGGCACAGGTAAGGATGTGGTGAAGATGAAAAGAAAGATAGAAGATCTCGGAACAGGCGGAGCCGGTGGAGTTGGTCCGGCATACATCGCTAATGGTGGTGCCGGCTGCGAGCCTGGATCCGGTGTATGTACGCCCGGTTCAGGAGGCTCCGGTGGAAATGGACGATTTATCTGGTGCCGCACAGAGGACGACCGTATGGTGCGTCTTTGGCCGAGAGTTGCGGAGGGCATAATCAAAGCAAACGCAAAGATTGAAAGGCATACTCCACAGGCGTGTTGCCTAAAGCATAATCTGAGACTTATTCAAGACCACGGAACGGAGATCTACCACAAGTGTTATGTGTGCGGTAGAGACTGGACGGAGCCTGTGTTTAAGGATGGAATGACCTTCGATGAGTATATCAACTCCCCGGCGTCAAAAACGCTGGGGACAAGAATCGTGACTATGTGAGGAGAAAAGCATAATGGGAACTTTTTTGGGCGTCCTTGTCGGCTTCGTTCTGGGCCTCGTTCTGGCTGGTGCCGCATTTATCGACATCGTTTCAACGGACAATGAGCAAGGCTATCAGCCCAACAAGCCATTGAACGGTCCTCCACCCAATGTAAGGGGTAGTGTGCAGTATCCTGTTTGGGAGCAGAGAAACAGGACGCGCATAGAGATTGACCACAACTATTTTTATTACGATGGCATCCCCATCGGCACCGTTGCTGATGATAAGCCGTATGTTTGGTGCATCCATATTCTCAAGAGTCAGTGCGAAACGTGTTATAACTCGAAAACGAGAAAACTTGAGGTTTTGCCTATTCGCGGGCAAACGGAGGACAGGGGATGAACCAGTACAACAGAAAACCCAGCGGGAAACTGGAGGTATGTCCCCACTGCGGAAGAGACAGCGGGGAGCGCAAAATCG
>ERZ506887.291-NODE-291-length-30183-cov-4.466178_pt1 | contig 30183 bp, 27 predicted proteins | sample MGYA00512905_ERZ506887 | MGnify/ENA metagenome assembly ERZ506887 | reverse complement strand
AGTTCTGATAGCTGTAGAAAAGATAGCTGTAGAACGGTATTGACGACAAAATCCAAATAAAAACATATTTGTTAGGCAGGAATGTCAGCAATCCGCATCCGACACCGAAGATAACAGTCCAATAGGTAAAGGTGGACAGCCATTCTATATATGCCCCTATATCATCTGCATGCGTGTCATCGAAAATCCTGACGGCTCTGCGGTATGCGATAATGACCCTGCGGGCCAGCACAAGCCCGTAAATCACCAGCCATGCTGCCAAAGCCAGCAATGCAACATTCTGCACGGCGCCACCCGGCAGCAGCAATAATAACTAAAACTATTCGGCGTAGAGCGTATTTCCAACTTTCAGATACTTGCAGATACTTTTGAAAGAGACGAAACCATCGACATCGCCAATCTGTTCAAAGACTGTTTCGGCATTTGGAATCAGGAGGACATTCCGGTAGAGGATATAGTCCTTTCATACAGTGCTCTCGACGGTCGTTTCCTGAAATCGGTTCCGCTGCATCATTCGCAAACCATCCTTACCGATACGGAAAATGAATTCAGAATAAGCGTCCGGCTTCGAATTACAAACGATTTCGTGATAGAGTTACTCTCCAGAAGCACTTCGTTAACCGTTATAAAACCCGCTTCATTACGCCGCAGAGTCGCGGAAATATATGAAAAAGCATTGCATCGCAATATGGACAAATAATATGCAACAGCCCGAAAAGGGGACACTTAGTTAGTATTATGTTTCGATATTTTTGTTATCTTTATCTTGTACTGCCTGTTGCAGGCAATGCAGACATACATAACACGGGAAAGTGTTTGGCTTTATTCTCAGGTAACGAATCTGACAATTCAAAACAAGTAGAGAATAAGCTGATATCCTTACGTCTCAAACAGGCGTGGGCTGTTGCTTATTTATACTTGTGGGCTTTGTCAGAGCCTGTTACCTTAATTCCACACTTGAACCAATAGCGTGGAAGGAGTTGCTCTTTACAGTTATCGCCGGTTGTCAGCTGCAAACAAGGAGGATGGACGGGGAGTCAGGGCGGGCAACGAGATTGCCAAGCATTTTGCCGGTAACAACGTGGACGTCATCATCTATGCCGTGGAGAAGTCGCTTGACAGCTACAAGTTCAACCTGCTGCACTGCAAGCAGACGTTCATCTCGCAGTTGAAGTCCGGCGCGTTGGGAGCGCGTACCATCGACGAGGGGGCTATGGACGAGAAGTCGGGCATGAACTTCTCGGAGTACATGGCGTTGCTCTCCGGCAACACCGACCTGCTCGACAAGGCGAAATTGGAGAAGAAAATCGCATCGCTCGAAGGGGAACGCAAGTCGTGGGGCAAGGGCAAGCGCGATTCGGAGTTCAAATTGGAAGCCAAGACGGGGGAACTTCGCAACAACACGGCGGTCATCAATGCCATGACGGAGGACTGGAACCGTTTCCTTTCCGTCGTCAAGACCGACAAGGAGGGCAACCGCCTGAATGCGGTCAAGGAGGACGGCGTTTCTTCTTCGGATGAGAAGGTTATCGGAAAGCGTTTGCAGGAGATAGCCAAGAACGCCACGACGGGCGGACTGTACAATCCTGTCGGAGAACTTTACGGTTTCCCGATAAAGGTGGTCAGCGAGAGGATGCTCAAAGAGGGGCTGGAGTTTACCGACAACCGCTTCGTGGTGGAGGGGAACTACAAGTACAAGTACACCTACAACAACGGGCATCTGGCGATGGCTGACCCGGTAGCCGCCGCACGCAATTTCCTGAACGCACTGGAGAAGATACCCTCCACCATTGACCAGTACAAGGCGAAAAACGAGGCATTGGAGAGGGATATTCCGCAGTTGCAGAAAATAGCGGGCAAGGTATGGAAAAAAGAAGATGAACTGAAACAGTTGAAGTCCGAACTTGCCGCGCTCGACCGCAAGATACAGTTGGAGCTTGCGCCGCCCGTGCCCGAAGTCGCCGAAAAGGAGAATGACGGGCAGGAGGTCAAGCCGGATACGGAAGGTGTACGGAACGTACCGTCACAACCAACCGAAGATGCTCCGCAGATACGCAGCCCGGCGAATGACCGAAGTCCGTCTGGGAATTTCATTGCCGATCATATCGTTATCGGACGGCCGGGATTCGTATGCAAACCGAAAGGAATAAAAATGTGAACAAGTGTGCGGATATGTGTGGCAGGATTAGGGATACATCATCCCTTTTCCTGCTTTTTTCATCAATATGCCATAGTGGCAAGGGAAATAGGGTGTTGAAAGTAAATCGTCACGGCAAATCCGCCATATTTTCAGTATTTTTGCTAATTTTGCAATAAAATAGTTAGGCATAAAAAATGGAACCATCTATATACAGTTATTCACTTTGCATTGCACTACCGTTGATGTCGTTCTTCGGCTTTTATTTTTTGCTGGCTTCAACCCCGGAAAAAGCCATTTTCAATAATTATCTGCGTTCCCGGCGAATTATGGGGGTAGCCATACTGTTACTTGCAGCCAACTATTCGGTACATTTCTTTTTTGGAATCAGGTTCAAGAATACCGATGCCGCCATCCTGATGAACCTGGCCACCTATTTTTTGTGCTACTGGCTGTTCAGTTCGGCCCTCACCACTCTGCTTGACCGCTTTTATATCACCAAACGTAGGTTACGGACGCATATCTGTCTATGGATACTGTTTTCCATCCTTTCCGGCATCGTTCTGCTGTTGTTACCCAAAGGTGGTTTACAGACAACGGCGATGTTTGCCTTGGCCGCATGGTTGGTTATCTATGGGCTGTTCCTGACCCGTAGGCTTCTCCGGGCCTATCACAGGGTCATCCGCATTTTCGATGACACCCGTGCGGACGATATCGGTGCCTATATCAAATGGCTCTCCATTTTCACCTACTGGGCTATCATATTCGGTGTGGGATGCGGACTGCTTACTTTCCTGCCTGATGAATACATCTATATCTGGATTCTGTCATCGGTACCGTTCTACATTTATCTCTTCCTTTGCTATCTGAACTATCTGCTGTTTTACGAACAGGTGGAAAACGCGATGGAGGATGGCATGACTTCTGAAGAGGAAGACCTGTGTGACACCACAAACCGGGAACAGGCACAGAGGCAGGATACCCCTTTTTCCATGCCGAAATAGCGAAAAAAATCAAAGGTTGGATCGATGCGGACGGTTATATCCGGCCCGGCCTTACCATAAAGGAGCTTTCAGATGTGCTTCATACCAACCGCACCTACCTGTCCGGGTACATCAAAACTACGTATGACATGTCGTTCCGCGATTGGATTACCGGACTTCGTATAGAATATGCGAAACGTCTGCTTGCGCGATATCCGAGGTTGACGATAGCCGACATCTCCGAGAAATCCGGTTTTTTGTCACCAAGCCATTTTATAAGGCTGTTCAAGGAAAATGCAGGCTGTACCCCTGTTAAATGGAAGAAAACAGAGGCAGAATAATACGGTGTGTGTGGATGGGGAAAATAGCCCAAGCGACAAAAAATAGCCTGAACGACAAAACCCAAAACGTTCTAAATCACAAAGATGTGCGATTCTGACAATTGAGACATTTTTTATAGGCAAGAATCGGGCTGAATTTAAATCTTTTCGCTTATTTTGTATGTTAAGTCTGGATTGGAAATTTAAAAAGCATATAAAAAATGAGCAAAAGAATCCTATTCTTCATTTTGTTTTCGTGGCTGGCATCGGCAGCTTTTCCGGCTTTTGCGCAGCAGAAAACAGACACAGTTTACACCTTCCGCTTCGTGCCGCAGAAGGACATGTTCTATGTGCCATGGAACGGTAATGGTCAGGAACTTACGCGCCTTCTAGAGTGCATCGAAAGTAACAAACCGGACATAGTGGAGGGACGGCTGCCTCTTTACGTGGACGGATACTGTAACTCCGGCAAGTCGGAACGGGCAAGCCTTGCCATTGCGAAGATACGTTCCAACCGTGTGAAATCAGAGTTGATTACCCGGAAAGGACTGCGTGAAAACAACTTCATCACCCGTAACCATGCCTCGGATGGCGACTTCGTGACGGTGCGTATCATACTGCCGAAAGAGAAAGTGCCGGCTATTGTGGAGGATACACATCCCGGTTACGAGGAAGAAAAGGAACAGTCACTCCGTGAAAACGACAAGGCTACAGAAACAATCCAAGACGCAGAGGAGACAAAGGCATCCTCCGGACAGGAAAATCAGCCTGAATCCGTACTGCCGGCATCATCCACAACTTTGGGATTATCACTGCGTGCCAACCTGCTGCGTTGGGCGACGTTCACGCCCGACCTCGGCATCGAGTGGCGCATCAACCCGTCATGGGGAATATCCGTGAACGGATCGTGGACTTCGTGGTCGTGGAATGAAAAGGACAGAAGATACGCCCTTTGGGAAGTGGCTCCCGAATTCCGCCATTATATAGGTAAGGAGAAGCGTGGCTACCTTGGTGTAATGTTCAAGACCGGGCAGTTCAATTATAAGCTCTCCGCGACAGGCAAACAGGGAGACCTTACGGGTGGAGGCATCACCGGAGGCTACCAACTGAAATTGAACAATGCCCTCTCGATGGACTTCTCCTTAGGGTTGGGCTATATCCATGCCGACTATGACAAGTATGTGGTCATCAACGGCGTGAGGGTAAGGCGCGGCAGCGAAACAAAGAACTGGTGGGGCCCCGTCTCGGCGGGTGTCACCCTGGTGTGGAACATCTTTTAGCGGAAAGGAGGAACAATGAATACAACGACAATCATACGACAGATAAAGGAATATATGGGAGCATACGGAAAGGCTTATACCTTATTATATCTAATAGGTGCGGTGACCATACTGACCTCGTGCGTGAAGGACGACCTCTATGACACGCCGCACCCCGACCGTGGGGCGGTGGTCGTAACCACGGACTGGAGCGGAAAGAGCACCGAGGCGGACATACCGCAGGCATACACACTGCGCATCGGCGGGAGGGAACAGAACGTGAGCGCAGCGACCAACGTGTTCGACGCGCTGCTCGCGCCCGGTGGCTACGGTCTGACGGTGTACAACTCCCCGGAGGGGATTAGTATCGACGGAAACAAGGCAACGGTGAATCCGGTGGATCTGACGGGTGCAATAGAGCCGCACCCCGGCTACCTCTTCGCCTCGCACCAGGACATCAGCGTCGTGGCGGACGACACCCTGCACGTCACCGCCCCGATGAGACAATACGTGCGCAGGCTCGACATCGAACTGACCGCCACGGAAGGCGACTACAGCCGTGTACAGTCGGCTACGGCAACGCTCTCCGGCGTGGCTTCGGCAGCGGATATGGCAACAGGCGACCGGAGTGTAGCGGCACAAGTAACAAACGCTTTCAGGCAGGACGACAACAAGTTCACAATCTTTTTCCGACTGCTCGGCATCGTCCCGACGGAAACGCATACGCTGACGGTGGACATCACTTTCAACAACGGTGACACGCAGCGGGTAGTGAGCGACCTTACCGAGGCCATAAGGGACTTCAATAACGGCACCAAACCGGTTAAACTCACGGGTAATCTGCTTTTGCCCGTAGAGGCCGGGGTAACGGGCGCAACCATCACGGGCTGGAACGAGGTAGAAAGCGGCAATGGGGATGCTAACTGACGATAAATATTTTAATCATTCCAATCAGCAGTTGAACTGCTGTGATTTATAAGTTTAACCGAGGTCATTTAAGCCTCGGAATTAGTTGTAAATATTTGAAAATTAAGGGATGGAAATACTTGTAAAATCCTTGGAAATCAGTAACTTAAAGTAAAAAATACCCCTATTTTTTGCTTGTTATGATTCCCAAGGACAAAGAGTATAGACTAATAAAAATCTATATGTATATCTGCGATATGTACGAACAAAGCCTCAAATACCATTGCCAAAGATACAGCAATAATTCGAAACCGTTGTTCTCCGACGAGGAAATCCTCACGATTTATTTCTTTGTCGGTCATGAGCAGAAGTACACCCTCATCAAGGATATTCACAACTTCGCTAAAGAGTACTTGCGCGACTGGTTCCCGAACCTGGTGTCCTATCAGACATTCAATTACCGTCTCAACAGGATGGCCGGTGCTGTTAGGGAACTGTCCTCGCAGTTATTAAGGATGTTCAGGCCTTCTGACTGTCAGGATGATACCGTGATTGTTGACTCGATGCCGATAATCACATGCTGCGGAAGAAACCGTACAGGCAAGGTCGCCAGAGATATCGCTGACAAAGGATACTGTTCCACCAAGAACCTGTACTATCATGGACTAAAGCTTCACATGGTAGGATATCGCAGGAAAGGGCATCTTCCTCATCCGTGCCAGATAGCGCTCTCTCCTGCCTCCGAGAATGACCTGAAGGTCTTCCAGAGCGAATGCATGCCGGATCTTTTCAACAAGAAGATCTTCGCTGACAAGATATACCGAAGCAATGACTACTGGGAGCAGGAAAGACGCGATAAGGCCAATGAGTTCTACGCTCCCGTCAAGTCAATCAAAGGGGCTCCTGAAGAAGAGAAGCAGAGAAGCAAGGCCGCTGATGACATTTATTCTCAAGCCGTTTCATCTGTCAGGGAACCCATTGAAGCGCTATTCAGTTGGCTGAACGAAAAAACAAATATTCAAAGAGCTTCAAAGTGCCGCTCTACTTGCGGACTGCTAATTCATACGATGGGAAAGGTAGCCATCGCATTTTTATACCTTATTTTCAACTACTGATTCAAATTAATCAAAAAAACAAGATTATGACAATGAACATGAGGTTTTTCATTATTGCAGCAGCGGCAACGCTATTGGCTGCGTGTACACAAGAGAACGAGGTACAGAACAATCCGGTGGAAGCACGAATCACGGCAGGCGTGAGCGGGCCGAAGACCCGTGCTGTGGACAACGGGTGGAACGCCGACCGAATCGGCGTGATGGTGGTGGATGCCCCTGGCACGACCACGACCATGGGCGGCAAGTACAAGAACGTGGGATACGCGACCACGAGCACCGGCACCAACGCGGACTTCACCCCGATGACGGCGGGTGGCGGCATCTTCTTCGAGGACGCTTTCCTCGAGTTTACTTTTGCCGCCTACGCGCCTTACGCATCGGGCGCAAACGCCTCCACCCTGCCTGGTACAGACGGGAAGATTACGGTAAATACAAGCAACCAGCCCACGACCACGGAACAGGAGAAGGTGGACTACATCCATGCCACGGGAGCCAAGGCCGATAAAGACAGTCCGACCGTCAGCTTCACGGACAACACCGCCGCGGGCGGCAGCGACTGCTCCTTCAAGCACAAGATGGCCCGTCTTATCCTCAAGGTGCAGGTGTCGAACACCGACGGTTTCGACGACACTGCCGTGCTGGAATTCGCCGACTACAAGCTGGGCGGCCTGGTTCACGAGGGAACGTTCGATGTGAAGACCGGTACCGCCGCGACCGCGGGCAGCGTTGTGAGCGACTGGATGTTACGCCAGTGCACCGGTGCCCCGAAGACGGCCACGGACAAGTGCGTGGCAACCTTTGACGCCGCCACGGGCGTGATGACTTTCACCATGATCCTGCTCCCGCAGACACTCGCCAACGCTTTGGTGCTTGAGATATCTCCCGATGACGGGGAATACCAGAGCTACTCCAACAAGGACATGATCAAACCCGCGTTGGAGGCCGGTTATTCTTATACCTACACCATCACGGTGAAGAAGACGGGGCTGACCCTTAGCGGAAGCACCATCGAAAACTGGAACGACGGTGGTAGCCATGCGGGTGATGCAAAAATGTAGTGTGTCTGAAAGCCACTGCCGTGCATCAGGCGTAAGCACGGAGGCACGCCATATATAATAAATGGTGCGGCAGTCCGCGTCGCAACGGGCGGTGGCACAAAACGAAATAAATAAAGACAATATGAAAATAATAAGGAACATAGCGAGAAGGCCGTGGCCGCGCATCGGCGGCTGGTTGCCGGTTATGATGCTCATCTGTGGGGTGCTCGCTTCCTGTAGCAGTGAGGATGAAAGCACCGCGCCCCTGCCCGACGGCAAGTACCCGCTGCAACTGACGGCGGAGGTGGCGCAGCCGCAGACCCGCGCCGGAGGTAAGGATGCGTGGACGGGCGGCGAGGAGATTAGAGTGTCACTGGAAGGCGTGTTTGGTAACAAAACATACGTGATGGACGCATCGGGCAATGCAAGCCCGAAGGATGCCGATAATGCCTTCTATTGGAAGAACACCGATGAAGCCCGCGTCAGTGCATGGACCCCGGACATAGAACCGGAAACGGATATTTCCGACCAAAGTGGCGGGTACGCCGCTTTCGATGTCCTGTACGCCAGTGCCATAGGGCGTTATGACCAAGCCATAAATCTCCGTTTCATCCACCGCATGGCGAAAATCGAAGTAATTCTCAAAGCTGGCGAAGGCATTACGGAAGAGGAGTTGGAGGGTGCGACCGTCACCATTTTCGGAGACCCGCTAACGCACTCAACCGCCGGCTTGGTATCACCGGGTGACCAATCGGACGGCGAGATAAAGCCCTATTACGATGCCGCAACGAAGAAATACGAGGCGTTAGTGCCGCCGCAGGATATGACGGGCAAGCCGCTCATCCGAATCAGCATAGGCAGCAATGACTTTACCTACACTCCCGAAACAGAAGCTGCCGGCAAATTTGGGTTTTTCGGTGGCAAGCGGTATGCCTACACCATCACCGTGAAAGCCAACGGCATTGATGTGCAGTCGGTGACCAGTGGCACGTGGGTTGCAAATGGCGAGGAGAACGTCACCTCCAAAAGGGTAAAGCAAAGATTCACGGCGGATGAACTTAAAATCGGTGACTACTTCTACTCCGACGGTACGTGGAGCGACGGCGGCCTGCGCAAAATCTATACTGACGGCAGTATGAAGATAGCAAGCCCCAAGCCTGCTCCCGTACTCCAAACAAAAAGTGAAATAGAAAGAAGAGTCATCGGTATCGTTTTCCAGACGGACCCGAGCCGTATCGGCACTGCCGAAAAGTCCAAATTGGGCGAAGGGAATGTGCATGGCCTTGTAATGGCCTTAAAGAACACCGCAACAGATATCCAATGGAGCCATGAAGAGAATAATTTGGAAGACGTGAAAGACTGCTGGTCCAAGTCTGAAATCTACTCTGACATCAGCGGTCTGCACAATTACACCAAGATTCTTGACCATGCAAATAGTATCGGTGGAATTGAGGCATATCCGGCCTTCGAAGCCGTCGAGAAATGGAATGATATGTACAGTATAAATGAATACCGCCCACCTCGTAATACCACAGGCTGGTTTATTCCTTCCTCCGGTCAGTGGTGGGACATCCTTCAGAATCTGGGCGGTTGTCCGGCTATGGCGGATAAAGGTCAGCAAACCTCGTCGGATTCCGGTGATTTCCGTTGGCTAGGTCAAGGCGATGTTCCAGCTGCCTTGAATGCTTGGATGAATAAAATTGCAGCCGACAGCAAGAATGATTTTACCACCGGTGACCGTTTTTGGTCGTCATCGGAGTTAAATCAGTTCCGCGCACGGAACTGGAACGTGTACTCCTCTGATTACGTGTGCTGCGACTTTGTCTATAAGAAATGGAGTAACGCTGTCCGTCCCGTCCTTGCTTTCTGAACTATTTGCCTATTTAGTCCTTTAAGAATATGAAGATACAAAACATATACCACCTCTTGCAAGCTGCGTTGCTCCTGCTGCTTGTATCCTGCACGCAAGAAGAGTTCCCTGCCGTGCAAGACAAGGCGCAGCAACTGACAATCTCCGTTACCGATGGCGGATATACATCGGCTGTTGAGAATATGAAAACCCGTGTCGAGACCCGTGCCGTGGAGAACGGCTACACCACCGAGTTCACCGAAGGCGATGCCTGCGGATTCTACATGGTGCGCGGCGGAAAGCCGGTTTATTCAAACGTGAAGCTGACAGCCGAAAAGGATGCCGCCACGGGCGGCATCATGTGGAAAACCGACGGTACGACGCTTGCCGCCGGAATGGATGGAGAGAGCTACTACCTCTACTATCCTTATCAGGCGGACATGGCGGGCAAGACTGCCACACCTGCGGAGGGGGCGGTCATGACCGATGCCGAGTTCTTCAAGCCGCTCATTGATGGCTGGCAACCCGGGGACGACCAGAGCACCCATGCCGCTTACACCGCCTCCGACCTGATGACAGCCGGAGGCTCAACGACAGGGACGGGCAACACCATCCACCTCTCTTTCGCCATGAAACACCGCATGGCCTTGGCCGTCATCGAGATGCCGAAGACCGTTTACAAGTTTATCGACGCGAATGTTCCCGACTACACCGTGGGGGCAGAAGCTACGTTCACAGGCACCGCCAAGCCGCTGCGCATGGCTGACGGCACTTACCGCTACTTGGTGCACTCGTCCATGCCGACTATCGAGGGATGTTATGACGGGGGGAACAGGGAGTTTACCATCACCACGTCCGCGTCCCATCCTGTCGTAGGGGAATACAAGAGATACAAGGTGGACGGCGCGGCGGAAACCATAAAGAACGTCACCTATGCCGAATCGGGCATTGCCCGCATCGGAGACTTCTACTGCACGAAAAATAACGGTACGACGGGGTATCTGATTCCGAAAGAGGCGGACGAAACGACGGTGCAGGCGGCTAAAGTCGTCGGCATCGTTTTCCAGACGGACAAGAGCCGTATCGGTGCAAAGGAAAAAGAGAAGTTAGGCGGAGAAGGTAATGTCCATGGCCTTGTCATGGCTGTGAAGAATATCGCGACAAGACAAGCGTGGGGCCTTTTCGGTATGGATGAGGGGCTTACAACATGCAGGACGAAAGCCGATAACTACAACGACATCAGCGGTTACGGAAATTGCGAACATATACGAGCCAATCGCGGCAGCTTCGCCAACTATCCCGCATTCAAGGCTGCCGATGACTACAACACGACCTGTCCGGTTCCTGCGACCACGACCGGCTGGTACCTTCCTGCCTCCGGTCAGTGGTGGGACATCCTTCAGAATATGGGCGGTTGTCCGGCTTTGGCGGACGTTACCCAGCAAACCTCGCCAGACACTGGAGAATTCCTCTGGAAGAGCCAAGGAGATGTTCCCGCCGCTTTGAACAAATGGATGGAGAATATCGCCGTTGGGGACAAGGATACATTCAACAACCTCGTCTCGTTTTGTTCGTCTTCGGAGCACTCGAAGTACCACACATGGTACTGGATTTTGAACAACTTCCAAGGCATGGTGCGCTGCATCTGGGCAAGTAAATTCGACGGCAGTGACAATGTGCGTCCCGTCCTTGCTTTCTGAGGAACCGGTGTACTGACGACTGTTTCCAAAAGCTGTTAGGACAGTATTCGGATAAAGAAAGGAGGAAGTGTTGTATGCTCTTCTTTCTGTTGGGATAAGAAGAATAGAAAGATATTGTTGAGTTTTGTTGCAGGTCGAGCTTGCAAGGTCTGCCGTGGTGAGAATTTGCTTTTTTAAAGGATAAGAAGTGATACGTATGGAAAAGAAACGAATGCCATTGCAGCATAAAATCATTTTCGGATATATCATCTTAGTGGCGGTCATAGGCAGTATGATCGCCATTTTGATATATGAGCGGCGGCAGATGCGGGAAGTGGAAGGCAGCGTGGCACGGCTGTGGAGGATGTACGAGGACATACACATCGCCCATCGCCACGTCACCGGGCTTGCCCTGCAAGGCGAGGCTGCGGCAGGATGGAGTGATGCGGAAAGGGACAAATACCATACGCATCGCATGAGAACGGACAGTATGCTCGGCGTACTCGGACAACGGTACTCTACAATCATACCTGGCGGCGAAATAGACACTCTGCGTCGCTTTCTTGCCGAAAAAGATACAATACTCGTGGCGATAATGGAAACTCATAGGGAACAGTGGAAGAGGGCTGCCATGGGCAAGCGGCTGGCAAAAGATCTACCCGGAGCGGTGAAAGAAGCTACCCGCAGAGGCAGTGAAAAAACGGAAGTACTCATCGCAACGGTCGCAGAATCGGAACTCTCCGGCAGCGTCATCACCGAGCCCGGCTAGACGGAACCAGCAAAAACGAGGCTTACCGTCCTGTACGACCGTATCCCGAAACGCTGTACGACCAGCGGGAGAGGAAACTCAAAAAAATGGTTCTCCTCGAACAGTCGAGGAGAACCACCTATCAAAAGTACAATATTCTATCTTCTCTCACCTCTTTGTGTTTACTTTTACGAGAGTAGCAGCGCATTTTTATCCGCTTTACGTTTATCTGCCCGGCAGTTTGCAGATCCTGTCAGGAATTTGCGCGTGTACGCCTTGGCGTCGGATATTCATCTGTCTATTGCCTTTTTAGCCGCTTTCTTCGTTTTAGAAAGTCTTGGTGGAAACACCATCAAAATAATCCTGGAAGATGATAGGTCCTGTGATTGTGCGCTTCGATGTATAGACGAACTTCCGCACAGGACGGAACCACTCGGCATCCACATACAGAATCTGGCCGGTGTACGGCTCCAAAATCGGAAGGGATTTCGATGACCCGCCCAAACGCGGTCCAGTAACCCAAACCCTCTCACCCGGGGCATAGGTATGGTTGGTACTCATTTCTTGGTGAGGTATATAACAGACATTGCCAAAATAGGATCTGCCGTCACCTTCGCCCCACGACCTTGCCTGATACCAGCCGAGCTGGTGGGCGTGCGTGCACTTCTCGGTCAGGTCTATGGCTTCTTCGATGGAGCAGGTCTTCTCTGGAAAGAGGGTCCCGCCGGAAGAAGCGTTCATAAGCCCGAGAGCCTCCATAAATGCCATGGCTTCCTTGGCCCAAGGGGCAATGCGGATGTGATCGGAGTATTTATCCAACCCAGAAACGAACTCCGTATATGAGTATACTCCGCACTCTTCTATATACCTAAGGGCACGGTACATCACGGCGGCCATCTCTTGGCGGGAGACAGGGGAGTCGTCTGCCGGGGCTTTTCCGCCAAGAGCCTTGTCCAGGCCAATGGAGGACGCCGTGGCCTCGCTGCCGGTAAGTTCTTTCACGAGATGCTCGGCCAGCGAGTTGAGCTGGCGGTGATTCAGGGGAAGTGTATAATCATTGCCAAGGACACTTTCATCCAAGAGGTTGTCATTGAGGGCGAAGTTCACACTACTCTGGAAGGCAGGACTCATCTTTGAGTCCGACTTTTTTTTGAGAATGAACATCCCCGGCTGTGCCGTGGTCTTCAGAAGGGCACTCTCCTCGAACTGTTTTGTCATGTCGGCCATGGCGTCCCTATAGCTCTCGTATGTTCCCTCTGTGCCGCTTGCCTGCCATTCTGCTTTGGTTATGTGCCTCTGGTCATAGCCTTCGGAGTGTCCGCACCAGATGCAACTGTACCACCATACATGCTGCCCGGCGGAGTTGACTCCGACATAAGCCTGGTCATCAGCAACAGGCTGATCATACTGATGAGCCCGGACCTCCCACGTTGGCCTGTTCATACTGAACACGTGTTTGTCATTGTGTTCGCACTTTCCGCAGATTTTGCAGGAATAATAATATTCCGGCCAATTGCTACAGGTGCCGTACCTGAAAACCTTGTCTGCCGCAGCTACCTTGTCGGTGAATACGTGGCTTGTGCAGAACGGTTTGGCTGCCGTCGCACCGGCTCCCTGTGCGGAGTGCACGTCGCCGGAGTAGGTTTTCAGCGAGAACAGTGTGCGGAAACTCCAGGTCGGACGGCTGAACATCGCCCTTACATCGGCTACAGCAGTCTCCGGGATAAAGAGCGTGGCACGCTGGGTATGGAAGAGGTAACTGAACTCGGGGCAGTAGATATCGCTGTGTTCCGGTGTATAACCCTGCATTACTGCGAATATGGCGCGTATGAACTTTACCGCATCGACTTTGTCGCTGAGCCAGACTTCCCTGATGTTGAATGGGCCTTGTATGGTATTGTTGACGTCCGATGCCACATCTCCATATATGCGCTCGTCATCGGTATCTACGATTACCTTGGTGACAAGCATATTCTTATGCCCGATGAACTCATCTCCGAACTCGCGCATGGCACGGAACGCCGCGTGATACGTATTATTGATGGTTATCACGTCAAGCGGGCTCACATCCGGGCAAGCAGCATCGGCCTCGGCGATTGAATACGCTTTCTGCGATGCGCGGTATGAGTCCTTGTTGAGCTCATAGTCCGTTGGGCTGCTCTGTGCCAGATCACGCATCGAGCCTTTTCCACCGGCTCCAACAGGCATGGATACCTCAATGTCGATGAAGTAAGGAGCGCTGCGCTCGACCTTGGCCTGCACTCCGTTGACTGTGGCGCTGATGCGGCTGCCGTCGATGTAGTAGTCGTTGTCCTTGAATATGTAATCGGTGTCGTACTTGCCCGAAGGATCTACCATGAACTTGATCCGGGCCTTGTATATGAACCCGTCCTTGAAGAACATGTCCCCTTCATCGTCCTCGCGGAAATCCCCGATCCAGTCAATCTCCTGGACTTGGATGCCGCCCGTGGCGGCAAGGTCTCCGAACTCGGTCTTCGCAGATGTGAACTGCATCTCGCGTGCATCGAAAAGCGACATCCCCGGGGTCGGAACCTGTATAGTGAAATCCACTGACTTGATCTTCGGCTTGCTCTGGGCCGAACTATCCAAAGGCAGCAGCAGTGCCGCCACTGAAAGTAGAAATAATATCTTTTTCATGACTCTACTTGCTGCCGTCTACGAAGATGAACCCTTCCGGGAAGACATATTCGTTGTTTATGTACTTGACTTCCAGTAACGGACATTCCGTGAATTCTTGATAGGTCTCCATAAGGAAATTCTCCTTCAGGCTGGAGTTCAGCTTGACAGTCTTGAGCGCTTTGCATCCGGAGAAGCAGAACCCTTCGAATTCCTTGACATTGGAGAGGTCGAGCGAGGTGATGCCGCTGTCCGAGAATGCGCTGTTGCCGACCTTGGTCACGCTCGCCGGGATATCCACATTCTTGAGGTTCTTGCAGCCACTGAACATGGATGAATAAATTTCGCTCAGATTCTCCGGAAGCATCACTTCTGTGAGATTGACGCAGCCCTCGAACATATCGTAACTCATCAGTCCGACGCGGCGTGGGAACTTGACGTTTTTCAGATTTATGCACTTCTGGAAACAGCCGTGGACTTCATCCATGACATCGTTTTCGAAGACTACTTTCGTGAGGTTCTTGCAGCCGTAGAAAGCCGAACCCTGAACTATCTTGACCGAGGCCGGGATTACTATTTCAGTTATAGGAGTCTCGCGGAATGCCGAATTGGAAATCTCCGTCAACGTGGACGGAAGTTTCACGGACTTGATGGCGGTGCCGGAGAAAATATTGCCACGCATTTCCGTCACCGGATATTTTTTACCGTTGTATGTGACATAGTCCGGGATCACGATGTTCTTGCCGGCAACGGCCGTCTTCGCCACTTCCGAGATGAATGCGTGGGATGCGCCGCCGTTGTTGGAGTTGTGCAGGACATACAGGACTCCCTCGATGTCAACCGTAGCACCTGCCCCGACCTCCTCAATCACTTTCCCGGTCTGGCCGGACGCTGATGTCGTGATGCTTTTTTTGTTCGGCTGCGGATCCCAGACGGTCCAGTTGGCTTTGTGGGCGTTCTCATAGCCTCCGTGAGCATTGAAATATGCCTTGGTCTCATCACTGATCCACTTGTCTTTAAGTGTGAAGAGCGGAGTGAGGGATGAGCGGATCAGGGTTTTGTACTCGCGAGAGTCAAGCACGGAGGCGATTTTGTTGTGGATGCCGTTGATGACCCACTGGTAAGTGTCGGCGCCGTATTCTTCTTTGGCTTCGTTGTATTGCTCGACCATCTTGTTCAATGCGCCCACGCGAGCCCAAAGTTCGCCCTTGACGATCTCATCGTATCTCCAATGTGCCGGGGTGAGGGTTTTGATGTAGCCGTCGGCAAAGCAGTCGTCGAGCATCAGAAACTCGGCTACAAGGCTCTGGTTGTCGAGCTCATAGACATTCGGCTGTTTTTCACTCCAGTTCACCTGATCGGATGCCTCTCTCGGCGGCATCACCGGCTTTACCGATTTGATCCCATACGTTGCCTCGACAGGGTATCCGAGTGGCGCAAAAAGAGCAGTGTGGGTCTCCGGCAACCTGACGGTGGGAGCTTCGTCTTCAGCGTTCTTATTGTTGTCCGGCCCCACCATGGCGTCGTGGCGCTTTTGGAGTTCGCTGTCGAGACTTGAAGTGTTACCGGACTTTTCCGGAAGTTTTTTGGGCGCTACTTCCTGTTTGACTTTCTGTTCTATCTTCTTTGCGGCGTTCTTGAGTCTTTCCTTGAAAGACTGCGCAGATGCGCATGGCGCTCCGGAGAGGACAACCAGACTAAGAATAAGAAGTGTACGTGGAATAAGAAGTGTACGTGCGTTCATAAAATATTTGGTATTTAAAAATCCGTTGGCGGAATTAGATTGATAAAAAGATTTATGTATAAAAAGTTGTGCATATTGTTGATATTTAGCAAATTAAAACTTTTCAATAGAAAATATAGTAACACAATATTAGCAAAAAATCCTAACCCATACAAGCAAATAGTCGGCAATTTGGTCAATGAATCAGGGAATATGTCAAGAAGAGGAGTAGTTCTCAGACCTTGAAATAGAGGCATTGAACATGACATCAAAGGCTGTTGGCATTGACAGTGAGTCATTGTTGTTTGCAAAGTTACAGGAATATAGTATTGAAATTCACAATCTTATATTCCGCAGACAATACAATGACAGACGTAAAATTACTTTGTCCCTATGTAATACAATCCGGGAAAGAATAGCCGCAGAAATAGATGGAGGCGAAGATTATTTCTGCATTGATTCAAAACCGATAGAAGTATGTCGTTTTGCTCGTTCCAAGCGTTGCAGAAGGATGATGACGGATAATGAGTTATAAAGGTATGGAAACGGAAATGACATCCACCATGCCGCAGGAAATATACAACCAGCACCTGATGCAGCGTGGAGGAAAATAAGCTTGGGAGGCTATGGCGAATTCCGACCTTAAAATATCCGACCTTGACGAACATGCCGTCATGGGCGCGGTACCTGGGGGCATCAAATGCGGACGTTTGCCCGAAGCGACCATAAGGGAGGATTTGCCGACCATCCTCGAAAAATTCAACCTGTTGCATGAAGGAAAACTTAACAACGCTTCTGCGGTTTTGTTCGGACGTGATTTTTATTATTATCCCCAATGTCTGCCTCGTCTGGCGTGTTTCAAAGGTACGACAATATTGGTATGAAGTAGTAATTTCGTTATTGGATATCGAGGTGATATTTTTTCTCGTGCAATAATTTTATTATTTTTATGCTAGTTATTTGAGATTGTGAACGCCAACGCAAGCAGCAGCAAGTGGAATCGTTGCCTTTTCGTTGCCTCGTCCTATTATAAAAAATACAACAGCCCAATTTTTCAGACTATTGCCTTTTTTTAAGGGTCCTAATAGGGTGCCTTGTATCTTATATTCCCTGCCCCTGTGTCGGTAGCGACCAGCGCAGCCAAGGTGTCGGAGAGGTAGGGCGTTGTGGCGCGGGGATGCAAAAATAGCCCTGGAAACCCGAAAAAACGAAGTTTTTTATTTGCTTTCTCGGATTATTTACTATCTTTACTTCAGTTATTTGAGGTGGTGAATATCGGCGTAATATGCGGAAAACAGAGCCGTCGCCTGATCGTTACCTTATCCCATCATAAACCGTGCAAATTTCTAAAGTCCAACCAACTGTATGGATTTAGGGCTAAACCATATAAGAATTGTGTGATAGGTTAAATGTGAGCATATACTCTTTCCCTATGAAATGCCACCCAATCCGTCGCACTACGGATATGGGTGAAGATTATTCTCACAATCGGGACTATATTGGCAAATATTGGAATCGCAAGTATATTCGGGCTATTCAAGCTGTTCTTAATAGTACAAAAGGTAAAATAGGCAAGGGAACATCTTTTTTCAGGAAAGCCTTTGGCGAAAATATCGAAGAGTACCATAAACTCCTTGAGATACCTGAAACCATGATTATTTATCGCTATTTCTTCGAATGGCTTGGGCTTGAAAATGGAGGAAAGAAAATGACTATTGAAATCTTAGGAAATGATTCAATATGCAATGCGTCAACACATTCATGGTGGAAAGCCTTTTGTGATTGCAAAAAATGTATCACCCAAAGAATGGGAAATGACATTGAATATTATTCACAGAAACGATTTTAGCAAATCATACTTACCGGAAACCTTTACATTGATACATTATAGGATATTACGTCAATTATCGACAAGCTATTATCGAACCCAATACGGATCTATATAAACTCAAACAAGTATACAACCAGAATCCGCTAAAAGAATTAAAGCGGAATCAGAAAATAAAAGGAAAGTAAAACTATGTAATACTGTCTGGTATTATAAATGCATGACAAAAGAAAAACCGTCTTACAACATGCTGTAAGACGGTTTTAGTGAGGTCTGAAGCAGACGCACCAGCCCTCGCCGTGGATCAACGACTACGGGCAGTTCTCCATCATGCCCGTACGCGGACGCGACAAGGTCGATGAAGAGAGCCGTCAGAGCTGGTTTTCGCACCAGTCGGAGGAGGCACGCCCCTACTATTATTCGGTATACCTCGCCGACCACGACATCAAGGCCGAGATCGCCCCGACCGAGCGGGCTGCGATCATGCGTTTCACGTTCCCCGAATCGGACGAGTCGGGCGTGGTGATCGACGCTTTCGACCACGGATCGTACATCAGGGTCATGCACGACAAACGGACTGTCGTGGGATACACCACGCGCAACAGCGGAGGTGTGCCCGACAACTTCAAGAACTGGTTTATCGTGCGCTTCGACCGGAAGATCCGGGATTTCCAGATTTATGACGGCGAAAAGCCGGTCGGGGGAGAGCAGTTAGTCGGCGAACATGCCCTTGTGCGGGTAGGTTTCGAAACCCGGCGCGGAGAGCAGGTAACAGCACGCGCTGCCTCGTCGTTCATCTCGCAGATGCAGGCCGTGCAGAACCTCGAAGAGTTGGGCAAGGACGATTTCGAAACGGTGAAAGACAAGGCGCAGGCCCGCTGGGATGAAGTCCTTGGTAAAATCGAGGTCACGGGCGGCACTACGGATCAATACCGCACCTTCTACTCATGCCTTTACCGCTCGACGCTCTTTCCCCGCAAGTTCTACGAGATCGACAAGAACGGCAATATCCTGCATTACAGCCCCTACAACGGTGAGGTACTGCCGGGATACATGTATACCGACACGGGATTCTGGGACACCTTCCGCAGTCTGTTTCCGCTGCTCAATCTGGTCTATCCGTCGGTCAATGCCGAAATTCAGGCCGGGCTGGCAAACGCTTACCGCGAGAGCGGATTTCTGCCCGAATGGGCTTCGCCCGGACACCGTGGGTGCATGGTCGGAAACAACTCGGCGTCGGTCGTTTCGGATGCCATCCTGAAAGGTGTCACCCCCGAGGAAGACATTGCGACGCTCTACGAGGCGATGCTCGCAGGACGCCGGAAGGTACACCCCACGGTGAGCTCCACAGGGCGCTGGGGGTATGAGTATTACAATACGCTGGGATATGTCCCTTATGACGTGAATATTCCCGAAAATGCCGCCCGAACGCTCGAATACGCCTACGACGACTGGTGTATCGCACAGGTGGCGAAAAAACTGGGAAAAACGGACGACGTTGCGATGCTGGAAAAGGCTTCGCAGAACTATAAAAACCTGTTCGATCCCGAAACGCGCCTGATGCGGGGCCGCAACGAGGACGGCACGTTCCAGTCGCCGTTCAGCCCCTACAAGTGGGGCGACGCCTTCACCGAGGGCAACTCGTGGCACTACACCTGGTCGGTGTTCCACGATCCGGAGGGCCTTGCAACCCTAATGGGAGGCAAAACCGAATTCGGAAAAATGCTCGATTCGGTGTTCGTCGTGCCGCCGATCTACGACGACAGCTACTACGGGTTCCGCATCCACGAGATCACCGAGATGCAGGTGGCCAACATGGGCAACTACGCCCACGGAAACCAGCCTGCACAGCACATGATCTACCTCTATGACTACTGCGGACAGCCCCACAAGGCCCAGTGGTGGGTGCGCGAGGTGATGGATCGCCTCTACTCGGCCAAGCCCGACGGTTACTGCGGAGACGAGGACAACGGACAGACTTCGGCATGGTACGCCTTCTCGGCGCTGGGGTTCTATCCCGTATGTCCCGCTTCGGATGAATACGCCGTCGGATCGCCCCTGTTCAAACACGCGACGATCCACCTCGAAAACGGAAACGACATCGTGATCGAAGCCCCGGAAAACTCCCCGGAAAACAGATATGTCGGCAGCATGACCTTTGACGGCGAGGAGCTGGAAAAACCCTGCCTCAAATATTCAGAACTCAAAATGGGAGCAAAGATACTTTTTGACATGCAAGCTCAAAAATAATATTTGTCCCGAAACCCATATACTCTTTGGGTAATCGGAAGGATAATAAAATTAAAGAACCGTGACCTTTTGTTCTGGTTCTTATTTTCTATGAAGCAGTTCTAACAAAATGAGGGTCGAGAAAAAGGTGTAATTCAAAATTAACAATTCCCTTAAATTCATTATTGCGTAGATATTGCCCGGATCATGCTTTCTTTATAATAAAACCCACACTATATACCTTGCAACATTCTATTCCAATCTCATACAATCAATCATCCAAAGTAAAATCCCGTAACGCTCAGAGTAAACTTTTCCGTCCGTCCGAATTTAATATTTTCTCTATATCCGTGTGGCTAAACCTACCTCTCAATCCATATTCAAGCGTTAACAAATCTCTTCGACTCGGGAACGAAACGGGTAATTCCAATCTACATCGACTTCAAGCCACTTCTTAAAATAACGATGTTCGTGCTAAATTTGATATGTGCGCCCATAATGTAGATTTTGAAGTGTGAGTGCTAAATATTATTTATAAATGCAAGATTTTTACATCATCCTGCAAATAGTATCGAATTCCTCATAATCTTGAATTCAGGGAGCACTCTCAAGCGTGCAAAATTTCAATTGCATTATCTGTGTAATCGTCGTTTTTTGCGACGTTGTATCTGCCTTTGCTGCTCTTCATAAGCCTTCGTGTCAGCCAAATCCAACAGCGTATCCACGACTCCTGAAATGAGATTTACTGTATGGATTCGTTGTTTTTGTTCCGATCGTTGCTGTTCTGCGACCTGCCGCGTCTCCTTCGGCGCCGGATATAACTCGTCGAAAGCGTTGGCCGAGAACTCTTTCCCCAGCAGCGAACCGTTGGCGACGATACCGGCCTTATGGTCAATAAACGTCACCCCGTAAATCCTACCTACCGGATTGATCCGGAAGATAGCATCTATATTGTCGGCCTTGAGCAGCCGCCGGAACTCGTCCCGCGTATTATACGGACTCATGGCATCCCGGACGCACTGTCGCAAGCGGTCGAGTGCACCTTCTTCTTTCAGTTGGCATTTCGATTTCTCGTAGTATTTCTGCAAAGCCCGATAACCTACGTCCTTGCCGATCTTGCTCGACTTGAACGGCGTGCCGACACCGTATCCGTCCTCGGTCATGGCTCCGTAGACGATGCCGGCATAGTTGCGCCCGTCGATGGTTCCCGTCCGCTCCTCGACCGAGACGTTGAACTGCTCCAGCAGCGTGCGCAACTCCCCGTAGGAGGAGCATTTGTAATTGCGCAGGCACGACCGCACGACGGACGATACCTGCTGCTTGACATTCCCCTCGGGATAATTCACTTTCCGTAGGCCCTCCCTGTCCGTCTGTTCCTGCCCCTTGACGCTCGGATGCAGGCCGTATTTCTGCTCCAACGAGCGCAGGATATCCATTGACCGCCGGGCTTCATAATCGTGGGATAACTTACGGCCGTTCTCATCGATTCGTAATGATACGACATGCAAATGCTCGCGGTCGATATCCTTATGCTTGAAGACGATATAGGGCTGATTTCCGTAGCCCATTTTCTGCATGTATTCATTTGCGATTTCCCGGAGCTGTTCGTCGGTCAGTTTATCTTCCGGCGAAGGATTCAGCGAGACATGGAATACCGTATTGGTCGTCCTGCAGTTGGCTTCGAGGTACGGCCGGAAACTCTCCATGCAGGCGTCGACATCCATTCGTCCGTGTTTGTCGAACGGTTCAAGCATCTTCTGCCAATAGAGGATTTCGGCTTCATCCCGGTCTACTTTCTCCTTATTGTAATACAGAGCCCCACCGGGCGAGGATCCCGACCTTATATTCGCAACCACTCCTTAGCCTGTTTTGCGAGGTTGAGAATCTCGATACTGAGGGCTTTCAGCTCACGCGTCCGCTGCTCCAACATGGCGATCTGATGCGGGATTGCGACGTTGGAAAAGTGCGCATTGATGACCTTTACAATCTGATTATAGTTATTAGCCAGTTTCTGAAACTGGAAGTAAAAGTCGTTCAGCCGCGCGACGAACTGCACTTTCGAGGGGTCGCGTTTGATGACGACGAACTCTTCCTCGAAGATGCGTTTGACGATAAACCGGCTGCGGTTATGTTCCAATCCAGCTTTGCAAAGCAGTTCGTTGAAGCGAATGTTCTGCTCTTCATTAAGCCGGAAAGAGTACTTATGACTCGGCGTTGGGGGCTTCTTTCCGGTCTTGTCGGTCAGTTTTCGGTTTGTATCCATAATATCGGTAAAAAAAGGGTCGCGACTTGGGAGCGACCCCGGCCTCGCAGAGCGAGCACCTTTGTCGGACAAATGCCAATTTGTCGGACAAAGGTACAGCTCGCTCGCCTCAAGTGAGGCGAAAGATCCGCTGCCGAAAACTTCGATCGAAGATTCTGATAAACGGCTGGCGGGAGTCTTGAAGCCGGGGAATTTCCCACTGCAATATTACAACCGTCGGGCGCCGAAAAAAAGCCCGGCGAACGGACTGGAGCGGACTGGAGCGGACATTAGTTCGGAAGCGTTTTACCTTGTTGTATATTGCGGCAGAAAGGAATTTTTCATTATTCGGATACTTGAATTTATAGCTCTCTGGCAACTTCTTCAACTTTATCGTCAGCGATAAATCCGGGGATGTACGGAAATAGAAAAATATAGATTTCCAGAAATCTGAATCGGAATATAAATAGCTATAAATATGGAAATTATCCTTTCTGCAAAACAATAAAAACCTCTAAATATCAAAAAATGATGGAATCAGCAAGCATTTCAATCTGCAATCAGAAAGGCGGCGTAGGCAAATCCTCGCTTACGGTGCTGCTCGCAAGTTATCTGCACTATACACTGGGGCATGACGTGTTGGTCATGGACTGCGACTATCCCCAATGGTCCGTTCATGCGCAGCGCGAGAGGGAACTATCTGTTCTGGAAAACAGCAAGTATTATAAGTTGATGTTGATCCGCCAATTCAAAGCCACGGGCCGTAAACTCTGGCCCGTCATAGCCTGCACTCCGGCCGAAGCGCCGGAGCGGGAATCCCAGTTTCTCCGGGACAGCGGTTACCTACCTGCGATTGTTCTCTACGATCTTCCGGGTACGGTCAATACGGCGGGTGTCATCGAGATATTCTCGGCTCTGGATTGTCTTTTCGTTCCCATGAAGGCGGACAAGGTCGTTATGGGCAGTACGCTCTCCTTTGCCCGAACTTTCGATTTGTCGCTGGTCCAAAATGAGGCCGTTCATCTCAAAGACATCCGTCTCTTCTGGACTATGCTCGACCGCCGGGAACGAACACCTCTCTATGAACAATACGAAACACTTATCGGTCAACTCGGCTTGTCATTGCTGCAGACACATATTCCGTATCGTTCGAAATTCAACAAGGAGCTGCTTCCGGACGGTACGGGCGTCGGGCGTTCGACACTTTTGGCTCCGGAGCGTTCTTTTGCCCAGGAAGCACAGATCGAAGCATTAGCCGGTGAAATTCTGTCGATACTTAAAATCCGATAACGATGGCAACGAAACTCAATGTCGGGATCGACGAAGAACTCGTTCGGCAGATGATTAGCGGACAGACTCCGCCCTCGACAAATGTCATTAGGAAATCCGTATCGAAAGAGGCCGACAATCCTCCTGCATCCGTTGTCGCAGCACCTGAAGATTCTTCAAAGCCCGACTCTCCGCCTTCCGGAACGGTCGTATCCGAAAGGCAGGATGTGAAGCCGGAGAGTGCTCCCGTACCGGACATACGACGGCGGCGTTCGATGACCTTGCCCGACTATAAAAAAACATTTCTTGCCCGGGTGGATTACGACCTCCGCGCCTCGCTCTATGTCAGTGCCCCTACGAAACGGAAAATCCTTGAAGTCCTGAAAAAAATCGGCGGCGAGCGACTGACCGCAACATCTTATGTAGATAATATCCTACGGCACCATCTCGAAATGTTCCGCGACGAGATCAACCGCATCCATCAAGAACAGAATTACCATAACATCATCTAAAACTTTTTCAATTATGTTGAACGATTATTTATCCGACCTGCGCTTATTGAAGATGCTGGGTCTTATTATGCTCGGATTGACACTTCTTTGGATTACTATTTCCGGGATCAGTTCCTTGATACAGCATTGGCGGCGCCCAAAGCGTCCCGATGCCCCGGCACCTCTTCCGGCCGATGACCGTGAGGATTTCATCCGGGACCAGAGACCGGAAGAGCCCGATAAACGAGAAATGCCGCTTCCGGCACCCTTCCTGTAGGAGCAAACCGACGATTGTACAATGCCTGCCGTGCAAACGGAAAATAGCGATGAATGGCCCTCGATGGAACAGCCTCAGACAACTGAACCTGTATCCGGGAAGAAAATTGTCATTCCGGATTTTGAGCAGACTTATATGACACGCCATGATATCCACGTTCGCTCGGCCCTATATGTAAGTATCGACACCAAGCGAAAGGTATTGGAGGTGGTCAAGAAAATCGGCAGTGAATATATGACAGCCACGTCCTATGTCGAGAATATCGTGCAGCAGCATCTCGAACTGTACAAGAACGACATCAATAGAATTTACAAACAGAAAGGCACTAAAAACCTTATCTAACATGAAAAAGAACTGTTTTGCGCGTATGCGCTCGTTATTCAAGGCTTCGTCCGGCTCCGACGCTCCGGTAGTAGGGGCTTCCTCTTCCGAAAAATCACTTCTCAGATTTAAACGTCTATTTTTCAAACCGATAGACTATGAATCCAGAGCAACTCTTTATGTCAACCGAACGACGAAGCAAAAAATACTGGAGATCGTTGCAAAAACCGGCAATAGTCAGCTGACAGCAACGGCCTATGTGGAGAATATTCTGCAGCACCATCTGGCTACATTCCGCAATGCGATCAATCAGCTGCATCGGGAGCAGAATGACCATAACATCGTCTAAATACTTTCTTCCATGAACAGCATAATTCTTATTGCCGCCTGCGTCGTATGCCTGGATCAGCTGCTTTTCCGGGGGCGGCTCGCATCATACGTCGTCGACAGCCTGAAGGGCCCAGAGAAAAGTCGCGCCGGGCACAAGGCTGAACCTCACACGCCGAAGGCCGTCCCTGCACCCCGTCGGTCCCCGGAAATTCTGATCTCAAAATCATATCGGTGCGGACTGGAGCGGACTGGAGCGGACATCGGACCCGCATCGGACGGGGACGAGGCTATATTCGCACCGGCAAAGCGCCCGAAGTCGGCGATGCAGCCCTGGAGCGGCCTCGTCGTGCAGCCCCCGATCGGCGAGGACGGCGAACTTGCGGAGCCCGAAGCTCCCGCCGACACCCGATCTCCGCTTCCTGCTCTCCCCGCCAGAGCAGAACTCCGCGATGCGGAAGTTCATGCGATGCTCGGAGAGCTGGACTTCGGAGAGCGCGCTGTCATGGGCGACGCCACGGCCGAGGAGCTGCAGGCCATCGCCAACTTCGACATCCGGGCCCTTGCTTAAAAATGAACGAACGACTATGAAATGGAATAACGAATACGGCTGACGCCTTTTCCGCAGCAGGAAATACGATGTATCCGGTCGCAGAATGCCCCCAAAGCAGGCTGCGGCCTTTTTCACACCCTTAACCAAACTACTTGAACGATGAAAAAAAGAGCAATTTTCATGATTCTGTCCCTGTGCTCCGTGCTCGCCTCCTTTGCGCAGGGCAACGGCATGGCCGGCATCAGCGAGGCCACGAACATGGTAACCTCCTACTTCGACCCGCTCACGAAGCTGATCTTCGCCGTGGCGGCGATTTTGGGTCTTGTGGGAGGTGTTCGTGTCTATTCGAAATTCTCGTCGGGCGACCCAGATGCCTCCAAATCCGCCACGGCGCTGTTCCTCTCGTGCGTCTTTCTGGTGATCGTAGGTACGGTCTTACGTTCGTTCTTCCTCTAAGCGATGGGCGAATACCAAATAAACAAAGGGGTCGGCCGTCAGGTCGAATTTCAGGGCGCGCACGTAATGGTTCTTTGGCAAATGCGTCGATAGCAAGACGTTAGGCCAGTGTTCGATAGCCTATCATCGATCGGCTTATCCGAAAGGGAAACCGGACGGGGAGTATAGCCTGCCGATAAACTGATAAGTCATACAGTTACCAAGTATGCGACTGAATCAGGAGATGAAAGATAGATACGAGGATAAAGTCTGGATTGATTGAACGATAGTCCAAGTGGCACAACTCGAAACTGTGGCGGAAGGTAACTACAGACGCCATACTGTAACACACTCGATTCGACCTTGGAGGGTTGGGTGCAGAACAGGTTACAGCACAACTGCGATAAGCAGAAACGGGCGAAAGTCGTATCCGACAATCTATCAAAGCTATGTTGCCGAAGAATTAAACGTGGATTGCCTAACCCGGAATGCCGAAAGGCTATTAGGTTTCAGACCTATGAAAATCCGGTATGGCAACGGAGCCGCCGTAGTAGTCCGAGCGAGGGAAAGCCTCGTACATGGCGAAGGGTGGCAGCTAACATTTTTAATACAAATTAACGGATAATGTGTGAGACATTATGAGAAATCCAGAGAGAGTATTAAACAGTCTGTCAGAGCACAGCAAAGTTTCGAGCTACAAGTTTGAACGGCTCTACAGGGTTCTATTCAATTCGGAGATGTTTCTCCTCGCCTACCATAATATACAAGGTAGGCAGGGAAATATGACGGAAGGTTCCGACGGTAAAACTATCGACGGAATGAGCCTGAAACGGATTGAAAATTTGATTGATGCGCTCAAAGATGAGTCGTACCAACCAAAACCGGCAAGAAGGACGTACATCCCGAAGAAAAACGGGAACATGCGACCTCTCGGCATACCGTCTATCGACGACAAATTAGTGCAGGAGGTATTGCGAATGCTGTTGGAAGCAATTTATGAAGGTAGTTTTGAGAACACCTCGCACGGCTTCCGACCCAAACGCAGCTGCCACACCGCACTGATACAGGTGCAGAAGAATTTTACTGCGGCCAAGTGGTTTATCGAGGGCGACATTGAGGGATTCTTCGATAACATCAACCATGATGTACTTATCGGAATCTTGAAAGAACGTATCGCAGACGACCGCTTTATCCGGCTAATGTGGAAATTTTTGAAAGCTGGCTACATCGAAGATTGGACATTTCATAGAACATACAGCGGAACACCGCAAGGTGGCATCATTAGCCCGATACTGGCTAATATCTATCTCGACAAGCTGGATAAGTACATGAAAGAGTATGCCTGTCAATTCGATAGAGGCGACAGACGGGCAATGAACCTTGAGTACAAACGGTATTCCAGGAAAATTTGGTGGCTCGGCACAAAGCTGAAGCAAACCAAGGATAAAGATACTCGGAAGGAACTGATTGACGCGATTAAGCAACATCAGAAAAACAGGATGCACTTACCCTCTGTCGATGAAATGGACGAGGGATATAGACGGATTAAGTATGTGAGGTATGCCGATGATTTTATTATCGGAGTGATTGGCAGTAAATCGGACTGTGAGGCCATCAAAGAGGATATTAAGAATTTCCTCGGCGAGAAACTGAAATTGACGCTCTCCAAAGAAAAGACCTTAATCACGCACGGCAATAGAAAGGCAAAATTCCTCGGCTATGAAATCTATGTCCGACCATTCACGGATAAGACGTTAAGAGGCGAGAAATCGGGAGTACTTATTAAGGCTTACGGCAAAAAGGTAGTGTTGGAAGTGCCAATGTCCACAATGCGGGATAAACTTCTCTACTACGAGGCGATGGAAATTCATCAATTCGAGGGTAAAGCGAAATGGAAACCCACAAGCCGGACAAAGTTGCTACATCTGGACGACCTCGAAATACTGGATGCCTATAACAGAGAAATCCGAGGTTTTGCAAACTATTTTTCTATCGCAAATAACAGTTCACACCTGAATTCTTTCAAGTACATCATGCAATACAGTCTGTATAAGACTTTTGCACGAAAGTACAGTACGACAGCCCGAAAGATTATCGCAAAGTATCGACATCACAAAGATTTTGCGGTTTTCTATGAGGACAAGAAAGGAGGAAAGAAGATGCGGGTATTCTTCAACGGGAGCTTTAAGCGTAAAACAACCGCGATGGACGCGAGTTGTGATTATGTAGCCAACACGATTTTCAATACCACTGTATCAAGCCTTATACAAAGGTTAAAAGCGGGTAAGTGTGAATTGTGTGGCGCAACGGAAAACATTGAAATACACCACGTCAAAAGACTCAAAGACTTAAAAGGCAAAGAGCCATGGAAAATCCAAATGATTGGACGTCAGAGAAAGACGTTAGCTGTATGTATTCCCTGTCACAACAAGATACATCACGGGATAATAGACTGAATATGTTAGTGGAGAGCCGTGTGCGCCGAGAGGTGCAAGCACGGTTCGGAGGCGAGTTCTTGGAAACCTACCGTAGAAATACGGCAAGGCACCGGGTTCTTAGCCTACGGCTCACAGCGCAGTACCTCGTGCTGTTCGTCGCAGGGCTTTTGGGCGTCTTCGTCTGCTTCGCCGGAATGTACATGGGCGGCGTCCCGCAGGGCCTGTGCATCCTCTTCGCCCTCACGACCGGTCTTGCCGTCACGGGCGGCACCTTCTATCTGAGCCGCCGCTTCGGCCCCCACGGGCTTCAGAAGCTCATGGCCTCGCGCCGGCATCCGCGGCGCATCGTCCACCGTCGGGCCATCAGGCGGCTTTTACGCTTTCGTAGAACCGTAAAACCATAATCCTATGCGCGGAACCCTGAAAACCTCGACCTTGGAATCGAAATTTCCGATTCTGAAAGTCGAGAACAACTGCATCATCTCGAAGTTCGCCGACATCACCACGGCCTACCGCGTCATCCTGCCCGAACTCTTCACCCTCACGGGCGAGGAGTACGAAGCACTGCACGGCGCATGGCTCAAAGCCCTGAAGGTGCTGCCGGACTACACCGTCGTCCACAAGCAGGACTTCTTTATCGAGGAGCGATACGAGGCCCCGGAGGACAGCTCCGAGCGGAGTTTCCTCGCGCGCTCCTACGAGCGCCACTTCAACGAGCGCCCCTACCTGCGCCATTCGTGCTACCTCTATGTCACGAAAACCACGCCCGAGCGGATGCGGCAGACGAGCGCCTCGTCCGTCTTGTGCCGGGGTTTCATCGTCCCGCGGGAGATGCGCGACACGGATGCCGTGACGCGCTTTCTGGAGGCCGCGGAGCAGATGGAACGCATCCTGAACGATTCGGGCCTCGTGCGCGTCGAGCGGCTTACGGAAGCAGAGATCGTCGGCACGGCGGACGACGCCGGGCTGCTGGCCCGTTACTTCGCCCTCTCGGACGAGCGGAGTCCGGTCGTAAACGAGGATATCCGCCTCGACCCGGGCGTGATGCGCATCGGGGACAAGTACCTCTCGATGCACACGCTCTCCGATCTGGATATGCTGCCGCAGAGCGTGGCGACGGATTTCCGCTACGAACGCCTCTCGACCGACCGCTCGGACTGCCGGCTTTCGTTCGCGGCGCCCGTGGGGCTGCTGCTCTCCTGCAACCATGTCTACAATCAGGTGATCTTCCTCGACGACCACGACGAAACGCTCAAGCGTCTCGAAGCCACGGCCCGAAACATGAACTCGCTGGCGGCCTACTCGCGCTCGAACGCCATCAACCGGGAGTGGGTGCGATACGTCGCTGTGTAAGTAATTGTTAAACTTAGATTTAACCCG